>SDBT01021161.1_pt1 | contig 10169 bp, 9 predicted proteins | sample 2277101 | NCBI WGS metagenome assembly SDBT01 (sample SAMN10404973, study PRJNA504765) | marine sediment metagenome | isolation source: marine sediment core GS10_PC15, 103 cmbsf | place: Arctic Ocean: Southern Knipovich Ridge | collected 2010
CCCACCACCTTGACGACCTGGACATGGCCGGGGGGGTTCAGGCCGTTATGAAACGTTTGAGCGAAAAGGGATTGGTGGATACGGGGGTCATGACCGTCACCGGTCAAACCATGGGACAGAATTTGGAAAAGGTTAATATCCACGATCAGGAACTTATCCGGCCCTTTGAGGACCCGATACATCCCCGGGGAGGCATTGCGATCCTGAAGGGCAACCTGGCACCTGAAGGTGCGGTTGTAAAGCAGTCTGCAGTTGCTCCCGGCATGCTTCAGAGAAGGGGAATAGCCAGAGTTTTTGACTATGAGGAGAAGGCTGTGGATGCCATCCTGGGTGGAGAGATAAAATCCGGAGATATCGTGGTCGTTCGCTACGAAGGCCCCAAGGGTGGACCCGGCATGCGCGAGATGCTCGCCCCCACATCAGCCATTGTTGGCATGGGGTTGGGGGAGAGTGTGGCCTTGATCACAGACGGCCGCTTCAGCGGAGTGACCCGTGGCGCGGCCATCGGGCATATTTCCCCCGAAGCAGCGGAAGGGGGACCTCTGTCGCTGGTGCAGGAAGGGGATAGCATATTCATTGACGTTCCAAATAAAACACTGACTCTGGAGGTAGAGGAGGAGGAGATGGCCCGTCGCAAAGACAATTGGTCTCCTCCCGCGCTGAAAGTCAAGGGTGGGTATCTCTACCGCTACGCCAAGATGGTCACTTCGGCCAGCACCGGTGCCATATTGAAGATCTGACCGGTTCTCTTGAACCAAACGTAATTGGGTGCGTTTTTGCTTTAATTAGTTGAAATGGGATCCTTGAGGGGGATGTAATCACAGAGCTCAGTTGTCAATTACCGCTGGTCACGTTGAGAGTTACCGACCGAGGAAAATCTTTAGCTGAAAGGGGGGAAGATATTGACCGAGATAGTGGATAGAAGCATAAGATAGATGATGAAAGGGATTCTCAAAACATCTACCATTTTGTGCCTTGCTTTTGATAGGCACGGACGTCATTAAATGGATATGGGGTAACACCCCCCAGCCGGTCACGGATCCCATCGGTGTTTCTTTTCGGCTTTTCGGCATCGATATGCCCATTTATCGCGCGGTGATCGTTACCATGGCCGTCGCGGTGTTTGCAGGCCTGAATCTCTTTTTCAAGAAGAGTATAGTGGGTAAAATCGTCATTGCGGCCCTCGAGGATACTGAAGACGTCCGGTGTCTGGGGCTGAACGTGGACAAGTACTTTTCCATTGTGTTCATTCTGGGAAGTGCTCTGGCGGTTCTGGGCGGCGTGCTTTACGCCCCGATCTCCTCGGCCGAGCCCTATATGGGCTTTCATATTATTCTGATCGCATTCGCTGTGGTCATCGTCGGCGGTATGGGGAACCTCACGGGAACATTCATCTCTGCTTTCGTGCTCGGCATGGTCATTGCCCTCAGTGGGCGTTATTACTCCCAGGCCGCGGATACCATGGTGTTTGTGGTGATGGGCGCCGTACTGATTTTCAGACGTTCGGACGCGTAGGTCTTCGGCCGTCTCCGCACCTTCCTGCCCCCGGGGAGATCAGGTTTTGAAGCATGAAACCTTTTTTTGTTCAAATTTATCCAGGTTAGGAGGTCAGATATGCAGGACGTGGAAAAAGAGATCCAAGAGTGGGAACCCACCAGGATCCATTTCGGCGAAGGGACCATCAACAAGGTGGGGGATGCGGTCCGGAGATATGCGGACAATGCGCTCGTGGTCATAGGCCAGGGTTCGGTCAAGACCACCGGTGTCCTGGACAGGATCACCGGGCTCCTGGATCAGGCCTCGGTCAGATATAAAATCTGTGAGGGAGTGGAGCCGAACCCGAGTAAAGAGACGGTTTACCGAATCTCCTATCACCTGCTGGCAGGAAACTTCACCTGCCTGCTGGCCGTCGGGGGTGGATCTGTCATTGATGCTTCCAAGGCCGCCGGCATATTAGCCAAGGTTAAGGACGGGGACCTGGATGATTATTTCGGAGTGGGGATGGTCTCCAAAAAGACCGAGCGGGCCATGGACCTTGTGGCCGTTCCCACAACCAGCGGTTCCGGAAGCGAGGTGACCCGTTTTTCGGTCATTACCGACCCCGTTCTGGGGGTGAAAAAGTTGATGATCGATCCGGCCATCGTCGCCAACGAGGCCATTGTGGACCCAGAACTGACCTACTCCTGCAGCAAACGGGTCACCCTTGTTTCAGGTCTTGACGCCATGACCCATCTGGTGGAGGGCTACCTGAACACGGTGGACGACGCCGCAGATCCCCAGACCAACCATCGGGCCCTCGCCGGATTGTCCCTTCTCTTTGAGGCCCTGCCCAGGATTGTCCGGGACCCTACAGACAAAACAGGAAGAAGAAACATGGCCCTTGCCAGTCTGCTCGGGGGAACGGTCCTCTTCTACAAACAGGCCGGCGGCCCCCATCTGAATTCCTTCAGTTGGTGCAATGTGATGGATCACGGCGAGGCCTGTGCCGTCATGCTGCCCTATTACGGGGCCTATTATGCTCCGGTGGTGGCGGACAGGCTGAGGAAGGTGTCCCACATCCTGGGGTTTCAGGATTCCGGTGACGTTGCCAGGGATTTCTCCCAGGGTTTGCTCGATTTCTACCGGGAACTGGGGTTCCCTTTGACCTTGAAGGAATTTGAGAACTTCTCTGTGGATCTCATCGAAAAGGCGGTTTCGGATGCCGCTCAAAACAAGATGAAACTCGAGGCCATGCCCCGACCGGTTCCCCTGGAAGAAAGTGAATCAGTCTTGCGGACCATCATAGAAGGGGCCTATAAGGGGAAACTGGAGGAGATCCTCAAACTATAGAGGAAACCATTTCCTGGTTGAGGAATCAGCATATGCTAAAAGGAGTCGGCCATATCGGCATAGCCGTGAAGAACATCGAAGAGAGTCTGGGGGCCATCAGCAAGGCCCTGGACCTGCCGGTGCCACAGATTCAGGATCATCCCGACAAGAAGATGAAGGTGGCGGTGTTGGACCTCAAGGGGATCGGGCTGGAGTTCATCGAGGACTACAGTGAGGCAGGGACCTTTGCCACATTTGTGAAGGAGAGGGGCAATGCCATCCATCATGTTTGTCTCCTGTCAGATGACATGGAGGCGGATCTGGAGATCCTTGAAGAACGTGGGGTAGAACTGGCCGACCGGAAACCCAAGATGGGACTGAGGGGAAAGATGATCGCCTTTACCCGGCCCTCTGTCCTGGATGGCATCCCGCTGGAACTGTCCGAACCATAGAATATATCTCCGAGCATGCTGCGCGAGCTTCCCTTGCAGCTGTCAAAATAAAAAACCGCCCAGGCGAAAGGAGCGTCCAATGAAGGGTAAGGATAAGGTCATCATTACTGCCGCCCTGGCAGGCGGGCAGTCCATGAAGGAGCACAATCCAAGCGTTCCCTACACTCCGGAAGAGTTTCTGAGAGAAGCCAAAAGGGCTGAGGAGGCTGGCGCTGCCATTGTGCACGTCCATTTCAGGGAGCCTGACACCGGGAAACCCACTGCCGATCCCAAGTACATGTTTCCCATCTACCAGGCGCTGAAAGAGAATACCGATCTGATTATCAACACCAGTACCGGTATAAGTCTCGAGACGTCTTTGGAAGAACGCCTGCAGCCTGTTACTGCGCTCAAACCTGAAATGGCTTCCTTGAATCCCGGCTCAATGAATTTTTGTTTTGTGAGTCAGACCGGCGACAAGATCTACCACGACTGGACATTTGAGAATCCATTACACGCAACGGCAGAGTTCGGCAGGAAGATGAAAGAAGTTGGGTGCAAGCCGGAGTTGGAGGTCTTTGGGTTGGCACATATCCACAACACCCTATGGTTTCACGAACACTTCGATTTTCTGTCTGACCCTCTTCACTACTCCTTTGTTTTCGGTGTCATGGGTGGTATCCTTTTCAACTCAGATACCATCAACTCCTGTATTCACGCCATTCCCCCGGGAGCAACATGGCAGGGTATTGGTGTGGGAGCTCTCTGTTTTCGGGTGGCCATGGCTTCAGCAATCTACGGAGGACACATTCGAGTGGGACTGGAAGACAACGTATATATCGATCCCGGCACAAAGAAACTAGCGAAAGGAAACTGGGATCAGGTAGAAAAGGCTGTTCAAATAGCTCGCTTTATTGGAAGAGAGGCTGCTACACCGGAAGAGGCTCGCAAGATTTTAAACATTCCACACCGGAATCTCGACCTCTGACTGGAAAACTCCATTCAGCCGCCAAAATAGGGATGGACCCATCTGATATGATCTCCTTCATGGATCTCGATGGACTCATATTCATTGGGTGGTGCAACCTGTCCATTTAGCACAAACATGATGTGGTCCTTTCCGGTTTTTGCCCTTATGGTCTTGATCATGGGCTCTTCCTTCTTGGCCTCCCGGATAACTTTGACCACCTCAATGAGTTTGGTCCCTTCCGGGAATTCCTGTTCTTTACAGTTGATGAAAGCCTTCATATGGAGTTTCCCTAAAAAAACCGGTTTATCAAGGAGGTTAGACAAACACTGTATCAACGGCCGTCATAATATTCGATGACGAATTCTCTCCGGTCTAGCCCATGGTCACAAGGTCCAGTTTGTCCCCTTCGGCCGGATAAGCTATGGCAAAACAACCGGTGTGTCAAGTGGCAATAATGACAAGGATTTCGATTTCAGGGCCAAGAGTACGACTCAACACTGAAAAGATCGCTATTTCCTCTTAAAATTTGCGCGGCATTGGAAAAACGGATTGACGTGCAGATGATCAAATGATATGATCAATTGACTTTTTTGGACATAAACAACATCATTTTTTACACTATACAGAGAGGTTGTTTTTGGTGCGCGTCGTAAAGAAAAAGCTGTCCGACTCAGTACTTGAAGAGATCGGTCGTATGGTCAAAACAGGTGAACTAAAGAGAGGAGACAAACTTCCCCCTCAAGATCAGCTTGCGGTACAGCTCGGCGTAAGCCGCCCGTCTCTGCGCGAGGCGTTGAGGGCAATGGAGATGATTGGCGCCATTGAACAGCGGCCAGGCTACGGCACGGTCTTCCTCGGTGGAGTGCCCGTTCTCTACGCTGAACACCTGAGTATCCCATCCATAGACGACGAAGCAACGAACATCGATCTGGGTGTTGCCCGCAGATATGTGGAAACGGCATGTGTGGAGTTGGCTGCGGACAGAGCCACCACAGAGGAGATTGATGAAATGGGCAGGATGATTGATGATATGGAGCAGGCGCTCAAAAAAGATCGGAAGGATGATTACGAAGTCGCTGATATCAATTTTCATTACCTGGTGGCCAAAGCGTCCCAAAATCAATTTCTGATTCATTTTTCGGTGACCATACGCGGAATAATGGAACGCTTTATCATGGAAATTTTCCGCATCTTGCCGAATAGGTATGGGCGCTCAATGGCATTTCATCGGGGGATCTACGAGGCCATACGCCAGCGGGACAAAAAAATGGCGGTTAAGGCAATGAGGAGTCACATAGACGACATTCTCAACGGCCTGAAGACATACTATGGGGGTAGTAAAGGTCAAGAGCGTTCAGATGAGTGATCTGAAGCGTAAGGGCTAGAAGAACACAGCGTCCGATACGACCACCGGCTGCCAGGCAGGCTTGAGAGAGACTGGACGCAAAAAAAATGAATATGGAGGCGCAACATGAAAGGCGTATTGAACAAGGTTCTGAAGATTGATTTGACCGCAGGTACCTGCAGTTCTGAAGAGGTACCCGATAAGGTTTACGAGTACTTCCTGGGTGGCGCCGGTATGGCCGCCTACTACATGTGGAAGGAGTGTCCGGCCGGCACTACCGCTTTCAACCCGGCCAACCGTTTGACATTTGCCGCAGGTTCCCTGAACGGGGTGGCCCAGTCCGGCGCCGGCAAATGGTCGGCAGGGGCCATATCGCCGGTCTTCAATTTGAACTCCGACTCTGCCGCCACAGCGAGTTTCGGGATTGCCATGAAGCAGGCCGGCTTCGACGCAGTGGTTACCTATGGACGGTCGGATAAACCGGTTTATGTGGTGGTGGACGACGGCAGGGCAGAAATAAAACCGGCAGACGACATGTGGGGAACAGACGCCTACCAGGCTGAAGACTCGATCCACGCCCGGGAAGGCGATGACTATGAGGTTGTGACCATCGGCCAGGCCGGTGAACGAGGGGTCCGCTTCGCCAATATTCAGACACGTAAGAAGTCCTTTTTAGGACGTTGTGGACTAGGCGCGGTCATGGGCTCCAAAATGCTAAAGGGTGTTGCGGTGAGGGGTAAGACGCAATTGGACTATCATGATGCCGAGGATATCAAGAGACTCAACACCCAGATTAATAAACGACTCCTGGAGATAGACAATGACAAGCCCGAGTGGCTGCAGATCAAGAGAGTGGGGACGGCTTTGGCCACCGAGCTGTTCGCGCCCCAGGGTAACCTGCCCCTCAAGAATTACTCCCTGGCCGATTGGCCCGAGGGGGTCGAGGCATGGCACGCTTCCAACTACCACAAAGAACTCCAGGTCACTCCCTGGCCCTGCAAATTCTGTGTGATTCAATGCCACAACAAGGCTCATGTCAAAGAGGGCCCCTATGCCTACGAGGGTAAGGGACCCGAGTACGAATCCTTCGCCATGATGGGTTTCAATACCCTGTGTAAGGACGTCAAAGCCATCTCCTATGCGTGCGAATTGGCGAACCTTTACTCCATGGACACCATAAGTCTGGGAGTGATCATCGCTTTTGCCATGGAGTGTTATGAGAAGGGTCTGATCACCAAGGAAGATACCTACGGCATAGATCTTAAATGGGGTAATGATGAAGCTGTGGTGGAGTTCACAAAAAAAATCGGTATGAGGGCCGACGGGTTGGGATACCTGTTGGGAGAGGGTACCAAGATCACGGCCGAGGCCTTGGGCCGGTGCGCTACGGACTGGGCGGTCCAGATGAAGGGCCAGGAAATAGCGGCCCACAATTGGCGGGCCCAGTACATTTCCGCACTCAACTATTGCACCGGTGTGGCATCCGGTCCCAATCACGAGCGCGGAAACTCCCAGCACATTTGGGTTGGTCATATCAGACTGCCCGAGTGGGGCATAGACGAAGTGGAAAACGAGGAACGCTGGTCTTGGGAAAATGCGGGCGATCGCAACGCCAAGTTCCACGACTACTGTAATGTGATCAATTCGGTCGGTCATTGCAAGTTCCAGGAGTTCCGAGGGTACACGTTAACCGATCTCACCAGTACTATCAATGCCGCTACCGGTCTCAACTGGGACGTAGACGATCTCCGTCGTTCTGGCGAGAGGATTACGACGCTACAGAAGATACTGAATATCCGTTACGGCTGGAAAAAAGCAGACGATTTTGCCTACCCGAAACGCTTTATGGAGCCGGTCACAGAGGGTCCGGCAGCCGGGAAGATACCCCTCGGTCTGGATAATGCAATCCTGGAGTATTACGGTACCCGCGGATGGGATTCCGATGGAAGGCCCACCCCGGAATTGATCCAGCGTTTGGGGATGGAAGATTACACCAACTAAGGTAGTCTGTGAGAGCGGGGATCCTTTCCCGACCTCTGATCGCAATAAACAATCCCTGAATCCCTGAATTCCTAAATTCATCTCAAAGAAATGGATCCATTTCTGCTTGACGAGGGATGGGATCATGAATAAATGCCACTGACCTTTTCCGATCAATGTGGAACGCGGCCCGCCGAAAACAGTTCGCAGGATAGGGGATGTCCATAACATTATAACTTTCTCTTGGCCCGGTAAAGATAAAGGATGAAGTATCAAGGGGGTGTCTCATGGCCTGGGACCACGAATATGACAATGGGTATAACGATATGGACTATGCGTCGCATCGAGAGGAGTCCATTCCGGATAAGAGCGCCGAAGGAGGATTCGGTCCGATGGACATCGCCAACCCGGTCAGTGCCTACTTTTTCCTGAGCGACGATGCCCAGGATGAACTCACTGGAGGGAAAAGGAAGAACATGAAGTGCCGGTCGTGCGGCCACAGTTTCGCTGGAGAATCCTACGACAGTTGCCTGGAGTGTTTCAGCCTGGATACTGGGGAAGCGTCTGAAAAAAACAGATGATGGATATTGGTGATGAAGCGTTGAATTCAAACTGGCATCTTGACAGTATCTGAAATAATCCGTGTCAACGAAACGTTGTGATACGCCTTACGTATCCATGGGTGTGGTCAGGCCCCTGAAGTTATATCGGAGAATCTTACGACCACAACATATGGGGGTCGGTCGATTTGCTGCTCATCCCTTCGCGGGAGAACCTTACGTGCATTAATCTTCCGTCTCACATTGCCTCAAAAAAGGGAAGACTGCCAGCCCAAAACGTGAAAAATCCCCGATTCATATTTTCATCTGCCAATATGAATAAATCAAGGGCCACAAAATGTCAAGCTTTCGTGCATAAGCCCAGCATGGCACATCCGATAAGAATATTCAAGAGTGGGAGATGTAAGTTAGCCTTTTTACCTGGAAAATCCAACAGATGGTTTATATAGTTATTGTTCCGTTATGTGGCGACTACGAGTGTAAAGAAATATAGAATCTTGAAGAACAATGTTAATAAAATTGCCAACAAAATGTCTTATGTCAAGGGCCGCCCCCATTTTCCCATTAACTACTGCTTCGAAAAGCCCAATCCACTATAGCTTGAGGTGATATTCCGCCGCGGTTTGTTTTTTGCTTATTCCAAAGAGCCGCGGATTTCTTTTAGCTTATTCCAAACAGCCGCGGTTTGCCAAGCGTCATTGCTGAGGGTAGCATCCCAGATAGCTACACCCACAGAACCATCTTGCACGACCCAATCCAATTGTTCACCCACGGTATTTCCTTGCCAAGATGCTAAGTTACTTGGCATACCCAGCATCAGTTTAGATGGATCGTTGGTTAATGATTTTTGAGATGCATAAGATCGCCAATCTGGAGCGTTGCGGCCGATTTCTTCGTAACCCATGGAAGTGATACCATCGACCACTAGATTGAGATCATTCCACCAATTGGAGTTCGGGGCGTTCCATATATAAGCAAAAGTGGCTATCGTCAGTTCTTTTCCACGAGCACGCAGTTCTTGGCTTAACTCATTCATAAATGCCATAAAGCTGGGTTTGTCGGTGTCTGTTTCACCAGGGCCTTCTAAGTCCACCTCGACTCCATCTAGTCCAAGTCGCTCCATTTCAGAAACAAGGCTATTCACGAAAGCGGTTCGATTATTCACAAAAGAGTCTTTGGCTAAGGCCCAATCCCAGCCATTTTCACCGTTGTAGACACAGAGCAGTACCCTAATTCGGTGTTGGTGTCCCCAATTCTTAAACCATTCGATATCACTATCACTCAGGTCCCCATAGCGGGTGGCTTTGGAAGCCTGCGCCCCATTGGGAACCCAAAATTGCAAAGCCAGGTGAGTGATTCCATCTTTCATTCCAATATCTCCAAAGTCCTTTTGAAGCATTGTTTTAGACTCAGGAACGTAATAAGGGGGAACCCAGGTTATTACTTTGGCTCCCCCCCAATCAAATGATATATTATCAGAGGAATTATCATTATCAGAGCAACTAACTAATAGAAAACTTAATAGACATATTATAATCCACTTCATTTTTTGAATCCTTTATTCTTTTTAATTATAACGAATTCGTAAATAGTCTCGAAATCGTCATATCGGACCTCGTAACTTATACACCGGCCAGGCCCTTTTCGTCACAAAAAATATATCTTATAAATAATCATTAAAATCGAGCAAGATCACTGAAAATTCGCAGATTAATTGTTGGAACGTGACCAAACCTCACGTGAAACTTACGTGCATTAGTCCCAACCTTGATACCGGCCGATTCCATGCAACAATACCATATCAATTGTGGCAAACCGCCACAGGTCAACTTGGTCCCCCAAAATAGTAGCCCAACGCCCCTAAAATCGTCAAATTAGGTTAAACCCATACCTACCTATGGGTTCTATTAGTAACCCCTCTACAGACCTCCAAACCTACCCAACAACTGCCTAAGTAGGGGCATTTACATCCCGGTTATTCAGTGGTCGCTATCTTAATTGCGTCATCCTGCACAATGGCTTTGCTCGTGTCAGGTGTGGCGATTGCAGCCACGAGTACTTACCCCAATTTTCGC
>SDBT01021162.1_pt1 | contig 10169 bp, 12 predicted proteins | sample 2277101 | NCBI WGS metagenome assembly SDBT01 (sample SAMN10404973, study PRJNA504765) | marine sediment metagenome | isolation source: marine sediment core GS10_PC15, 103 cmbsf | place: Arctic Ocean: Southern Knipovich Ridge | collected 2010
GGGCAAATACTTACAATCAAAATCATTTGGTATTAAACGTTTACAAATAGATGAAGACGGGAATTTAACCAAAGATGATAAGTTAATCCGGGAGCCTTATTTTAGTAAAGGCGAACTTGAAATATTAGTTGCTCGTATTGGGATGAATTTAAATCCGGAATTAAAGGTAAGGTTTATTGATAATTTTGATTTGATAGATGATGATAACCAAGAGAAGTTAATAAAGCATTTAACTAAAAAGGGTTTTCAGATCATTACAGCTACGGTAGGGAAAAAGGTCAAGGATAGTAATAGTGTTTTGCTGAGGGCGTGTAAATTGCATAAACCGCAAGATAACGCAGTAAGAACAAACGGGGTGAGTGTGCCTAAAGATGATGGATTTGATTATACTGAAGGCGAGCCAGAACAAACAGACAGTATATTGGATAATACCATGGATGGTGATATTAAGAATAAAGATGATGAAGATGACGAATTTTAACGGGTGGTATCATGGTTGCTAAATCTAGCCGGGCGATATGGTTAATGTGTTAATCTAAGGATTGCCAACAATTCTAAATTAATTGGATAGGAAAGCCATTTAAACTGATTTCATCTAGCAAGGCCGCCCACCATCTTATTTGTTTATTAGTTGTTAATTTTATACCAGGAGGGAGGTTGAGTATAATGAGTGCATTTTTAACAGGATCGCAGAGGTATGGTATACCGCAAAAAGACTCTGATTGGCAAATTAAACTTAATATTAAAGAGCGATGAGGTAGAAGTGGAAGCATGGCGAAATGGTACCAATAAGCTGATAGCTGAAAAACCAGTTACACGTGAAAGAGCAATTGCGGTAATTGGTGTCGAGGTAGCAAAATTGGATGTATGATCGAAGGTAGAAAATTAGAAAGATTATAAGAAAGGAGGTAGCCATATTGCAAGAATTAACCGAAGAACACAACGCGCCGTTTTTAATGGTTTACGGTGATACTAACGATGGGAAATCCACGTCTATCATCAGAACGGTACCAAAACCCATTTACTGTATATCGACAGAGGGCGACGCATTAAAGAGTGTAGCAGTATGTAAAGCATTAGGTGAAAAGATGGAAGTTGGTGTAGATATTAAGATAGTTATGCCAGATTCTCACGAGGACATAATGAACACTCTTAATCGGATGCTGTTAGCGAATCGTGAGCGCCGAATAAAGGGGTTACCATTTAAGTTTAATACGGTTTTATTTGATTCAGGCACGTATCATATGAATTGCAAACTTGCTATCCGAGTAGAGGATGACAGGAATGCAGAGCGCGAGGGTATAGACAAAGGTAAATTATCAGCTATGACCAAAACAGACTGGACGGAAGTAAATACAGTTAATTCCCAAATGGCTAGGTTGACGGACTTACTTAAATCTATAGCTAACGAAGGCGTAATGGTAATCATGACTGCGCAAATGCAATATGATCCAAAATGGAATAATGAATTAGAGGCCGCACCATGTTTTAATTATAAAGACTATAACAAGGCTCTGAAGGGTTACTTTGATTATATTGGTTATGTTATACCGAATATAGATAAAGAATCCGGGAAGGTTAAATATCCACCAAAGTTAAGTTTTTCTGGTAAACAAGGTTATTTGGTTAAATGGCGCGGTGTTCAGCCAGAATATTTAATAACAAAATTTGATTTAAGTAAGATTTTTTCATGGTTTGCAGAGAAAGGAAAGGAGGAAGTTGAAACGACACCAACTACGGAAATGGTGGATGTTGTTGACAAGGCATTAGAAGCGAAAAAAGGAACCAGTTTTAGTGATATTGATTATTAATATAGTATTTTATTTTATAAGTAGTTAATTTTTAGAAAGGATATATTAATTATGTCTACAGAAAAAGAATTAGATCCAAATGCAGAGATAGAAGGAACGGAAGATATGGGCGGTTTTGAATTACCGAGGACGGGTAATATTAAAGCGGGTACTGGTGTATTGATGGAATTCACCGATATCAAGCTATCAAAGAAAGAAAATGGCTTAGTTTTCCATGCTGGTGATGCGGACGATCTATCCAGAAAAGCCACAATTTACTGTGGTTTTAAGGATAATAAGGGATTATCTCAGATTGTTGGAATTGGTAAAGCGTCTGGCGTATTCAAAAAGATAAATGATAAACGAATAGCCGCCGGAAAGAAGTCTATTTTATCTGATAAGGGAACGGTTAAAACCAAGATCCTTCAGGATAAGAAATTCCATGAACAAATAAGGCAGGAAATTGAGGGTTGCCGCGTGTTGTGCGATATTACTCACAGCCCTGCCAAACCTTATAAGGATGAAGAAACCGGAGAAGAAAAAGAAGGTTTCCCGAATGCTAATATCGGTAAGATTGCACCGGCGGATACTAAAGTAGAAGCGGGAAAAGCGTCAACTACGGCGGTTAGTAGTGATACGGCACCAGATGATGATGATGGTTTCGGCGATTGAGTCGTAAATAGTTAACATGAATGTTAGTATTTTATAATTTTACGGTTGGCCGGGATGGGTTGTTCTCCGATTAAAGGTATTGATTGGAACAGGATCGCCCCCGGTCAGCCTGTTTATTAATAACAGGTTTAACAGATTTAATTGAAAGGATGTGTATTAAATGTCAATATTGGAAAAGCAGTCAGAAGCATTTAAATTGAGTAAGGAGTTGATAGGTAACAATGATAAAATGAGTGCGTTTCGGGTTAAAATTAAAGATTTAAAGGAAAGTATTAAGGCTTTTGATGAACGGAATGAGGTCATCATGGGCGAATTGAGGGTGCATACGGAAGACGGTGAATGCAGTGCGTATGGTGGCGATGACCTTGAAACGGATAATTAATTATGGTACCAAGTAAACTTAAACCGCCGAAGTCAAAGCGATTATTATTAATAGAAAAGCTTAATTTGAGACCTATTACCGCTCGTTATTATAATGGCAAGGGGTGGGAAGATCGGAGTGGTTATTTCCATTGTTGGTCACATGGTAACAATGAAGACGGTTCAGCGTATCAGGTAGGGGTTATAGAATGGCTAGACGGTAAATGTTCTGAAATTTCTATAAATAATTTTCGTTTTACTGATAGGGATTAGAAAAATTAACAACTAATAAATTGTAAGGAGATTATGAGTAATTCAAACATATCTGATGAAATATCTGCGCCAAAAATCATAGTAAACCCGTCACGAATCCATTACATCCCTCTAATACCTAAAGGGTTTACCATTGTAATCGATTCTAACGAGCAAAACCCGTTAAAGTTTGGCTCAATACCTACTGTAACGAAAAAGCTTGATAGCGGCGATTACGGCATTGAAGGAATGGAATATAGTGTATGTATAGAACGCAAAAGTCAAAGTGATTTCTATGGTAGTATCGTAGGTGATGGCCGGGAGCGTTTATATTTACTATTTGATCGTACTCGTGGTTACGGATTCAAGGCGTTTGTAGTTGAGTGCGAAGAAGCTGAGATATTAACCCCGGAATTAACTCATTCCAATATTAAACCGTCTTCAGTATATGCGACTATTGCCAGTTGGGAAGTAAAACACGGATACCATTTTTATTATGGAAACCGCCGGGCGTGTGCTGTTAAAATTGCTAATTGGTTGATTAATTATTACAATATGACGAAGCATGTGAAGAGGAAATTAAAAGGTCAGAAACTAAAAGATGAAATTAAGTAATAAAAAAAGTTAGTGTTTGTTAAATTATTATAATTTTATTTAATTTGGAGGGAGTATGCTAAAAGTTCTTGATTTGTTTTGTTGTGCGGGTGGAGCCGCAATGGGTATGTGTCGTGCTGGCTTTAATATTACTGGTGTTGATATAAACCCACAGCCTCGATATCCATTTAGATTTATACAAGGAAATGCTTTAGATCAAAAGTTAGATGATTTTGATTTTGTTTGGGCATCGCCACCCTGCCAAGCATACTGTGCTTTAAACACAATGCCGAACAGAAGAGAGCATCAAAAGTTAATTCCAATAGTGCGTAAGATGTTAATTGAATGGGGTGGATTTTATATTATTGAAAACGTTGAAGGGGCGAAAAAAGAGTTAATTAACCCTGTGATGCTGTGCGGCAGTATGTTTGGTCTTGAATCGAATGGATACCAAGTACGAAGGCATCGGTATTTTGAATCTAATATACCACTAAAAGTTCCTTTAGAGTGTAATCACGGCGCACTGACTATGGGTATATATGGAGCTAAGGTCCGAGATATTGCTAAGGAAAAACGGCATTACTCAAAGCCAAAGGAGGTAAGAGGTAAGCCCGAAGGGGTGGTATTGCCGCAGTTATGGGGGCTTAGTGCGATGGGTGTGGAATGGATGAATATTAAAGAAGCTAGTGAATCCATTCCGCCGGCTTACTCAGAATTTTTAATGAGACAAGTGGCTTCTTATCTGAGTGATCAATAAGTGAGGGGGGGGGTATAGCAAACTGGTTGATTAACTATTACAATATGACAAAACACGTTAAGCGTAAATTGAAAAGGAGTAAATTAAAGGACGAAATTAAATGAAAAGGGGGATTTGATGCAAAAAACGGCAGTACGTAAAGTTAACATATATTGGGACACGCACCCGGACGAAGGCATAGCCGGAACCGATGACATGGTGAAGGGATTGAACCAAACATATCAAGACGCGATAACCCCGGACGATTTGAACATTGACCCGGATATATTCTATTCAGGCGCGTACTTTCATGGCAAGGCCGACAAGATGAACACGCAAAGAACCATTTTTAGTTTGAATAATTATTACGTGTATTTGTTAGACAAGGCAATTTCATGTTGTTTTATTACCGGTAAATCCGCGTCCGAAATATCTAACAGTATTGTACGTGGGTGTCTAGTTGCCGGGGCGGCGATATGTACCAAGAAATATGATATACAGGGGGACATAATCCAAAATATCGTAGCCATAGGCAATAAAGACAAACCCAATATGAGTATAAGTATTATACGTCAAATGATCCAAACCATAGATTTAACGCGCCCGGATAGTGTGTCCCATGTAAAGAAGATTTCAAAGCGGTATAGTTATAGTCGGTACGCCGTGACGTTGTGGGGGGAGTTAGGTACCACAGAGCCCCGCCCAATGGATAAGGGGGACCGAAAAGTACAGGTACCGGGCAACATAGTAAAGGTTTTTGAACAGTTATTAGAAAAGCCGTTAAACCCTAAAGCGTTTTCCTTGAAAATGGATGGAACGAAAGAGGAAAAATGCACCAAGAAAGACTTACAGGTAACAACCCGGTACCATGCGTTATTCAAGAGGTACGAACAACACGTACGGCCCGGCGGTGCAAGATCGGACATACATAGAATGTTTTTTGTGGTTGGATTGTATGCGTTTGGGTATATGTTATTATCCGGGAATATCGACTATGACGAATTAGCGGCGGGCCGGATCGTATCGAGTTTAATTGATTTTGGATCAAATACAAGGTAGCGGGGGTGTGTATAGTCCACGCGAGTTAGTAGGAGAATCGCGGGGGCGTATACAATCCACGCGAGGTAATAAGGGGTCGCGTGGCGTATTTAGTCCACGCAAATCAGGTCGCGGGGAGTTTGAACCGTCCACGCTAGAAAAGGCAGTTTTATAGGGTTTTAGTTGTCTGAGTAGGTTTAAAGGCGTTTTAAGCTTAGTCGTGTGGAGTGCCTATGGCCCCACTAAGCGTGATCGCGTAGACAAAAGTCGTTACGTGTATACTAATATATATATAAGGGAAAATTTTAAGAAAGGATTTAAAAATGGATGACGTAAACAATAACAAAAATGATAAAAAAGTAAAAAACGAAACACCAACACCGCCGGAACCGAAAAACATTAGATTGGATCGTATGGAAAAGAACATACGGTTATTGCAAGACGGTCTTTTAACGCTAATTAATATGGTTGAATGGAACAACGAAACCATAACGCCGATTGGAACACATAATCGGGAAATTGAAATAGAGTATTTTGGATCATTAATGCAAGCATTGGAAACAGGAGCAGCGGAGTACATGCCGAATAAAAATGAAGATGGCAATTAATGAGTGATTGTTTACGTAAGGGCTAATATTAGTAATTATAAACATTAGTGGGGAAAATGATGAAAGATTTTAATACTAACATTGAAAATAAAGAAGAGTGGTTTACTCCAAGGCATATCACGGATTCGTTAGGAAAGTTTGATTTAGATGTTTGTACGTCTTTTGGTTGTCAATTACCAACGATAGCTATTGATAATTTTTATAATAGCGGAATAGTCCGAGATTGGGAAGGGAGAGTGTGGTGCAATCCCCCTTATGGTCGCTTTACGTTTGATTGGCTTTGTAAACTTGCTATTCATGGCAATGGTATTGCGTTGATATTTGCAAGAACAGAAACTAAAGGGTTTCATTCTGAGATATGGGCTAAAGCTCATGCAATTTTCTTTTTTAAAGGTAGGTTGAAATTTTTTCATGAAAACGGTATTGAAGGTGGTACAGCAAATGCTCCATCTTGTTTAATTGCTTATGGATGGGACAATGTATTATCATTGAGGAATTCAGGGTTAAAAGGAAAGCTTATTTTACTAAAGGGGAGAATATGAAAATACCGTTTGAGAATTTCCAAAGTCCAGATAGTGTGGAGCGATGGACCAAGAGCCAAGAGCCAATAGCGGAAGAGTTATTAAAATCTAATAAAAGAGTGGTTATGTTGTCAGCCCCAACAGGATGCCATGCAAAAAATGCAGAAATTTTGATGTATGATGGGACTATCAAAAAAGTACAAGATATTCAAATTGGCGAATATTTAATGGGTGACGATAGTACATCAAGACAAGTATTACAGTTACACCGAGGCAGCGAGGCGATGTACAAAGTAATACCGGTAAAAGGTGAATCGTTTTATGTAAATGAAAATCATATTTTATCACTTAAGAAAACTGGCATTACTTATACAGGCCGTAATAATAAACGCATCAGATCCGTAACCAGTGGGCAGATTGTTAATATTTCAGTAAAAGATTATTTGATTGAAACGAATAATTTTAAACATGTGCATAAATTATACAGGGTACCCATTGATTTTGCCAAATATACCAGACGGGATTATAACGAAAGAGCAGTTGAGTTGCCGCTTGATCCGTATTTCCTTGGAATCGCTATTGGTGATGGTTCGATGGGCTATGGTCAGGTAGCAATAACTACAAGTGAGGAAGTGTTGCTTGTTGAGTGCAGGAAAATAGCTTATGAATTAAATCTAAAAAGCAGGATAGCAGTAAAAAAAGATAATCCGGCAGTAAGTTATTATTTTTCAAAACAAAAAGGTGACAAGAAAGGCAAAAACGCATTAGTTCTTATTTTAGAGAAATTAGGTCTTTTTGGGTGCACAGCAGGAAATAAGTTTATTCCGTATGAATATAAAACATCAATACATCAAGACCGTTTGGAAATATTAGCCGGTTTGCTTGATACAGATGGATATTGTAATGGTGCATCATTTGAATTTTCATCTAAATCAAAAATATTAGCTAATGACGTAGCGTTTATATCACGAAGTTTAGGACTAGCGGCATACATTGAAGAAATGGAAAAATATTGCCAAGCAGGTGGTGGTGGAATTTATTACCGTGTTCAAGTATCAGGTGATTGCTCTATTATTCCAACACGCATAAAACGTAAGCAAGCAACAGAGCGTAAACAGGTTAAAAGCGTATTGGTAACAGGTTTCAAGGTCGAAAAAGTTAATGATAATCAGGATTACTATGGGTTTAATATTTCAGGAAATCATTTGTATTGTATGGCTGATTTTACAGTGACTCACAATTGTGGTAAATCGCTCATCATGGCGATGATAGCCAAATACACCGCGCCTATCATCAATTATGTATGTAGCGATAAGGCATTACAACATCAATTACTTGCCGATTTCCCGGAAGCGGTGGTATTGAAGGGGCGGGGTAATTATGTTTGTAACCTATTCCCGCATTTAAACGCCGATAGTTGCGTGGGTAAGTGTGAGGAATATAAAGAGGGCGATATTGATTGTAATTACTATGACCAGAAAGACTTAATGTTAGCGGCTGATTTCCGTATACTAAATACCCATTATATCCTGTATGAAATGAATTATGCAGGGCAATTAAAAGGTCAACAATTGATTATTTTGGATGAAGCGGACACGTTAGATTTGTTATTTATCGGGTTTGTGAGTCTCCAAGTAACAGATAGCCAGGTAAAACGCTACAATCTGGGACCATTGCCAAAGCTCACAGTAGTTGAATCGTGGATTGAGTGGGCTGGTGAAGCGATAGATAAGCTTAAACAGTCCCATGACATCAAAAACGCATCACATGCGCTTGACGAGCGTTACATCAAGGCTAACAAGCTAATCAAAAAGCTGGAATTATTCTTATTATTGGTTCAAGACGATTGGATTTATAACCGACATGCGACATATTCTGAATTCAAGCCAGTATGGATAACCAAAGATTTGATTAAAAAGTACTTATTTGACCATTCACAACGGTTTATTTTGTGTTCTGCATCGTTACCGCCAAAGGAAGTAATATGCGATACATTGCAGATCGATATAACCGATTGTGATTATATCGAGGTTGGTTCATCGTTTAAGCCTGAAAACAGGAAAGTCTATTACGATCCGATTATGGATATGTCCTACAAAAACCGGGATAAATATTACATCATGATGGACGCAGTTAAGGCCGTAATGGACAAATATCCGAACGTTAAGGGAATCATTCATTGTAATTCTTACGTATTAGGCAAGCAAATCATGGGAATTGAAGAGATGGTAGACGAAAAAGACAAGCGGTTACTAACTCATACGAATAAAAACAAAGACGAAATGTTAAAATTATTCATGGAGAGCGATAAACCAACAGTATTCGTAAGTCCATCATGTATGCGTGGGTTATCCCTGAAGGATGATTTATGTAGGTTTGGTATATGCGTCAAGATGCCATTCTTGAATACACAGGATAAGGCTATAAGCGCGCGGTTATACGGATCGGGTCAAAGGGGGAAAATTTGGTATAATTCCGAGGCGGGACAAGCGGTGTTGCAAATGGCGGGGCGAGGGGTTAGGCATTTTAATGATTATTGTGATTTCTGGATTTTAGATAGTTGTTTTGGCAGAGTAAAAAGAACGTTACCCAAATGGTTTACAGAACACATAATACAGGATTTTGATTATGGGGACGATGACGAGGCCGAGAAACTGGGCGAATCTGGGACTATAGGAACAGGTCAAGCGGTGGTATCATTAGGAACATCCACAGTCCCTATACAATCATTATTTGATAAGAACATGACCATAGACGGCCATTCGCAGGAAAGTGCGCCGGGAGCGTTGACACCGGACGTGGTGGCCCATGGTAAGCCAGTGGTTAAAGATGAAGATTACTACGACTATTAATGAAAGGATAAGGGGGATGGTAATAAAGAAAATAAGAGGTGATACTAACAGGCTGATAACAGATAGAACAGGTGAAATATATGGCCGTTTATTAGTAGTTTCATATGCTTATAATAAAAATAGGTATAACTATTGGCATACTAGATGCGCGTGTGGTGGTAGCCGTATAACGTTGTGGCAACATTTAAAAAGTGGAGACACTCAAACATGTGGAGATTGTAAGCGAAGAGGCTGGAAGCATCGGGGGCATAGTATGTTGGGTACACCTGTATACAAAACTTGGTCAAGCATGAAGAGTCGATGCAATATTAAAAGCGGTATTCATAATTATAATAACTATTATGCTCGTGGTATTACGGTCTGTGATAAATGGCTAAAGTTTAAAAGATTTTATCAAGACATGGGAGACCGTCCAAAGGGTATGAGTATTGAACGTATAGATAATGACAAGGGATATTATAAAGACAATTGCAAGTGGGCTACCCCTACAGAGCAGGCTAATAATTTACGAACTAATGTCAGGATAACGTATGGTGGAGAGACAAAGACTGCTACGCAATGGGCGAATATACATGGTGTGAGTACAGGGCTTATACTTACCAGATACCATAAGGGATGGCCAATAGATAAGCTATTTAGTAAGCCGAATACTCACAGGCTACACCGCAGACCACTTCATAAACTTGCACCATGAACGCAAAAGAATCTATTGATTGTCACAAGCCTATACCCCGCCGGCTTTAGGT
>SDBT01021163.1_pt1 | contig 10169 bp, 8 predicted proteins | sample 2277101 | NCBI WGS metagenome assembly SDBT01 (sample SAMN10404973, study PRJNA504765) | marine sediment metagenome | isolation source: marine sediment core GS10_PC15, 103 cmbsf | place: Arctic Ocean: Southern Knipovich Ridge | collected 2010
GGAAAGAAGGATAATTAGCACAATTTCAAATTTCAAATTTTCTTTTTTTCTTCTTAAATTTCATTCAGAGCCATATTTATTGGCTCTAAGAGACGAACCCGAATTTATATACTTTCTATCTACCTGAAATTTAGAGAATAATCAAGATATTTTTAATGTTTGAACAGATCTAGTTTTTTTTATTGCCTGAATCAAATATGGAAATCCACTAAAACTATCAGTTAGATAATTTATAATCTCTTTATAATCCATTTTTTTATGTAGGGCTCCTTGGTCCAATAAAGAAAAAATATATGTCATCAAGTCTGATCTTAACTCTTTGAATTCAGTTTTATACTGGTCTGTTATTCTGAAAATTATAGCGGTTTCATAAAAATCAACCATTTTTTTGATAAACTGATTATTATTACTCAATTGTTGCAATTTTCTTCCTATTTCCATAATAGTAGTTGAGCGATATTTTGGATCAACATAAATACAAAAATAAAATCCTAACTTGAATATCCCCTTTGAGCACTCTTTCATAGCTGTAGAAGGGTTTTTTTCTTTCAAGCTCTTTTCTAAATGATACAAACCTCTCGCTAAAACATTGTTATAATCGAATATTAAATCATCAATTTCAGGCAATTGAGCTTGGATATCTTCTCCGTATAGTAATTTAGAATTTTCAGGATGTTTCATATCAATTAGATTCCATTCATAGTTCGAAAAAGATTCGTTAGAGAACCTATTTTTATCTTGATATGCTTCCAATGTGTTAAAACCGAGCCATAGGTGGTTTCCATTTACCTCCTTTTTTTCATAGCGAATCTCAGTCCAGTCTTGTTTAGGAATTTCTTCTAACGATTTCACAAACACGATAATATCAAGGTCGTTTTTCACCCAATTTGGAGGAAGAGAGGCCTCAAAATAGCTACCAATGCCGTAAATCGCGATTATATTGTCGGGGTAACGATTTAGCAGATCAGAAACTATAGAATTTATAAGAGGATCATATTCATCGATTACATCTTCTCTCATTATTCTCTCCTTTTTCTCTTTTTCATGCTTATCTTTGAATAAGGCTTTCTTCAAATTTATTTTTAATCTCTTGTAGATTACAATATTGAAGGTAAATACAAGAATCTCTGCGATTAGAACTAGGATTGCCACGTGCTGCACCGTCAGTATAAATCTTAAGAATTTTTCTTCTTTTAACTAGTGTTTTACCCATCTTTAATCAAGTCTACTTATCTGGCTTATTTAATTCCAATATTATTAGTAATATTAAGCTCGGCCTATAGCTGAGTTTTCTATAATGAATGATTTAGTAACCCTAACTCCTAATGAATTTGTTCTGTGAATTAATTTAAAAAGTAGTTATTTTAGAGACCCTCCACATTTAGAACAATAATCTCCTGTTTCATCTAAAATTTCTGCACCACATAACGAGCAAAAAATTTTTTCTGAAATTTTAATATTTTGAACTTCGGGTTGTATCTCCTGTTTTTCACTAATTAGTACTTCTTTTGGAATCTGTCTTTTATAATATCTAATAATTAGAGAGATTAAAATAATAATAACAACAGAAATTATTATAAGAAATGGCCATCCCAAAAAGATAATTGCAGGTTCCCCTACATTGGCTGTACCGGAATAGCGTATTATAGTAAAATCTATCTCAACTGTTTTCGATGTAATAATTGAAAATGAATTACTAAAAATAACATAAAAGGTATCATCAACGGGAGCTATAAAATTAATAGTAGCATATACTGCTCTACTACGAAATATATAATATGAAAAAGATTCACTATTCATCCATTTATCATAATTCTCAGAATTAAGAATGTAAAAATCTACATCTTTATTTGCTCCAGCTGTTACTTCAAACTCTATTTCTAATTCATCATTTTCTTTCAAATCAATAGAAAAGTTAATTGTATTCCCTGGTCCTATTACTTCAATATAATCTGGATTATCTATAGCTATGCTTGGAAACAGGAAGAAGGAAAATAAGACTGATACTGTTAATAATGATAAAATTAGATTTTTATTTTTCATTTCTATTAGCCCTTAATTGTAATTTTTACGACTATTGAGTTTTAAATATAATAAATTAAGACTTTTCGCCTATTTGCATAATTATGTATAATCTATATAAATATCTTATTTAAATCAAATTGCTTCTTAGACATTTGAAAGTTCATTGGTTCAATAAATATCATTAAATAATTCTCTGAACCTCATCCTATCAGGATCCTTCTTTTTTCACAGAAATTTGGATTGAGAGCTACAGATATAAAATCGAAATTTTCATGGATAAGGCAGAAGCCTATAAGGTTCTTAAAATGGAAGCACCCGAACAATAAAATTTCTCTAATATTTGAAAGTAAATTTAATTCTCATTTCTTGATTTGTGAATTTAATCAGATTAACTGGATATCTATAAATTGTATCATTCCTCATTGCCATACATTGATAATACTTCATATTAAATATATAGACTAAAATGTTAATTTTAGACTTTAAAATTCTTAAAATATAAAATATTCATTTGTTTTTCATCATGTTTGAATTAACTGAAAATAATCCTTTTAATGAATTACCTGAAGCACTCGTTGTTGATATGTTAAATCAATGTAATCATATTGGATTGAAATTATCAAAATCATTTCAGAAGCTCTATGAAATTAGGAAAGATATTAGAAACGAATTAAAAGAAAAGGATTTGTTAAAAAAAGACATAGATATAATGCTTCCTCCCACTTATCCTACATGTTGTGCTGTCGACGGCTCATTTTCTATTGAAAAATTACTTTCAACTGATATAGTTGCAGCTGCTGGTGTGGCAGTTGAGGGGTTAGCTCCACCCACAGAAGTAAGACATTGGCCAAAGCCCAGACATGACTCTAAAATTTTTACTATTGCTCATAACAATACAACAAACTATATAACTAGTGCAATAATGATGTGTATGGAACTGACTCTAGCGGTTAAAGCCCCCCATAATGTTGTTTTTTTCGATGGTTCATTTGTTACTCCATTGGTGTATATGAACCAAGCATTTAATACATTCGATAGAGCTCCAGAGGAGTTAAAAGCGGAATTTAAGAAAAGGTTAAAGTTAGCATTAGCAGCCTACATGAAAGTTACTTTATCAAAAAAAACAGATCAAATTTTTGTAGCAGTACCTAAATATACAACAAGACAAGAAATTACTCATGATATTTTGAATATGAATAGTAATTATGAAGACAGAGCACTTCTTTCTTTTATATTAAAGCCAGGTGAAATTGTAGGTCCAACGAAAGTTCAAATGGGTGTTAGAAGTTGGTATATTGAAAATGCTCCATCTAATTCTGAATCTTTTGTGAAAAAAGTAATTAATAATTTAGAGAAACTACGCATTATTTATTATCGCCCCTATGATCATCTCCCTGCTTTGAGATTAGAATTATCTCCTGAAGTAATAAATGATAAAAATAGATTTTCAATTTTATTAGAATCAGTAAAGTCGCAATGTAGTGTCCCTGGCCTTATGGAACCATTTCCGTTATATTTAGCAGATAGAATGGTGAAGCATTTAAGAACAGCTTTACCCGCAATTAGAAGAACAACTACGCAGGAAATGAGTCTTAATTGGGTAGGAAAGTACTCAGATTTATATTTTGCTATGCATGGTTATAGAACTGAATGGGGAAAATGAATTAAAACATGGAAAATCTAAAAAATAAATTTGATAATGCAGAAAGTATTGGAGTTATTGGTTCTCCATCATCTACAGGAGAATTAACACTAGATATTTTAGGCACTGCTGTAAATAAAGGTTTAGTCGGTAAAATATCAATCTTCAATTATCTTCAAGATAGTAAGGACCATTTTGCTTTAGGTCAAATCACAGAGGTTATAATGCAAAATATTTGGACTCAAGATCCAACTATGAGAGGTATTATACGACAGAGAGGTAGAGTTGATCCAATAACTGAAAAACAAGATATTCATATGGCAAAGATGAGAATTAGCTCAGTGCTAGCAATAGATGATAATGAAATTGAACCAAGCATATTTGGTACGGTTCCTTCTACTGGCACTTCGATAAAATTACTCGATGATACTTTAATGGATATTTTATTTGAAAAATTCAAGGATCAATTGTTTTATTTGGGGAAATCATATGGTACAGATATTAAAATGCCAATGTGGTTTAAACATTTTGGCACTGGAAAAACAGGTGCTGGAGAAGCTTACCATATTGGTATTTTTGGTAAAACAGGTTCGGGAAAATCTGTATTAGCTAAAATGATGATGCTTGGCTATGCAAAACATCCTGAAATGTCGATCTTTATTTTAGATCCACAAGGGGAATTCACCCGAGATATAAGAAATAATGATGAAATTAGAAGTATCATTGAAAAGAGTTATAACAGAAAAATTGAGCTTTATAATCTACACAACTTAGTGTTATCTAACTGGTTATTATTTAAAAAAATTTTAGCCAATAGTGAATTTTTCTCGAGATTAGGAGTAATCCATATAACTAATAAAATGCAAGCTGCGAATGAAGTTCAAAAAGCTTTGAAATCAAAAAAACAAGTAAGTTCCAAGATAACAACCTTTACTGGAGTTTCAGAAAAAAAAAGCATAACTCTTCCAAAAACTCACGAGAAATCTTCCTTCAATAAAGTGTGGGAATTTCTTGGACAAGATAATGTTCAAAAAATGATTTATACCTCTAGAGATATAAGACAAAGATTTCAAAACAATTATCAAAATGCTGATCTAAGTGAATATTATGAGATTTGGAAAAAAATTTCTAATTTATTTAAATATGAAGGAAAAAAGAATGCTATTAACATCTATGATTTAGTTGAGAAAATAGGCGGAGATTCAAAAAATATTATTATTATTGATTTATCTGAAACTGAAACACCCCCAGATGTATTGTGGAATGACTCAATAAAACTAATTGTAATAGGAGAATTTATAAATTTAATCACCAGGGAAGCTGAAAAGAGATTTAGAAATAATGAAGTTTTAAATTCTTTAATAATTATTGATGAAGCTCATCGATTGGCGCCAAGAGAACGTACCGACAATGAAGATCTAGAAAGTGTTAAGGCAAAATTAATTGACGGAATCAGAACTACTCGAAAGTATGGATTAGGATGGATGTTTATAAGCCAGACGTTATCAAGTTTGGACCGGAGGATACTTGAACAATTAAGGATTTATATATTTGGATATGGCCTTGGATGGGGTGTAGAAAGACAAGCATTAAGAGAGATCATTGGGGGGGCTGAAGACGCAATTAGATTGTACCAAATGTTCAGGGACCCCCAAAGTGGTATTGGAACAAGAAAATATCCTTTCATGACAATTGGTCCGATTTCGCCCTTATCGTTTTCTGGTACACCGCTTTTTTTTAATGCGTTAAATTACCCGGATGAGTTTACAAAAGTTAATTTTAAAATCTAATATTAGAACCTTATTAACCTAAAGTTCTTCTGATGTTCTTAAGATTTATTTCTATTTAATTTTTAAAAATATCTCCCCTTTTAACTTTTATTTTACACATCCTTAATCAAGCTTTCACATTTTACGTATTTATTCCAATATAGATAATGAGAAATTTATGTGCTTCTTTAAGTATTCAGTTGCTCGTAGTTAACCCATAATTCTGATTAAATCCAATTATTATTTAAATTATTTTTATAATTCATTATTAGAGAATTATCAAAATTTAAAAACAAAAACGTAATAATTTCATTAATATGTTCTCAATTATAATAAATCCAAGGAATAGATATACAACGCCAGGCGATGTATAATAAAATCAAAAGATCATAAAAACCACTATTGACAAAAGGTTAATTATTATGCCCATAAAAATAACTTGTCCTGTTTGTAAAAGCCAGTTACAGAAAATGACTAAAAATCATATCGATTCAAAAAAGCATACTAGTGCTTTGCGAAATGCAAAAATTGATGCTTCCAGAGATCCTGCATTAAAGCTGATAAAAAAGGTTCAAAAGAAATCCTCTAAGAAAAATAACTTTGATCAAATAAAATACAGATTATCAAATCTCGAGAAGACAGTATACCAATTACAGAAACAACATGAAAAAATTTCTAAATATATTAATCTGAAAAGTGAAGTTATTAAAAACAAGAAGATAAAAGAGATAAAGCCTAAAGAAATTTTAGGAGCAATTAACAGATGCGTAAAAAGCAATCAAAACCAGGGTCGATGGGTCAAAATCAATGATGTAATAAGTTTACTTAAGCTATACCGTGAACAAGATCTTAATGGCTTAAATAAAATCTTAATTAGTATGTTTAATAGAAATATGATTGATCTTGCTGAAGGTGGAGACCCTAAATATCCAGTAATTTATCAAAATCGTATCTACGGAATGGTTGCTCATCAATAAATCTATCAAATAAAAAAAAATGTGAATATAATGATTTCAAATGAAAAAGAGGCTTCTAAAAGAAAAAGTAAAAAATTAGATTCAAAAATTATCAATAGTTTAACTCCTTTTTCTGCATTATCATATGATAGGACAAAAGAAATAGAGATTTTTATTGGGAGAGAAAGCTATATACGAATACTTACAGAAACATTGTTTAAATCTGTTTATAGCAACCGAAGTTATGGAATTACTATTTCAGGTCCAGGAGGTTGTGGAAAGTCTACCCTTTTTGGTTATTTAACACAATTAATAGAGAAGGAAGAAATTTTTCAAAAAAATTACTGTCGCCTTAAAAAAGATAAGAGTCTTATTATTACTTGTTTTATTGATGCCCCTAAAGGTGAACCCACAACATTAAAATATTTTTGGACATCGATAATAGACAGCCTTGCAGAAGAAAATTTTGAATTTCTTGAAAAATTTGCAATCCGCTTATTTTCAAAGTGTCTAGATGTTTTATGGAAAAATAACTTTGAAAGGGAGGAGTTAAGTTCATATTTATCAAAAATAATTCCGAATTTCGAAGTAAGTATAAAACATCATAGAATCTTCGATTTAATAGAAATTAAGAAGTTTTTTGATGAGATTACTACTAATGTAGATTTTTCAAAAAAGATCTATTCGATTATCAGTCGCGGCTGGAGAATATTACAAAAACATGAAGTTTATTTTGAAATTTTCAGCAAATCTAGTGATTTAAATCAAAAAAGAATATTAAAGTTTGAAAAAAAATATTTCGATCTTTTGTATGACAATCTAAGTTTTGATATTGAAAGAAGTACAAGAGCTCAAAATGTTTTTAAAGGAAGTGAGGGTAGTTTAATAAAATCTGATAGTGATGTAATTGATCTTTTTAATTGGTTAACTCAGACTTGGGAATGGATTATAGAAAAACCAATTGTTTTTTTGGTTGGAATTGATAATATAGGTTATTTAACCGTTAACCTTGATGAAATAGAAAGTGCTTATATTCCATTTGTTCAAACCATCTTACAAATGAGGGAATCATTAAAAAAGTTCTTGTTTGTTTTAATTGGAACTAATGAGGATTGGAGATTACTCAATGACTATATCAATTTACACCAAGATTACAGAACTCAACTACAGGGTTTTATAATTAACAGAATAGATTTAACACGTCTTACTTTAAACGAAGTCATTGAAGCTTTAACTCTAATTATGACTAAATTCTGGTCTAGAGCTGGTATAGTAAATCCTTCAAATCCTCTGTATCCATTCGGCAAAAATATCTTCGCTTATTTGTACGGATTTTATGCTCACGAATATAGAGCTATTTTAAACTTTCTTGATATGATATGGTCATATTTTAAAAGTTTTACTAAAGTATTTGCTTTAGTTGATCCTTTTTCAATTATTAAATTCGTTAGAATCAAAATTAATAAATTCTCTGCATCTCAATCATCTTCAAGTACTATTTATCCGGGTGAATTATATTATAATGATTTAATAGAATGGGAAAAAGAACAAATAAAAATATGGTTTGAAAATGTAAAAGCTAGACACATAGGTCAAAAACAATCAGATATGGTTGAGAGAAAAGTAACTGAGGCTTTAAGGATACTACAAGAAAAAGAAGTCCCTAAACAAATAAGTTGGGCAGAAAAAACTCCTACGATAAAAATTGTTTTAGATAGTGGTTCTAAAACGAGATATCCAGATGTTTATGTTAAACTATCAACACTTTCTATTTCAGATAAAAAAAAAGCTTTCGAAATACAAGTTAAGATGTATGATCAAAACCAATTTGTAAAATTAAAGGATATTAAATCTAGTCTAGAATTACTTGAACATGCTTATACAGATGTTTTACTTTTCTTAATGACTGGAGCAGGATTGGAAAATAAAGCGATTGAAAAGATAAAAGAATTAAATTTGGAAGATCGAATATTATATTCTCGCACTTTAGATGATGAACAATTTAAAGCTTTAGCCTTTTTAGTAGCTTATGAAGAAATAACAGGAAAAAAACCCTCAATAAAAGTAATTAAAGAACTTTTTGAAATATTATTTAATCAATCTTGGGATTCAATAATAGATGAAATAAGGAGTATAGGGTCATATAGAGATATGAGAATTGCAGAAGAATTAAAAGAAAAAGCAAAAACTACTTTAATCAGATTTGTTGAGCCTACCAAGCAAATTTTTACTTCAAAACCTCAAAAAGAAGAAATTCAAGAGAAAATTCAATCAGCGAAAATCAAAATTATTGATACACACCAAGATTTAGAATTAGATCGCGTAGGATCAGATGTGAAAGGTCATGAGGAAATTTTTCCTGATAAAATTGATGAAATACTTGAGAATTTAAATTTGAGAGAGAAAAAAGTAATTTTGAAAAAAGTGCGTAACCGTTATAGGGATTTCGAAAAAGATTTAAAGTTTATAATCGATACTGCTACAAAGAGAAATGATCGACATAAAGGAAAAACTACAAAAGACTATTTAAAGAAGAGAATTCCTCCACATCTCTCTGATGAGGAAGTAAATGAATTATTTCTCCGACTTAAAAATGAATGTGTTAAAAAACAATTACCTGAGGATGAACTTCTTTTTACGTATAAAGGAACTTCGATTATTATTACCGAATTAGGAAATGACTTTTTGAAAGTACTAAACAGTACAATTTAAAAATTGATTAGTTTCTATATCGTGTTTAAAATTAAATGAGAATTTTTGTTACAATTTGAGTTTCAGAAAAATTGGAATATAAATATTTTAATTTTTTAGTTTGAAACCTTTTGAGGAGCTGAAATAACGTCTAAAAATTTAAATATAAGAATGTAAGTAAAATATGGAGATTTAAGCACATGAATGATTCCAGTACCGAAACGATAACCACTGTCTGAAAAGTCCTTTATAAAGTCGCAGGAGCAGTTGTTCTAATTGTATTTATATTATTCTTAATGGGGATCATTGGTCTCATCGGAGGTTTTCAACCTGATACCATTAACGGCTGGATTGCAAACAATTGGTTAGTTAAACTATTCAAATTAAATGCGGGGATCAGCGGAGAATCTATTTATATATTTAATCTCTTAGATATTTTAATCATGGGTCTCGTTGGCATCATGTCGCTCCCCCTATATCCTACCCTTAGAAAAGTCAGTAAAATTTGGTCGATAGTCGCTATTTGCCAACCCTTCCTTGGGATAGTAATCTTCAGCATAACACATTCGGCGAGGCGTTCTGGAGTGCTATCTGCAGTTCTGACGATTTCAATCATAATGCTATGGAGCAATAATTTCGGTAAAATTCCCGCTTGTATGGGGTTTTTGGTAGGTGGATTCTTGTTAACTGGTGATATTCTCTCAGCCTTCTCTTTGTTTATAATTGCTATCATTATAGCCGTTGGATATATACTTATAATGATATGGTACATCTTGATTGCCCTGAAGCTTTTTCAACTATCGAAAATGGGCATCTAGAAAACAAAGAACTTCCCCAATAAAACATGGTCAATATCTCCTATTAGAATATATGGCTAATCTTTCTTTTCGCAGTGCTGTTCAAATTATAGAGAAATTCTGGATCGTGTTAAAAGTTCCAATGTAAACATGAGATGTTTTCTCATGAAATAACCGAGAATTAAAATCAATTTAATCTTATTGCTTTAGAGTAAATATTTAATTAAATGCTCCTTTATAATAACTATGAACTTCTCTTTTGATAAGATAGCAAATGCTCTCTACATTC
>SDBT01021164.1_pt1 | contig 10169 bp, 9 predicted proteins | sample 2277101 | NCBI WGS metagenome assembly SDBT01 (sample SAMN10404973, study PRJNA504765) | marine sediment metagenome | isolation source: marine sediment core GS10_PC15, 103 cmbsf | place: Arctic Ocean: Southern Knipovich Ridge | collected 2010
TTCTACTAGTGTGAGTACCTTTATATTGATAATTGCTATCAAGCACCAATGCCCCCGTATCACTTGGATATCGAATTTCAAGCCTTGCTGTAGAATTTGGCCCACCAGCTTTATTTAAAATACTTACGCTTGCAACTTGTCCAGCAATATTACCCAACCAAAACTCAAAAATAGAGTTATCTGAAACTAATGTCGGACCATAATGATAAAACCCAAGCTCCACTGATTCCTGGGGATGAAGCTGATTATATAACTTAATGGAAGGCTGACCAAATTGAGGCTCAAGTCTTGATTGAGAACTAAAGATAATAAGATCTTGCGGCCTACTTATTTTGCTATATTTGCCAAATGATAATAAACGACCATTGGCATCATTTGGCCCGTATACTTTAACAACTCTCTGCAACCTAGAAATAAAATCCGTTTGAGCTTGGAATTTAATAAAATTCAGCGTTAATGCAACGATCGAAAACAATAACGCGCACAGAATTGCAAGACTTTTGAATCTGTATTTTTTCATAACTACCCCCTCAAACCATAATAATTTGTTTAATTTCGCCGACTTAAAATACCCAAGCGCAGGAATATAGCATACAAGGCAACTCCAACCATGCCTGATAAAAAAACATTGCCAAGAAAAACAGCAAACAAATTAGTTTTTCCAAAAAAGTGATAAAGCGCACCCAGCCATATAATAAAACCAGGCAAACGATCAACATCAAAATTTATTCTTGGATTATGGAGAAAAATTAACGCATAGTTGTTGTAATCAATCGAATCTCCTGATAAATGATATATGGAGGAGACATCGTTAAAATAGTAATAAACCAAATTCGAAGCGAGAAACACAACAACAAGCACCAAAAGATAAACCCAATTTGCATGCACAAAATCAACCATATCATTTACATATGCTGGTTTTTTAAATCTATCTACAACAAAATTATTTATCATAACTCTTAACATTTTAGGACTCCAAATATTCCAAAAAGCGCTGCGTTTTTTGCGTCCAATCACAATTTTTTACAAATTCTGCTCTCTTTAGCCTATGCTCTAAGTGATTCATCTCTAAAGAGTATTCAATTTGAGTACAATGTTCGTTTGCTGTACGAGCTATACTACCTTGAGCTTGAAGCACAGCCCTACTTTCATCTAAATCTGAAATAACAAGTGGCAATCCAGCACTTAATACTTCATATATTTTTATCGAGCACATGCTGTGATTTAGTTCATTAATTAAATATGGCATCCAAAAAACATCAATGCCAACTAAAAAATTTGGCAATTTATTTCTTTCAATTGGCTCAAAAAAACAAACATTTCTAGGCAAATCATTTGGCAAATTAAAACCTTGCGGACCTTTGATTGGACCCATAAAAATAAACGACCAAGCAGGTCTCGCTCGCGCAACCGAATCAACCAACTCAAAGTCCAGCTTGTGCAGCGCACCATAATATCCAACTCTAGGCTTTGGGAGATTTTTAAGCCTATCATCTTCTTCAATCTCAAAATCAACAACCGGCCTAAAAAGCGCAATGTCAGTACCATGTCGAAGCAAATGGATATTTTGTGAAAATGGCGAATAGCGGTCATATAACCTTTGTGATGTAACAACCGTAACATCTGATTTTTGTAACATTTCTTTTGTAAGTAATGCCATGGTTTTTGGTATTCTAGGCAAGCCTTGCCATTCATCAACCATATGAAAAAGAATACATCGCCATTTGATTTGCTCTAAAGCTGGCGCCATCAATGGCAAATAGACTATTAAATTAGGATCCACAAACGATAATTCTTTCAATGCCCCCTTTAGTTTCCACAAAAAAAACTTCTGATTGAGCCTATTAAAAACAAGATGATCAAAAACCCCAAAACAAGCCTTATGATATGGAAAAGGGGAAAAACCTGTCATAGTCCAAAGATTATTATTAATCTTCTTAGGTGACTTAAAAATACGAGGTAAGACAGATCGAATGAAATATAAAGGCCTTCTTAGAAGCGTTAAGATTGATGGAGGAGTATCGACATATAAAATACGATGACCATTTTTGGCCATCCGCTCAATAAAATGATGCTTTGAAGTTCTTAATGGGGTATCCCATCGTTCACAATATGCTACGACTATATTCATATCACTCTCAAATTATATTACTCTAATGGCCTTGATGGGTTGAATTTTTTTCTTAACCCAATAAAGATAAAATATGAAACAAGCACTGTAAAGATGGCCGTTAAACGAAATGCTATTGCCACAAATATAGCCTGCTTTGGATTATACAAAACAGAAAAACCATACAACAATCCAAGCTCAACAACACCCATCCCAGATGGAAGGGTAACAGCAATGACTCCCATCAAATAACTTACAACAAAAACCAAAACAACATCAAAAACATCGTAAAATGGAAGCGTTGAACCAAAAGAATTTGACAAAGAAAGCAGCGCAAAGCCCATTATAAACCAAGCCACAAAAAACATAGACAAATGAACAAGATGAGACTTAAATGGCAAAGAAACATCAGCAATATCTTTTTTTAACACCTTACGCAAAATAGAAAGCGTTAACTTGATAAAATAGGGTGATATGCATATAACGCCAATTATAGCAAAAAGCCAAAGCAAAAGGATCCAATAAAATGGAATTGAAGATCTCAACCTATGATTTACAAAATTCCACAAAATGCTAACAACCAAAATACCACTAACTAATGCATAAATTTGAAACAAAACCACTGTCGTGATTGTTTTTGATTTTGAAACTGAAGATTTGTTAGCCAGAGAGGCCATGCCAACAACGTTTGCGACTTTTCCAGGAATATATGCTAAAAGACAATTAGTAAATAGAAAAACACCCGTGTTTATAAAGGACAATTGCTCTCCCATCAATCGCATGACATGTCGCCAAAAGAAAATCTGATAGAACCAATAGATTTCGAAAAGTATGACGCCAAGACAAAGCAAATGTATATCAACAGACACAGAAGAACTGCCTGAAATTTTACCCCATTGCAACTTAAAAAAACGAAAGACAAAAAAGATAACAAGCACGACAAGCACTAAGTTAATCAGATTGGCAATACTTTTTTTGTGATTGTATAATACTTGTTTTATGTTAATCATAATAATTCAATAAATAAAAAAACAGATACTCGAAACCAAACCGTTCTCAACAAACCTATCCACGACTCACCCCATACAAAATCACTTTTATAAAATCTGGAATAAAAGACCGTAATTTTAGGAACAAACTGTAATTTGAATCTAGCAATAAGCAACAAATTGCTTTTTTAAATGCTGCTTTTTTGTAAACATTATATCGAAAGAATTTATAGCTTCGCTTAATTTGCGCAGAAGTTAACTGTGGATATGAAACAACAGATTTTAATTTGTGAGAAAAAGGAACGCTCTCATCTCCATTAACCCAACGCTTTTCTAGACACAATTCTCGTAATTTTGTCCCAGGATAAGGTTGAAAGATAGAAACCTGAACAAAATCAGGCTGAATCCTTTGGTTAAGCGCGATAGTTTCTTTTATTGTTTCTTCCGTTTCAGAAGGAACGCCAATCATATTAAAAGAATATGTTTTTAACTTATGTTGCTTTGCACACTTAAATGCTGAAATGATTTTTTCGTCACCCATATGACGATTTAATATTTCTTTGCGAATTCTCTCACTGCCATGCTCAACACCCAAGTTTAATGAAACACATCCTGCTTCCTTTAGCGCATGACAAACTTCATCATCAATAGATTCCACTCTAGAATTGCATGTAAATCCAAAAGAGAACGCCTGCTTATATTCCTTACAAAAATCAAGAATAAAACTTTTTTTAAATGTAAAGGCGTCATCTTGAAAGTGAATGAGACTAAACTGATAACTTTTTGCAAGCGCATCAATCTCTTGTAAGATATTTTCTGAGCTACGATAACGAATTCTAGGAGAGTCAGGATGAAGCTTATGATAAACATGGTTAACGCAGTATGAACATTGAAAGGGACAGCCCCGACTGGAAATAACATCAACAGCGCCAGCAGCACCCCTAATATATTTTCTAAAGTCATATAATTCTCGATCGGGAAATGGCAAAACATCCAAATCACCAATTAACCCTTCTGGACTTGATATAACAGGCTCACCATCGCTCGCTTTCGAATAAATCCCTGCAATATTGTTAATAGGCCGACCCGACTCTAAACAATTAACCAACTCAAGAAAGGCAAACTCCCCCTCTCCTGCACAGACATAATCAACAGCAGCATTTTTTAATGTTTTTATTGGAGCAACTGTAGGATGTACCCCACCAAATATTACCGGGATATCGACTATTTTTTTAATTTCAGACGCCACATTCAAAGCAAATAATAAATCACCGCTTTGAACCGAAAAACCAATCAGATCCGGATTATTCTCTCTAACAAAACCCAGAAAACCACGCTTTGAGTGCCACGTAAAATCGTATAATAAAACTTCGTGCCCTGCTTGTTTCAAAACAGCAGAAACAGACGCCAAACCTAGGCTGATATTTTCCTGGTGAGTTAAGTTTGGATAAACCAATATTATACGCATGGTTTATAGCCTTCCTTGCTCTGCTGACGTCATTCTTTCATTAATAATTCCAACTGTTCTCTTAACGGAATATTCTTTTAAAATCCGCTTTGCTTGCTCAGCACTAAAACGGCTCTTCATTGCAAAAAATGTTCTGATGGCTGATGCCAATGATACACTGTCATCATTTGCACTAACAACACCTAACTCAGTTCCATTTAAACAAAGTTCTACGTCGCCCACATCAGTTGAAACAACGCGCGTTTTTGCATGCAAGGCCTCAAAAAATACCACTGGCAACGCTTCGGCACGGCTTGAGATTAACAAGCAATTTGCGGCCAATAACTCATACAAAGCAGCATCGTGCTCTAGATGCCCTAGGAATTTGATGTTCTTATTATACTCACAACACTTTTTAATTAATTTATCTCGGTCAGGACCATCCCCAATAATGCGATACTCCAAATCCACCCCTTCTCTCAACAAAATCTTAATTGCATCAATAGCCACATCAAACCCCTTGATTGGATGTAGACGACCTATACTCACAACAACAAATTTTGAATTACTTGCATTCTGCTGCTTACTTATCTCATTAGAAGCAACAAGCGGAGCAAAGATGACATCAGACTTGATCACCCTTTCTAAAATCTTTCCTAAATTTTTTGCGCTTGACCAATTCTCATTCGCCCTTGAAGCAACATGTTTCATTACCGGCCTTAAAAGAGTGGTGTTGAATTTATGAACATCTGTTCCAAGCCACCAGATAACTTTTTTGTAAGGTGAAAGAATGGATAGATTAAAAAGCAGGCCCGCAGGAAATCCCCATGCTGCAATCACGAGATCCCAGCCTTCTCCCTTATCAAGCAATACTTCCAAGCTCTTTTTCCAATGAAAAAAGAATTTTACAATTTGAATCCAGTTAAAAGGATTCAAAAGCGCAATCTCTCCTAAATATCTCCCCGACCATGGAAAAGTAATAATCTGCGCACCATTAGAATTAACACGATAGTTCATTTCATTTTCATCGTTCCATGAAGGGGTCAAGATTTGTATTTCAACGCCATGTGAACGCAAGCTTGAAACCAACTCAAGAAAAAAACTACCTCGAATATCCGAAGAATTAGAGGGGTAGCAATGTGTTAACAACAACAAACGCAAAAATTTATTCCTTCTAAAAAACCTGATGAGAAGCTCTTATCTATCATGATAAAATTTCTCGATAACCGATCCAACATAATCAATTTGCTCAATAGTCAGCTCTGGAAACATTGGCAAACTAATAATTTCATCCGCAATTTTTTCAGCAACAGGAAAATCGCTTCGCTTATACCCTAAATTTTTATAACATGGCTGCAAATGTAATGGAACAGGATAGTGAATGCCTGCTCCAATACCTGCTTTGTTTAAAAAAGCTAACAGGCTGTTCCTATCAGATGCAGAAACACGAATGACATATAAATGCATCGCATGTTTATCACGCTGGGAACCCAACTCAGGCAAATGCACTTGTTTAATAGCTTTTAACCGCCCATGATAGCACTTTGCATTCTCTAATCTAGCATCACACCAACTTTGCAAATACTTTAATTTGACCGATAAAATAGCCGCCTGAAGCGCATCAAGGCGCGCATTTGTTCCTTCAACCTCATGCAGATATTTCTCGCTACGACCATGATCTCGCAACTTATACAGTATCGAAGTCAATTGATCATCATTAGTTACGATAGCCCCAGCATCGCCGTATGCACCTAAATTTTTTCCGGGATAAAAACTAAATGTTGATGCAATACCGTATTGTGAAATTGGTCTGTCCTGATAATAAGCCCCATGTGCTTGTGCTGCATCACAAAGCATCACAAGATTATGCTGTTTAGCAATCTTTTCTAATTGTTCAAGATCGGCAGGCAAGCCATAAAGATGCACAGGGATAATGGCTTTGGTTTTAGAAGTGATCTTCTTTTCAACTTCGACGGGGTCAACATTGAAAGTGCTTTCATCTATATCAGCAAAAACAGGCGTTGCTCCACGCAAACAAACAGCCTCACTCGTAGCAATAAATGTATTTGCAGGCAATATCACTTCATCACCAGCACCAACATTTAAAGCCCATAATACAAGCTTTAAAGCATCCGTTCCATTTGACACTCCAACAGTATGCTTAGTATGGCAAAAAGCTGAAAAATCCTGCTCAAAATTTTGCACATATTTTCCACCAATTAAAGAAGCAGAAGAAAGAACATCTTCAATCACGTCAAGAACTTCCTCTTTGAGGAATTCGTACTGTTTTTGTAAATCAACTAGGGGGATTTGCATGATTACGCCTTGGAGGAATATTTTTTTCACTAACATCTAATACCGGAGGAACTAAAGCCAAACCGACAATTCCCCATAACCATCGAAATGCTATAACATCAACATTTATGGCAATAATCGCAATTATAATCAAACTCAAAAGAACCGCCAAACTTAAAGGGTCTTTATATCGGGAATACTGTTTTGAAAGCCGCCAAAACAATGACACCACCAAAAAAAGAAAACCAAAAACGCCTATAGCACCTATTTCAGCCAATAACGTTGCATACTGACTCTGCGCCGAACGATAAACTACAAGCTGAGGAGAAATAACTTTATTTTTTGATAAAATTTTCATACCAATCGGATAATTCCCGAGCCCTACCCCAAACCAAGGAAAACGTTTAAAAATCTCCAATCCACCATATTTAAGCCAAGCATAGTGATTAAAAGCATAGTTCAGCGAAACATCAACCTTCTCTAGTCCCACGCCTTTTCTCATAAAATAAACAGGATTTGGACGTGACTCCCCCTTTAATACTACCAACTCCTTCTTAAAATGTGGATCCGAAGAATAATGAACATTAAATTTTACGGGGTAAAGCACTGTGAAAAATAATAAAATTAGCCATGAAACAATCGCTACAAATAATATTATTACCGAGAACGTTCTCCGCAATGGTATTAGCCACTTAAACACAATCAACCCAAAATAAAGCGCCAGCAAAACCCCAACAAAAGCACGTGACATTGTCAACAAGCCTATCAAACCTATAATGATTAATATGATTAAATGAATCCATGGCTTATTTTTCAACTTTTGCCTGTTAAAATAATAAACCAAACAAGGCAAAATCATACCCGCCATATATGCCGCCGTCATATTGCCTGTTGGTCTTAATATTGATGAAACTCGCGGCACAAAAGACAGCCATTGCTGCATGCCCAATGCAATAGGAATAATATTGGTTTTATAGGCCAAAAAAGTGTGAACATTAAAAAACAATAAAATAATTCCAATCAAGCTAAAAATAACAACTGTCAAAAAACCATAACTAGTCCATTTCCACAAATTCTTTCGAAGTTCATAATGATAGGCAACTGAGTAAATTAAAGCTGCAAGCAAAAACAGATATATAATCTTTATTACTTCAACAACGGAATGTCTGGGCGCAGATGAAAAACAAGCAGAAAGAAACACTAGAAAGATAAACAAAACAACTGTAAAAAACATTAGACTGGGCGATGGAAATCTGATTTTCCTCAAAAACAATTGCCATAAAAACAAACCGAGCGTAACGACAAATAACAGATCTGAAATCTGTAATCGATGAAACGCCGGATTTATCGGATTAAACAACATAATGGGCAATGACACAACAAGCAACCTTGTTGACCATACGAGAAAATTATCTACCAAAGCCATCTGTTCTTTCAAAACCTTATCCTCATCATCTTGAATCTTGCGCCTTAATTTCTTCCCAACAGACACTTTCTTGATTTAAATTGCTTTTTAATCCATCAACCTCATCTCGAACACGCTCAATCAACTCCGCAATAAACCCAAACAGAATAAATTGAACACCCATTAACTCAGCTGTTAATGCACCCCAGAATAACGGACGATATTGAGTTGCAGCAATCATATAAAGCACGATTAAAAGAATATGAATTAAAACACCAACGCCTATAAAAATGGCCCCAATTGTTCCAAATAGTCGCATGGGTTTTTTACTGAAAAACAACAAAAACCAAATACTAATGGCATCAATAAATGATCGAGGAAATCGCATCATACCAAATTTTGATTGACCATATTTGCGCGGATGCCAGTTCATCTCTTTTTCAGTAATTTTAAAGCCAGCATTATGAAACATCATTACAATAAAACGATGCCAATCTCCCCTCAAATGAATAAATGGCAAACACCCGCGCTTAAAACCTTTGGTCCAATTCATATCACGCAACTTTAAACCAAAAAGTTTATTGCATATAAAATTGTAAACCCGCGAAGCCAGTTTTTTGCCATCATTTCTATCTTTACGATAGCCAACAACGACATCTGCACCCTCACCAAAACCTTCAAGAAAAACAGGAATGTCTTCATCAGGATAGGACTCTAAATCTGTCGAAATCCAAATAATTTTTTCACCAATAGCGTTTGAGAATCCTGTTTTTAAAGCCTGAGTTAACCCAAGGTTTCGACGATGTTTGAAACATTTCAATTCAACAGGATATTGCCTTAATAAATCCAGCAGCGTAGCGGAAGTCTCATCTGTACTGCCATCATCAACAATGATAATTTCACCAGAAACATTACACTGTTCAAAAGCTTTAATACAGCGCTCAATATATTCCGCTAGATTTCCTGACTCATTCATCGCAGGGCCGACAATTGAAATATCTATCGTTTTATCAGGCTGGGTATTTGAATGAGACATCTTGTCCTCAATTTAACAACTTAATAAGGCAACTCGCCAATATCTTTAATAACTTGCCCAGAAACCCCCATAACAACGGCATTATCTGGCACATCTTTCGTCACCACCGCCCCGGCGGCAATGAGGGCATTTTCTCCGATAATAACGCCAGGCAAAATAGTAACATTCGCGCATATTTTAGCACCTTTTTTTATCCGAGGCCCCAATAAATTAGCTTTTACGTCAGGAGAACAGGGATATTTTGCATTAGTTAGCACCACATTTGGCCCAATCCAACAATCATCTTCAAGTATCGAATACTCTGGAATAAATGCTTGAGAATGAATACGAACATTATTTCCAATCTTCACATGATGCTCAATAACCGATGAGCTCCCAATGCTCACATTATCACCTATTTGATTGCTTTCTCGAATTAACACATGATGCCCCGTTTGGAAATTTTTCCCAATAGAATTCCCAGCATAAATTACGGTATGAGAGCGAATAATCGCATTAATATCGATCGCTGTTTCTAGCGATGAAGAATCCTTCGGCAATTTTCCCAAAATGACAAAGTCCTCTATAGATGCCGGCTCTTGAATCTTTACATTGGGAAATTTTTTAATTGATGTCATTATTGATTAAACCTAATCTGCATTTCTTTGGAACAAAGTGAAGCGTTATTTCCTTGCCTGTTTCAATCGATTCATAAATTGCATGAATTAACTCTAAACTTTTTCGGCCCTCAAGTCCGTCAACCAACGCTTTTTTGTTGTGTAAAATACAATCAACCACGTCTTGCAAATATGCTAGATGACCAAAACCGTAAACATCAGGCGGATTTTGTGAATAATTTGTCAAAACTTCAGCATCATTCTCTTGAGCCTCTTTAAATATAAACACAT
>SDBT01021165.1_pt1 | contig 10169 bp, 8 predicted proteins | sample 2277101 | NCBI WGS metagenome assembly SDBT01 (sample SAMN10404973, study PRJNA504765) | marine sediment metagenome | isolation source: marine sediment core GS10_PC15, 103 cmbsf | place: Arctic Ocean: Southern Knipovich Ridge | collected 2010
TATTAAAATTTCTGTCTCAGGCCGGGGAATAAAAACATCCCGGTTAACCTTAAAATCCAAGCCCATAAACTGGGATGAACCGATTATATATTGTAAGGGTTCTCCCTTCAACCTTCTTTTCAAAAGGCCTTGATATCTTTTCTGTAAATCCGGCAACGGCAATAAATCACGCCTGATATATAGATCAATCGGTTGGCAACCTGCCAGATGGCTTAATAGAACTTCACTTTCCCTCATCTTGTTCCTTTCTGTCTTCAACGGCCAAAGCAGAAATTAATTCGTTAAGGTCTCCGCTGAGAATAGCATCAAGCTTATAAAGAGTCAGACCAATCCTGTGGTCAGTAATCCTTTGAGCCGGGAAATTATACGTCCTGATCTTCTGACTGCGATCTCCGCTGCCCACCAGAAGTTTGCGGTGACGGGAAATTTTTTCCCGCTGCTGGTTCATCTTTAGATCCAGAAGCCGGGAACGAAGGATCCTCATCGCCTTAGACTTGTTTTTATACTGCGACCTTTCGTCCTGACAGCTAACCACAAGTCCAGTGGGAACATGAGTAAGCCGGACAGCTGAATCAGTGACATTCACATGCTGCCCCCCTGCGCCACTGGAGCGGAAGGTGTCTATCCGCAAATCCTTCGGCTCAATTTTAATATCTACCTCTTCGGCTTCCGGCATTACGTAAACAGTGGCTGCAGATGTATGTATCCGCCCGCCAGCCTCGGTAAGCGGAACACGTTGAACTCGATGAGTACCACTTTCGTACTTGAACTTTTCAAAAGCCCCTTTACCTTTTACCGAAAATATGATTTCCTTCAAACCACCTATTCCAGTAGGACGAGTATCCATTGCCTCAATCCTCCAACCCTGGGATTGGGCAAACTTGCTGTACATCCTGAATAAGTCAGCGGCAAAAAGGGCTGCCTCTTCTCCCCCTGTCCCGGCCCTGATTTCAACAATTATATCTCTGTCCAACTCCGGCTCCGGCGGATAAAGAAGCAGGTTTAATTCCTTTTGGCATGCCTTCATTTTCTTTTCCAACCCAATCTTTTCTTCCCTGGCTAGCTCTTTAAATTCCTCTTCTTGATCCTCCCCATCCAAAACTTCGTTCGCCTTAAGGAGCTCCTGAGATATTTTCTTATATTCTTCGTACTTTGAGACTACTTTAGAAACGCTGGATAATTCCTTGGCATACTTTTGATATTCATTGCTGTTAGATATCACCTTTGCATCGGAAAGCAAAATCTCTAATTCCCGGCAACGCTTTGATAATAAGTCTAATTTTTCAATTATACTCTCGTCCATAAATTTGTCGCCTTCGGCTCCTCATTACACAGATTAGCACTCCTGCCTGCCGGCAGGCAGGGATTTTAACTGATTGGCACGGATAAAAGTAGTTAGCCGGTTCGCCTGTTAGCGGGTTAGCCGGTTGCGGTTATCGGTTTTCGGTTATCGGTTATCGGTTATCGTAACCCGCCAACTCGCTAACCGAACACCGCTAAGCGATAACTGCTATCAGTGCCAATCCGTATCTTTTAATCAGTGCTAATCCGTGCCTTCGCTAATCCGTGCTTTTTATTTGCCGTACCTTTTCCTGAATTTCTCAACCCTGCCAGCAGAATCAACCAATTTCTGCTTGCCACTAAAAAAGGGATGACACTTGCTGCAAATCTCCACCTTGATATTCTGCTTGGTGGAGCGGGTATGAATTACCTCTCCGCAGGCACAGACTATTGTAGCTTCTTTGTATTGGGGGTGAATTCCTTTTTTCATTTTCTATTCCTCCTTGGCATAATCTTCTAAAAATGATTACACAGATATGATCTGTTTGCCGGTTAGCCTGTTAGCGGGTTTGCCGGTTTGTAGATTAACTGATTAGTGATTAATCGGGTAATTAGTTTTTTTATTCTTTTCATTGGTCCTTGGTCATTGGGATTTATTCAGGTCAATTAGAGCAATTAGAAATTTAATTGTTACTTTTTATTTTTTCCTTCAACCCGCTAACCCGCTAACCGGCTAACCAATCAAATGACCGCTGATTCATTAATGCCTATCAGAAACTCGGCATTAGTCTTGATTTTTTTCAACTTGCCAATCAACAATTCCATTGCCTCTACGCTGGATACTTCATTTAAAATTTTTCTCAAAATCCACACTTTAGCTAACTCTTCCGGATTCAGCAATAATTCTTCTTTGCGAGTATCGGATCTCCGCACATCAATAGCGGGATAAACCCTTCTCTGAAATATATTTCTATCTAACTGCAACTCCATATTTCCTGTTCCCTTAAACTCTTCAAAGATAACTTCATCCATACGGCTGCCTGTATCTACCATGGCAGTGGCGATTATGGTCAAACTTCCGCCTTCTTCGATATTCCGGGCGGCGCCAAAAAACCGTTTAGGTTTCTGCAGGGCATTGGAATCCACCCCTCCTGAAAGTATCTTTCCGCTATGGGGAACAATGCTATTATAGGCCCGGGCTAAACGGGTAATACTATCCAGGAGAATAACTACATCACGTTTATGCTCAACTAATCTTTTTGCCTTTTCCAAAACCATCTCAGCCACCTGGACGTGACGTTCGGATGGTTCATCAAAAGTCGAACTTATCACCTCACCCTTAACTGAACGCTCCATATCTGTTACTTCTTCCGGCCTTTCATCAATTAAAAGCACTATTAACATCGTCTCCGGATAATTGGTAGTAATGGAGTTAGCAAACTTCTGCAGAAGAACGGTCTTGCCGCTGTAAGGCGGCGCTACTATCAATCCCCGCTGACCTTTCCCCACCGGCGCAAGCAAGTCCATTACCCTCATTGAAATCTCTTCAGGGGTAGTCTCTAAAATAAAACGTTCACGGGGATAGGTAGGCGTCAAATTATCAAAGAGAATCTTGTCCTTTGCCGAATCAGGACCTTCAAAATTTACCGCTTCTACTTTGAGCAGCGCGAAATACCTCTCTCCCTCTTTGGGGGGACGAATCTGGCCGCTAACGGTATCGCCAGTCCTTAACATAAACCGCCTGATTTGAGAAGGGGATATATAGATATCGTCGGGGCAGGGCAGATAGTTATAATTAGGGCTGCGCAAAAATCCGAAACCATCGGGTAAAATTTCCAATACACCTTCTCCGAACATCAACCCGCTTTTTTCGGCCTGGGCCTGCAAAATTTTAAATATCAATTCCTGCTTTTTTATCCCGCTAATTCCGTTTACCTTCATCTGTCGCGCCAGCTTATTCAGCTCCGACATCTTCATGCCTTTTAAGCTTACGATATCCATCTTTTTTGTCTGCGTTTCATCCATCTTTTATCTCCTCCCAAATTTTCTTGACCTGTCTTCGCGTATCATTTTTTTTTCCATTATTATCAATAACATAATCGGCAATGGCTATTTTTTTAGAAAGGGGCAACTGAGATCTTATTCTTTTGAGAATCTGGGCCCGAGAAATCCCTTTTTGTTTCAGAGCCCTGGCTATTTGCTCGGTGCGATTTAATTTAACCACCATCAAGATATCTACCTTTTTTGCCAGACCGACCTCAATTAATAAGGGGGCATCAATTACCACAATTTCGTCTTTTCTGCTATTTTCAATTTTTCGGAGACGGCTATTTATTTCCCTGATAACTAACGGATGAATTATCTTCTCCAATTTTCTTAAATCCTGCCGTTTTTTAAAAACTATCTTCGCCAATTTATCCCGGTTGATGCTCTGATTTCTATTCAATATATCTGTACCGAAGCAATGAACAATTTTTCTCCAGGAGTTCGTGCCCGGGCAAATCAGTTTATGTGCTATGCTATCGGCATCCAGCACGTTGGCGCCAAACTCTCTAAGCATCCCTGCCACTGTGCTCTTGCCGGTCCCAAAGCTACCCGTAAGACCGATAACTATCACTTTTAATACCTCACTTCGTTGTGCGCTTTGCGTTGTGCGCAACGCACGACGCATAACGCACGACACACGATGAAATTTCGCCTCTTAAGCCTCAAACCAATTCTTCCCTGTCTTGATATCAACCTTGACCGGAACCTTAAGGGGGATTACCTTCTCCATTTTTTCTTTTACTAACCTTTCAACCTCTTCTAACTCATCCGCCGGAACTTCAAAAACAAGTTCATCATGAACCTGCAAAATCATCCTGGCTGATAACTTCTTTTTCACCAGCTCACTATCAATATTGATCATCGCCACCTTAATCAAATCAGCTGCCGAGCCCTGAACCGGGGTATTCACAGCTGTTCTTTCGGCAAATTCTCTAATTGATTTATTGGGGCTATTTATCTCCGGGATATAACGCCGGCGGTTAAGGATAGTGGTTACATAACCGCTATTTTTTGCCTTTCTGATTTGAGAGGTAACATATTCTTTGACCTTCGGGTATCTGGCAAAATAGGAGCTGATAAATTCTTCTGCCTGGTCTATTTTAATACCCAAAGATTTTGATAAACCGTAACTACTCATCCCGTAGTTTATTCCAAAATTGACCATCTTGGCTGTATTTCTCATTTGAGAAGTTACATCCTTTTCTTCCACTCCGAAGACCAATGAGGCAGTATGGGTATGAATGTCCAGTCCTTTCCTGAATGCCTTGATCAGATTCTCGTCTTCTGAAAGATGGGCCAGCAGTCTTAATTCGACCTGGGAATAGTCGGCTGAAACCATTACTGAAGTAGCCTTGCCAAGCACAAAGGCCTTTCTAATTTCCCTGCCCGTTTCGGTCCTAATCGGGATATTCTGCAGATTGGGTTGTGAGCTGCTCAGCCGGCCGGTGGCAGTAACTGTCTGGTTAAATGAGGTATGCAGACGACCTGTTCGACGGTTTATAAGCTGCGGTAATGCATCCACATAGGTAGATTTAAGCTTGGCTAATTCCCTATATTCCAATAAAGTTACCGGTAACCGATGCATCGAAGCCAGCTTGGCCAAAACCTTTACATCAGTAGAAAAGCCGGTTTTTGTTCTTTTAACTACCGGCAATTTCAGTCTGTTAAATAGAACCTCGCTCAGCTGTTTTGGTGAATTTATGTTAAATTTTACCCCTGCCAGACGGTATATGTCTTCGGTAAGTTTTGCCAAAGCGCCTTCCATCCTCTTGGACATCGCATTTAAAATCCCGGCATCTATCGCAACCCCTTTCATCTCCATCCTGGCCAGCACCTTAATTAAAGGAATTTCTACTTCCTGAAAAAGTTTACAAAGACCTTTTTCTCGCAATTTGGGCTCCAAAATCTTTTTGAGGCGGAAAGTAACATCTGCATCCTCACAGCTGTATTCACATACTTTTTCGACGGCAACATCTTTCATATTCAGCCTGTCCTTGCCTTTCCCGAGCAACTCCTTCAGGGAAATCATCTTGTAATCTAAATACTCCAAGGAAATATCGTCCAGGGAATGACGGGATTTCAAGGGATTAAGTAAATAGGAAGCGACCATCGTATCAAAGGATATCCCCTTTAAATCTATTCCAAGATTAGAAAGAATTATAAACTCATATTTAATATTCTGACCGTATTTTTTTACCTTCTCGTCTTCTAGGATTGGCTTAAGAGTTTTGAACACATAATCCAGTTCCAATCCCTGGCCGAGAGGCCCATCCTGCCCGGAAACATTGAAAGAAACATAGTAGGCCTTGCCCTCTTCCCAGCAAAAAGAAATTCCTACAGGATCAGCCTTCATTGGATCCCGGCTGGTTGTTTCAAAGTCAAAAGTTATTTCTTTCAATTGCTTGATTTTATCAAATAGGCGGTCAAATTCCTGATTAGATGAAACCAACCGGTAATCAACTTCTGAGCTTTCGATACCTGAAGATAACTCTTTCAGCAAAGCTTTGAATTCAAGCTCTTTAAAAAGTTTATATAATTTTTTGCTATCAGGTTCTTCGACCTTAAACTCAGCGAAATCTACATCCAGGGAAAGACCGGTATTGACAGTAGCCAACTCCTTGCTTAGTCTTGCCTGCTCAGGAAACTCCTTAAGTGCCTGATAAAGGCGGGGATTCTTTATCTTGTCGATATTGGCAAGGACGTTTTCCATAGTGCCGAATTTTTTAATTAGTTGGGTAGCGGTCTTTTCTCCTATTCCGGGGACACCCGGTATATTATCTATTGAATCGCCGGCTAAAGCCATAATCTCAACTATCTTTTCAGGTTCAACGCCATATCTCTGCTTTACCATTTTCTGGTCATAAATCAAATTTTCCTTGTGCGAACTGTAGACCTTTATCCGGGAATTCACCAACTGAAGCATGTCTTTATCGCCAGTAGCTATATAAACATCCATTCCCTCAGCCTGCGCCCTTCTTGCCAGGGTAGCTAAAACATCATCTGCTTCAAATCCCTTTTTTTCAAAAATGGGGATATTGTAGGCCTCAACGACTTCCTTAATTAAAGACATCTGCTCTACCAGCTGGTCAGGCATTGGTTTACGCTGAGCTTTATAATTCTCAAACTTTTTATGGCGAAAGGTTGGTCCGGGCAGGTCAAAGGCAATGGCTAAATAAGCGGGTTTTTCTTCCTTAATAATCTTATTCAGCATGGTTATAAAACCATACACGGCATTAGTTGGACGACCCTGGGAGGTAGTCAAGTGCCTGATAGCATAAAATGCCCGATAACAAAAGGAGTTCCCGTCAATAAGAAATAGCTTTTCAGGCATATAGTTCTATTGATTTAAAAATGAATTTACGATTAAATTGGGCATCAGGAAAATTCTTAAGAAATTTCAAGATGGGACTAACGCTTAAAAATATCGGATATCAGCTGGGAAATTTTGGAACCTTTATGATTCTAACAGGTTATATTATAATTTTATTCCTGATAAATGTCAAGCAAAAAAATCAATTTATCCAAAGAGACGGTTTCCCTGCCTGCCGGCAGTGTAATACAGCAGACCAATCGGGACAGTATCCCAACTCCAAGTTCCAAAGCGAAAAGTGTCTTTTTTAAAAAAATATTGAAAGAATTTTGCCATTTTCTGCGTCATATTATATGGGAGGTAATTACTACAACTCAATCGGAAAACGGCTATAGTAGTTCAGTAATTGCGCTGGAAAACGCCTGTAAAATATGGTAAACTAACTAAAATTAACCAAACAACAGGAAGGGAGGGCAAGATGAAGGTTTTTAATTTGTTTGTGTGTTTGTGGTTGACCGGGTTGTTATTTTGGGGATTAACCCCTGCTTTAAATGCGGCACAAGCAGGAATAACTCCAGAAGATATTGCAGAACATTTCCAAAATGAGCCATCCATTGAGGAAATTCAAGAGGCGGCTATAGAATATGCTGAAGTCCAACCCGAAAAAATAGCCTCCTGGAGAAAAAAGGTAGCAGTCAAGGCCCTGCTTCCAGAACTCAGTGTTGATTATGATAAGACTATTTATGGCACAGCAGGGTCAACCTCTTACGATCCCACAGCTTTTGTTGGTCCATACGATTGGGGAGTTAGCTTAAAATGGGATCTGGGTGATGTCGTCTGGAATCCTTCACAAACATCAATCGACGTAAGAAGCCGGCTGATGGTAAAATTGAGAAATGACATAATGGAGGATGTAAATAAGTTGTATTTCAAAAGAAGAAAGATTCAGCTCGAACTTCTTCTGGACCCACCTCAGAATACAAACAAAAGATTAGAAAAGGAACTGCAGATTGAAGAGTTAACCGGCGGTATTGACGGCTTAACCGGAGGATATCTCTCCTGGAGCTTAAGTAGGATGTAATGTATTGCGCTGCTGGAAGTTAGTTTGGTCTGAGTTATCCACAACTGTAGCCGGGGGCTTAAGCCTTCGGCTACACGCACAACGCATAGCGCACAACGCAATAACTTTTCGCCTCGAAATTACGGTTTTCTTTTCTTTCCTTTTCTGCCTTCCCCACTCTCTAACTCGGTTAGAATGTGTTGAGGGTCAAATGCCTTAGATATAAGGTCCTCATAGGTTATAAGCTTACGATTATAAAGTTCGAGCAAAGAAGAATCCATTGATTTCATCCCATATTTAGCTCCTGTCTGGATTTCCGAGGTAATCCGAAAGGCCTTATTTTCCCTGATCAGGTTCTGAATAGCAGGGGTAGCAACCATTATTTCAAAGGTGGCAATTCTGCCCGGCCTGACTGCCTTCACCAAAAGCAGTTGACTGATTATCGCTATAACATTCAAAGATAACTGCACCCTGACTTGTTCCTGCTGATGGGTAGGAAAAGCATCTATAAGCCGGTCGATAGTCTGCCCCGCACCAGTGGTGTGCAGGGTGGCGAACACCAAATGGCCTGTTTCGGCCGCAGTCAGGGCAGCCTGCATCGTAGCTAAATCCCTCATCTCACCGATTAAGACAACATCGGGATCCTGACGAAGCCCCCTGATTACCGCCTCTGAAAAAGAAGGAACATCTGTACCCACTTCCCGCTGAGTTACGATTGACTTTTTGTGCTCGTGATAATATTCAATCGGATCCTCAATGGTCAGAATGTGGCAATCTTTTTCCTTATTTATGTGGTCTATCATTGCGGCCAGGGTTGTGGTCTTACCTGAACCGGTTGGGCCAGTAATCAGGATAAGGCCCCGGCTTCTATACAAAAATTCTTTGATTTGGGGAGAAAGTCCTATCTCCTCGAAGGTCATAATCTTATAGGGTATCAGCCGTAGGGCAATGCCGAGGTTATTTCTTTCTCTATAAACGGACACCCTGAACCGCCCCAGTTTCTCAAAACTAAACCCGAATTCTGTACCCCCTTTTTCTGCTATGCCCTTCTGATATTCCGGCGGGGTAATGGCCTTCATAAAAGCAACGATATCCTCTGGACGGAGCACGCCCTCTTCAATCTTTTCAAGGGCATTATCTATCCGAAGCAAAGGAGGCTTACCTACTACCAAATGAATATCTGAGGCATTGCGTTTTACACACATTTCCATTATTTTATTAATGTCCATATTCTATTACTCCTTTCGGGCAAACCTCAGCGCATTCGCCACAGTTAGTACACTTAGTATAATCTATCCGCGCCAAACTATTGACCACGGTTATTGCCCCTACTTTACATACTGTTTCACATTTTTTGCAGGCTATACATCCATTTTTACAAATCTTGACAGTGACTGCGCCTTTGTCTTCTGATTTACACCTTACCACAATATCTTTGGAACGGGGAATCAGAATAATCAGCCCTTTAGGGCAGGAATCAATACACTTTCCGCAGCCGGTACAAATCCGGGTATCTATTATCGCGAGACCCTCTTCACTCATTCTTATTGCACCGAATGGGCAAGCCTCAACGCAAGAGGCCATGCCCAGACACCCATAAATACACTCCTTCTGTCCTCCTAATATGAGATTAGCAGCCTTACAATCATTTATCCCACTATAGGTAAATCTATCTTTCACCTTGCTGCCGCCATTACATAAAAGGACTGCCTTTCTTTCCTCCTTTTGCTGGGACTCGGCCTTCAGTCCTAATATACTATCTATCTTCAGGGTTACTGAGCTCCCTCCAGCAACACATCCATCCGGCGAAACTCCACCTTTAACAACTTCCTCGGCAAAAGCGCTGCATCCTGCCTGACCGCACGCCCCGCAGTTGCTCCCGGGAAGAACTTTTAGAACCTCCTCTACCCGCTCATCCCTCTTTACAGCAAATTTTCTGGAAAAATAGGCCAGGATAAGACCAAAAATCAGCCCCAGGCCGCCAAGAAAAATTATGGATAAGATTACCGTCTTCACAATTTAACCAATCCTGAAAATCCCATAAATGCCATTGAAAGCAACCCCGCAACAATCAGGGTTATTGCGGTTCCCTTTAATGGTTCGGGGATATCGGCCAATTCCAGCCGCTCCCTTATCCCTGCCATAATTATTAAGGCAATGGTAAAGCCAACGCCTGCACCCACTCCAAAGACAAGACTCTTAATAAAATTGTAATTCTTGATAATATTGAGAAGGGCCACCCCAAGGATGGCACAGTTAGTGGTAATTAATGTAAGATATATCCCCAATGCCCGATATAATCCCGGACTCAATTTCTGGAGAACCATCTCTACCAGCTGCACCAGACTCGCAATAACCAAAATAAAAACCACGGTCTTTAAAAATAACAAATCATGCGGTAAAAGGATGGTATCATAAATGACGTCCGTTACCACCGAAGAAAGGCCCATAACAAATATTACCGCCACCCCC
>SDBT01021166.1_pt1 | contig 10168 bp, 6 predicted proteins | sample 2277101 | NCBI WGS metagenome assembly SDBT01 (sample SAMN10404973, study PRJNA504765) | marine sediment metagenome | isolation source: marine sediment core GS10_PC15, 103 cmbsf | place: Arctic Ocean: Southern Knipovich Ridge | collected 2010
GGTGGGTTGAATGATCCTGATCCAAAAAGTAAATTCTTCAGTCATTCGCTTAAAGATAAAGGATGGCAGCTTGCCCATATCGGCAAGTGGCATATCGGTACTGAAATAAGCAAACCATCTGTCTATGGCTACGAAGCAACTCCATATTATCCTTTCTATGGTTATCCCTCAAAACATGAACATTACTTGGACTATTTGAGAAAACAAGGTGTTAATGGATTTAACCTTCTTAGCGAAAAACGAGATCCAACAGGGTTGCGTCCATATTCAGGACTGCAAGAGGGCCCTCAGTCTGCTTCAATCCCAGCCTACCTTGCCACCCAAACAATAGAAATGATAAAACAATTCGCCAAAAAGAACAGCCCTTTTTTCATCTCCTGTAACTTCTGGGGGCCTCATGCACCGCACTACATCACCAAAAAACACTACGAGATGTACAGAAATGCGGACATCAAAGCTTGGCCTAACTTTGACTGCGATCTCTCGGACAAGCCGGGAGTGATTAAACGATATGGCGAATATTGGAAAACCGGCTGGTTCACCAGAGAAACGCTTTCTGAACTGATTGGCAAGTATTATGGATACATTACTCTGATTGATGAGGAGATCGGCAGGATCCTTAAGGCTCTAGAGGATGCGGGTGAACTGGAAAGGACGCTTATTATTTATTCAGCAGATCATGGTGGCAGCGTTGGTTCATACCGGATGTGGGATAAGGGATTCGGTATGTATGATGTGATCACACGTATTCCGATGATCATATCACATCCATCGATTAAACCTGAGGCATCGGATGCATTTGTAACCCTTTTAGATCTTGCACCGACATTCCTCGATGTGGCAAAATGCAAGACAACTGGAAAAGTTGATGGAGCTTCACTGATGCCAATTTTAAAAGGAGAGAAAAAGAGCGTAAGAGAAGATAACATAATAACGGAACATTACGGTCATCAGATGCCTTTCTGGCAGAGAATGGTGAGAACGAAGAGCTTTAAGTATATTCACAATCCTACAGCCAACGATGAATTCTACGATCTTGAATATGATCCACATGAGACGAAAAACATCATTAAAAAGGTCGATAAGAAGAAATTGATTTGGGCAAAAGAAAGACTTCTCCAGTGGATGAAAGATAATAATGATCCTCTTCTTTTCTGGGCCAAACCAATGCTTGAAAATAAATGATATTTTTTAGATAATAAGAAAAATTATGATAAGGTTCAATAAAGGAGGTATAAGGATGAAATCATTAAAAAAATGCTTTTTCATTATGTCAACGGTGTTGTTTTTTCTTGTGCTGATTGGCGGGAATTTTGCTGCATTAAGAGGGCAGAGTCTGGATGAATGGAAGTATAAAAGCCGTTTAGATCCAGAAAAGAACTCTATTATCACCAAGGATCAGTTTAATGGCTATCTTAACTACTGGACAAATGACTATTGGAAATGGGGCCAGTACGGGAATCTCTTTCAGATAAGCATGCCTAATCTAGAGAATTATATTGTGCAGAATAAGCTAGATATGGCGGAAGAAATGGGCATTCCTGGTTTTTGGATGGAAGAGGGATTCTTGTATGGACTGCTGACAAAAGAGTGGACAGAGCTTGAAGATCCTTCGCGCGAAGAGCTTCTTGATTCCGCAGGTCGGGGCAGCCTACTCATTTATATTGATTCTGGATCATCTCTGGGGAGGGAGCTAGAGTCCAAATTGCCCCAAACAAATGAATGGAAAAAAAGATTAAAAAGCTACCAGTATCGTAGTGAAGAATATAAAAATGTAAAAGCTTTTTATCTGGAGAATGGGAAAAATAAATTGTTTGTGGTTTCTTCCAAATTCCTCAGTCGCCGTGATATTGTCAAAGTGCTAATTGGGAATGTTAAGAATTTACTCAAACGGTATGACCTTCACCGGGGTTGGCCCGGTGTCCGGACCAGATTCTACAGTGTAACCTGCTGGCCAGGCCATCCTCTCGAAATAATCGGGAAAGCCATGAATCAAGGAAATGACTGGCTAACGTTCTGCGGGTACATGGATTATTTTCTTCAAAAGGATTTGGCTGGCTGGCTGAAAAAAGTTAATTTATCCTTTATCACAGACGTTGGAAGCGGAAGAGCGACTCATAGCCTAGGATCAATTATGTATGGTTGCAGCAATTATGACGGCCTCAAACCGCAGGACACTCCGTCTATGGAAACATGGCTTAAGTTCGCCAAGGAACGCGGAGGTTATGTTTTCCGGCCTGTTTACCAAGATGCTCTCGATGCTTATCAGTTTGACGGTCATATCGGCATCTTGGGGAATAAGGAACAGATAGATAATGAGAATATTCCGTTTATCATCACCAGTGACCATATAAAAGAAAATGTTACTCCTTCCATGGTTTTATTTGTGGAGAAAGGTGTTCCTTTGACCAAAGACAGAATGTATGATGCGATTTTTGCCCGCCGGAATGTGGCTGTAATGGAGCGCGGCCAGATGATGGGGGAGAAGCTCTACCGGAATGCGCTGCAGATGCTTCTTATGGACAGAGTTTTTCTAGAGAATTACTTTGGAGACCGCATCCAGATTAAAGCAGAAGTCGAAGGGAGGAAGTTAATCGTTACTCTCACAAATACATATCCGAAATCTGTCACCGGGAAGCTGAGAATTACACTTCCAGCGGAGCTGATTTTGAAAGGTCAATCATTGCCAGAGGTTTTGCTGCCTGCCCAAAGCACTAAGGTTATGACCTTCTCTATAAAACCTACTCTTGCTGCTATGGACAAAGATAATCCCATAGCGGTTGATTTTAAATGGGGAGAAAAGAAAAAAGGAACGTTAACTGTAATGAGCTTGCCGAGGGCGATTTCCGTTCACCAGCTCTTGTATGGGCACGCCCCAGAAGTGATTTTTCCGGTGACCATACATAATTTTACCGAGAAAGAGCGGTTTCCAGTGGAAGTTCAGGTTTTCAGAGAGAAGGAGAAACGCCGCCCTGTATTCAAAATTTCAGAAAACTGCTCTATTAGACCTGGCGAGTTTCAGACTTTGAATTTTGCGCTGAAAGTTCCGGCAGGTCGGTATGCCGTAAAAGTATCTGCACTTGAAGCGGAAAATTACAGCCAGTTAGGAGTTGGGGAAAAGGCAGGTGCGCCGTATTTGTATGAAGTGGATTTGGACGGAGACGGCATAAACGAGTACAGGATGGAGAATGATAAGGTGCAGGTGACTCTGCTCAGCATCGGAGCCCGGGTGATTGAATATATCGTTAAAGAACGGGATGACAATGTTTTGTTTAAACTCTGGCCTGAAAAAGAAATTTCCCACAGGCGTCCTTACCGGAGACGTGGTTTTTATCCTTATGGTGGCTTCGAAGATTTCCTGGGACAGGCGAGCATTGAAACCCATGAAGTGTACGATGCCGAGATATTGAGGAAAGAGGGCGACTTTGTCAGGGTGCGAATGACAGCGGATTATTACGGGAATAAACTTGAAAAAATCTTTACTCTTTATGGAGACTCTCCTTTGCTGGAGGTCCGTTTTGCTTTGACCTTCAAAAATCAGGAAACCAACATGCTCGGTCCACAGCCGATCCTTGCCTTAGGAGAAAAACACTGGACTGAGGATAAATTTTTGCTGCCCACCGTAGATGGGATTCAAGAATTCCGCATGCGTCCTGAGGAATACTTTGGTCGTGTCCTTCACTTGAAAGAAGGATGGAACGCTGCGTATGACATCAAAGAAGATATAACCTTTGTTGGAGCTTTTCCTGTTTCCGAACCTGAATTTTTACACATGTGGATGAATCATCCTGTGAATAGATCGTCGCATCATTATTATGCAGAATTACAGCCATGGGTGCCAATTTTCCAGAAAAGCACCATGTATTTTTCCTACTATCTCTGGGGAGCAGGAGGACCCTGGGAGGACGGAGTAAAGACAATACGGAAAATGGGATTGATAACAAAAAGGTAGAAGCCTCTATAAAATTATTTATCAGTTTGCTAGTTTTTTATTATTCGGAATTTTTGCCGGAAAGCCAGCGAACGGCCTGTACGAAGAATTTCCCGTAGTTTTCCCATCTCTGAAATCCTGCGCCCCAATGGGGGGAGATGTCAGAAGCAAAGGCCATACTCCTCCCTTTTCCGAATTCACGTACAACAAGGAATGGATCGCCGAATTCTTTAACCCGGGCCAGGACTTTGACATCGGGTTTGGCAATAATCCTGTTATAACCTGTGAATACAGGACATGTTTCCCAGCGGATATCTTTAAGTATTGGGTGGTCGGGCATGAGGGTCTCTATGTGGACGCCTTCGGGACACTCATGTCTGTCATCGTTTGCATCGAAACATTTAATCGGCAAAGCTTCTTCAACTGGTGTATTTCCCCAGTTTCCGATTCCACGACGGCCGGTAAAAGATTGCCATCCGCCTATCATGGCCAGCCCACCGCCGTTTCGAACGTATTCACGGATAGACACGAGTCGGTTCGGTCCCATAGGTGCATCCATGGATCTCGCCCATGGATATAAAACCAAAACTTCTTGTTCGATATCACTCAGGACAACAACATCATATTTTGCAGCAATTTTTTCTGGTGTTTCTGGAAACTCTGCTAATGCTCGCCATGTGGTCATATGTTCAACCTTGATATCGGAAGTGGCATTGAGTGCATCCAGTACAGGCTGGCACCAGATATGAACCTCATAACCTTTTGTCTCGTAGAGAAAAGGTGAAGCAATAATATTCGGACCTAACACTACCCCTGCGTCGCCAACATATAAGACTCTGATTTTTTCATCACCCTTCAAATCGCCAGCGATTAAAGTCCAACTAGCGAATAGAAGAATTGAAAACGCTAACAGGATTTTTTTCATTTCTTCCTCCTTTTGTTTCAAATTTTTTATTTTCTCGAGAATTTTTTATTTATATTAAAATCGGAAAATGATTGGCGATTGGAGAGTAAGCATTTATTTTGCAAGATCGAGTAAGTATATTACAGAGAAAACACGAAAAAATCAAATGCCTTTTGATCTTACCTCTCTGCCAAATACTCATTCAGATCTCAAAGAAGTTGTATATCTTCTGCAAAAGTGATATTTTAATACAACAAAAAAAAAAGACCGTCTATCTGAATTGAAAGAAACGTGTTATATCAAATCTGGAATGATGTTAGTTCTTATGTGCGTTTGAATTGCATATCAAAGCTTGATTGAATTTCGCATCTTTGTCCACTTTATCCATAGGGATAAGTTAATATTTGATGTGATACAGAATCCAGAATAATTAAAATGTATTACATCTTAATAATAAAAAAAATTCTAAGGAGGAAGAAAATGAATAAAAGTTTCAGCGCCTTTGTGCTAATGGCTTTGTTAGTCTTACCCGTTTATGCAAAAATGACAGTTGACCCAGCTAAAGGGCTTGTTCTTGCGAATGATTATGTCCATTTTGAATTTGAACCTGAAGGATTGGGGCTTTCGGCAATGATAGACCTCAAGACTGGATACAATCATATCCAGTCTGTTGAAGGAAAGCACCTCCTCTGGGAGGTCGCCTTAGGGGTAGGGAGGCAGATCTATACAATCACAAATAACTATAAACCATGCAATTTGGCCTACATTGAAGTCCTTCCGAACGGATCTAAGCGGGCTGTGATGGAGTGGAACGAGCTCCGCTGGTGGAATGAAGACGGCATTATAACGATTTGCGTGGCTGTGGAGCTGCCTAAAAATGATGGGGTGGCACAATGGCGGATATTCGTGGAAAATTTGAGCGATTATTGGGGATTGTGGTCAGTGCTTTTTCCCATAGTGAATGGCTTTCCTGCTGAGGAAGAATGTGATATTGCCCGTCCAACTTTTGCCAGTGGCGGAACTCTTTTGAAACAATGGACTGGAAAAATATGGGGTCGATATCCAGGTGGCGTTTGGCCCATGCAATTCATGTCACTCAACAAAAGCACTAACGCCGTTTATTTTGCTAGTATGGACCCAGATGCCCGGGCAAAGGATTTCATGGTAGAGTCTATAAAAAATTTGTCTACAGAACGTTACCCAGTGGTTTTTGAAGGGCGAAGGCATAAACAATATGTGCCCGAACCAGGTGAAAGGATGTATTTGATCCATTATCCAGACAATATGGGCATAACAGGGTCTGATTATCCGGACTATTATCCGGTTGCCTTTGGAGTGTACCAGGGTGGATGGGTGGAAGCTGCACATCGTTATCGCCCCTGGGCCCTTAAGCAAAAATGGGCTCAAAAAGGTCCTCTCTCCAGCCGAACAGATGTACCCGACATAGTGAAAAATATTGGCTTGTGGGTGCGTGACAACTGGGTATGGAACGAGACAGAAGGAGCCCCTCATGAAATGAATAGGCCATTTCTGGAGGTATACAAAAAAATGGGAGTGCCGATGGGAATTCAGTGGTACAGGTGGCACCACATGCCCTTTGATAACCAGTATCCCTATTTTCTTCCAGCCAAACCTGGATTTGAAGAGCGGGTGAAAGAATTGGTCGATACAGGCCTGCTGGTCGTGCCATATATCAACGGTTCCAGCGCAGATATGAACATACCTGACTTTGACAGATACGCACCGCATGCTGTTCGGGATGAAGCTGGCGGCATCAGGCATCATTACTATTCGAACCGTGCGGGCCGTTTGCTTTCTATGTGCGGGCATCAGGTCTTCTGGCATGATAAAATTTCTAAGCTTGTTGATGACCTTATGGGAATTTACGGCGTCAATGGAGTCTATGTCGACCAGGTTTCCGGACTATATCATGAGTTATGCTTCGACAAAAACCATAACCATCCAATAGGCGGAGGGAGCTACTGGGCCGATGGTAACAGGGATTTGATGAGAAAGATACGTAATGTCTCGAATAAAAAGCAACGAAAACATGTTATTACGACAGAGGGCACAACTGAAATCTTTTTTGATCTTCTGGATGCCAATCTCACCTGGTCTGAGCCAACTGACAGGGAAATTCCTTTGATGCAGATTGTGTATTCCGGTTACACGATTTTTTTCGGGAGCCGTTGTGATTATGAAAGAAGTAACAGGTACTTCAATTATGCTCAGGGCCAGGCCCTTATAGATGGTCGTCAAAACGGTTGGATGAATTTTGGTCTCTTCAAGCCAAAGCATTCTAAAAAGGTTGATTACCTCCGTCAGTGTGGACGATACAGAGTTGCTGCAAAGAAGTTCTTGACCTATGGCCGTCTCCTGAAGCCTATTGAGCCGACAAAGTCCGTTCCAACGTTTTCAGAAGATGGTTTTGGCTGGGGGATGTACGAAAAATCGCGTGTTGCCACTGTCCCGGGTGCAGAGGCTCGCCTGTGGCAATCGGAAGACGGTCACCTAGGTATATTCTTGGCAAATTATATCGATAAGGAGATTTCATTTTCTTATTCAATAGATCCATCTAAATATGGTCTCAAAGCCGGCAGCTATCAGTTGACAGAAATTACTCCTCAAGGCTCGGTTCCGATTATAGAGGTTTCTGGAACTTTTGAAAGAACTGAAACTCTGGGTCCGAGGAAGATAAAAGTTATTGAGATCGCTCCTGCAAAATAGCTTATGACTAATAGACTCTAGATTATTTACATATCTTTTTCATGCGTAAACTGATCATTGTAAGGGATTCTATTTTCTCTCAGCCTCAGCATCTCTTCTTTGGAATATCCAATCTCCATCTCCTTCAGCAACTTGGGGCCATTATCTGTGGTATAAAGATGAATCAGAACAGCCGCTCGCGGGAACAATGAATATAACAGAATGAATTCAGAGCTGAAGTCTCGGATGTAATTTACGATTTATGTAGCTATTAGGTATAATGCTTTTGATAACAATCTGTTTTTCAGATATGTTTATCTTTTTTTTGAGGAGGCTTTTTTATGTTTGGATTTTTGTTGAAAGCGTCGGTTATTTATCTAGCCCTGACAGCTTCTGTTGCTGCGTGTTTTCCGAGCATGCAACTCCCAGATCCGCCTACTTACATCTGCAAAAGAGCTTTAAACAGGATTGTAGTCGATGGCCTGCTCAATGAGAAATCATGGCAGAAAGCAGAGCCCATGAATTTGGTGTTGCGTGAGGGAACTGGAGAGCCCCTTCACAAGACTGTGACTAAGGCGGTCTGGGACAACAGAGCACTCTACCTATCTTTTGTTTGCCAAGACCCTGAGATTTGGACGACCATGACCGAGCGGGACGATCCATTATGGACAGAAGAAGTGGTGGAAGTTTTCCTCGATCCTAATGGAAATGGTGATCCCTATTTCGAAATCGAGGCAAATCCACTCAATGTGGTTGTTGATCTTCGATTCATGCGCAGTCTCAAGGGATTGCGGGATAGACGTCCTCTTCAATGGAACTGTCGATCACTCCAGACAGCGGTTCGGGTAAAGGGCAGGGTCAATTCCTGGCAAGCTATTTCGCATCCCGACAGCCAATGGACAGTCGAGATAGCCATCCCCTTCGAAGCTTTGGATAAGCTGCCCAATTCCCCCCCCAAGGATGGTGATTCTTGGAAAGCCAACTTCTATCGCATCGAAAGGCCAGCCTCACTTGCTGAGGAAGATGATGAATATAGTTGTTGGTCGCCAATCATAATCTCCAAATCCTATCATACCTTAGAGCGTTTCGGTACAATGATTTTTTCTGCCTTAAAGGTCGGAGAGAGCAAAAAATAATCATCTGGTGGCAATCACGATCTTTCGATGTTTTCTAAGATGCAGTTTCTCTCTTCTGTTGGAGCAAAGAAGAACTATTATTCTTTTGACAAAGGGGTGTTTCATTTCATTATTCTTGACGCTTGCTATAACAAGGATGAATCCGAATATAACGCAGGGAATTTTAGCTGGACAGAAACCTATATACCCTCTATTGAGCGAAAATGGTTAAGGGAAGACCTGCTGGCTACGTCGAAGATGACGGTTGTATTCAGCCATCAACGGCTCGACGATGAGAATGGGCCCCATGGAGTCAAGAATGCTCCACTTGTGCGGAAAATATTGGAGGAATCAAAGAAGGTGTTTGCCGTCTTTCAGGGGCATGATCATCAAGGGGATTACCGCCAAATTAAAGGGATCCACTACTGCACTTTCCGAGCACTGGTTGAAGGGCCAGGTCTGGAAAACAATGCTTACGTGCAGGTATATATTCGCGAGGATGGTGTAATAAAGGTTGAAGGCTTCGGCCAACAAAAAGATTTGTTTTTAGGTGTTAATCGACATAAAAATAAAAGGAGAACCTGTCATGATTAAAATCGATCTTTCGAACAAAATCGCAGTGATCACTGGAGCTACAGGGCAATTGGGACGGGTGATGGTCCGTACGCTTGCGCGGGCCGGCGCAGATGTAGCAGTCCATTACTTCCAAAACAAATCGAAAGCAGACGAACTTCTGAGTGAAATAAAGACATGGGCTGTACGGAGCATGGCTATCCAGTCCGATATCACAGATCTGGCATCGGTTATGTCTATGCGCGATAGAGTCTTCGAGACTCTGGGGCAGGCAGATATCATCGTTAACAACGCTGTCATTCAATACGAGTGGCTTAATGTCCTAGATCAATCCCTGCAAGATTTCGAAAGTCAGTTTCGTTCATGTGTGCTGCACAATGTATGTATGATAAAAGCCTTTGTGCCGGCCATGATAGATCGAGAATGGGGGAGGGTGATCGGGATCAACACTGAGTGTGTCATGCAGTGCGGGGAGACGCAATCCGCCTATGTCTCAGGCAAGCGTGGCATGGACGGGGTTCTCCGTGTGCTTGCTAAAGAAATCGGAGGTCATGGCATCACAGTCAACCAGGTGGCTCCTGGTTGGGCAATCAGCGAAGACCGGAAAGACAAAGGAACAGATTATGAGAAATGGTATCTCAGCAACGTTCCTCTCCAACGATGGGGTGAGGCGCAGGAGATCGCCAATGTTGTGGCCTTCCTCGCTTCTGATCTGGCAAGCTATATAACGGGTGCCTACATTCCCGTCTGTGGCGGAAATGTCATGCCAGCCATTTGAATTGTTTTAATAGAATCTTTTTTGTTTTCTACCTTAATTTAACTTGCTCAGTATTTTAATATTTTACAGATGGATTTTTCCAGGATTCAGGATATGGTTAGGATCAAAAACGGTCTTAATTTGATGCATCAATTCAATCTGGGCCTTATCCAATGCCAGGG
>SDBT01021167.1_pt1 | contig 10168 bp, 11 predicted proteins | sample 2277101 | NCBI WGS metagenome assembly SDBT01 (sample SAMN10404973, study PRJNA504765) | marine sediment metagenome | isolation source: marine sediment core GS10_PC15, 103 cmbsf | place: Arctic Ocean: Southern Knipovich Ridge | collected 2010
TGGCAGAACTATCCCAGTAATGATCGTTATTCATTGTCGTCTTGATATACGTCGTATTTGCCGCACCAGTCGACTGATTCGTCTTTACTGATTTTGTGCCATCCGGCCATGTCGCGGACCAACTCATTTTACACCTGTCTTGTTTAACTTACGGAATTTTTGGTAAATCATTTCTTTCTTCTCCATTAATTCAGGAATTATAGGGGCAAATTGCCTGGTCTCTGAAAAGTTTTTTCCACAATATGTTTCTTCAAACTTAAATGCTTGCTCTGCCTGTTTTTTCTTTATTACTAGGTATGGATACACATCTCTCAATAATTTTATTCCATTCATTCCAGACAATTTCCACTCGAAGACGGGTTTTCTGTTTTTTCTCCAGTCATCATATTCTTGGCCTTTGCATTTGAAACTATTACTTTTGTAAACCCCTACGGTTCTCTCGTCCAACCACTCAATCATTCCATAAAATGTGTTATTTATCTTTACTCTCAATGTGTAACTAAAATTTCCCGACTTATTCCTCTTGTCTTTGTACCTGTCGATGTAAATACATCCCTCTCCATCAATGAGACCTGCAATATATGCTTTTTCCACTTCTGACAATGCCATAATTTCCTCGTGTTTCCATCATGGCCTGTATTTTACCCTGTAGGTATAAACATAATCAAATCAAAAAGACGGAATATTTCTCATAACTTTAATCTGATTATGTGTCCTGGTTAGCATCAATCGTCTCTCTCTACCATAATCTCTCCTTAGAGAAGTCATTAGAGAATCTGAGAATCTGTAGTCCATGCCGTAGTTAATGGCAGCTCCATAGGCCAGGAAGCGCAACCAATAGTCAAAGTCTAACGGTGGGTCTCCTACAGCAGAGAAATCACTATGCTTTTTATATCCGTAAAGAGTGACGGTGTAGACTGTATCTGGAATCGTCCTGAAGGTGAACTTATTCCCGTAGAACAACATCGATGTTGGTTGCCCAGGGGTGAGCACGTCGTCGTTCTCTACCCCCCAGTACCCAAAGAACTCCCCAGGATTTAGATAAATCTGAAGAGGTGTCCAGGATAAAGATCCCGCTGGAGGGTCTTTTAAGCTAATGAATCCGTCACCTGAAATACTTTCCAGTTCAAACGCTGCTCCCACGTCATTGAAGGTATAAACCCCCTTGGTATTAGTCTGGTCGATATCGAAAGTAATCGTGTCCCACTGCTCAAATAAACGAACCTCGCTACCCATAGTTAGGCTAACGAAGTCATTTAAATAACTAAGCAGTGTTGCATCGCTAGAATCGGGGTCATTAGCATTACGACGCGAGATTGCCAGGCGCATAATCCTTAAGGCATCACTGACAAATCTTGCCATCGTTTACTCCGAGTAAGTTGTTCTTAGACTGAATCTAGGCTCATGATGTGAGACACGAGTCTGCTGTGAGCCGTCGGGATTGTCGTACCATTTCCAATGCGGAACGCCCTTTTCAACAAGATAATTAATTATCACCCGGGGCAAATCATATGTCTTGCCAGGATATAAAATTTGCTGGAAGTCAATCAGGTGGTTACTTAGACGGACAGGAAGCGCGTTTAATGGTTGGTCGATTCGACCGAACACGATTCTTTCCTTTGGATGCAGTTCCACGGGACACGGCTTACAAGGATGTCGACATACTTTAAGACGTTTGTTTTCTTTTCTAGCAACGGCATTGTATGCCTTGTGCTCTTCATAACTTGTTAAAGGCATATCTTCGATTGCGCTAGGTTTTGGCGCTTCGGAGATCATTTTATCCATAGTTTCATGTTTTTTAGTCATTTCTATGTACTCCTTGTGGTGGGTTTTCTTTTAGTTCCATATGTATTTCATAATGACAGTTTCTGCACACCCACACTACATCCAGTGGTTTCTTGTAATTGTCGTGGTGTGCCTCAACCATACTTTCTTTTTCACATCTTGAACAGAGTTCTGGCTTGGTAAGTTTCCCCGATTTAACCGCGTATTCCACCTTTGCCCTAGCTTTATGTTTATCAGCATGAAGCTTTCTCGATCTCTGCTTTATCTCTTTTGCTCTCTCAGGATTTTCCTGTATCCATTGCTTGTTTACTTGGTTGCAAGCTTCTTTGTTTTCCTGATAATGAACCTTACGTATGATCTTTATTTTATCAGGATTATTTCTAGCCCATTTCATATTATTTTCAGCTAAACATCTCTTGCACCTGGATGTGACATTTCCCGATTTTGTCGTGAAACATTCTAATCCCTTACTCTCATCGCATTTTGTACATATTTTCATCATACCCCCTGTGGTAAACCACAAAGGTAGCATGGTGGATGTTTGATGGCGATTATTCAATGTCACAACCATCTATGTAGCCCATAAGAATATTGTATTTTCTAAATTTACTCGTCCACCAGACACATATGTCTGGTAGTCTGTTGAATCAATATAATCCATTGTAACGGGGTCTCTCAACAAAAATGTTGTCGTAGAATCCACGAATATTACAAATTGGTCGCCATTGATTTGCACCATGCCTCTCTTAGTGGGCATCATGTTACCGATGTCCGTGATACGTATAGAATCGCCCGTACTGTATCCATGCACTTCTGTAGTAGTCACCTGGCATTGGATTGCCTTGGAAACTGCAGAAATCAGTGCTCTGAATGCCGCTTGACCTGCCATACTAATCGACTCCACATGTACTGCACTTTTTCATATACTGGACTCCCTGTTAAAGGAGCCCAGTAAAAAAGAACTGGCATATCAGCTCTAGGTTTATTTTATGTGTCCCCTGATTAAGTAAATAAGCTAGGGGATACACAGTCTTAACGTAAGTGACTAATCCTTATCAACCTATGTCACCCAAATCCGTTAGCTTCCCCCAACCATGTGATTCGACTAGGAAAACGTCCCCATCATTGCCCATCACATCTGTACCAGCAGTTAGCTTGTACTCAATTTCGTCATAGACAAACGGAGTTTGGCTATATGGTGACGAAGGTGAATAAAGGCCCGACTGCGGGTTGTTCAGCACCAGGGAGCGACTCTCTAGATCGATTCGACCGCCTGCTACCCAAGTAACAAAGTTGGTAGAATCGATAGGATCATCGCTGATTGGATCCTTAAGAGAGAAAGACGTGGTATTGATAACAATTATGCGGAATCGCTTATTGTTCAATTCGTCCATCCCGCGAGCAGTAGGCATATCTGGTCCTAGGTCGGTGATCCGCACCAACTGATCGCTCTGTAGACCATGTACCGCTACCGTCGTGATGACGCAAGGATCGGCCTTGGAAACTGCAGAAATTAGAGACCTGTATGTAGGTGCTCCACCGGATGTATCGGCTACCGTAAACCCATTTGTTGACGGGTTTAGGAAGTTAAAGGATGCGCCTGCGGCACTATCAATAACTTGTTGTTGATAAGCTTCAGCAGCAACAGTTTGCCCACGGAACCAAAAGGATCGAGGTTTACCGGAAGCTGTAGCTGTCCAGTCTGTCAAGTTGTTAAAAACAACCATATCCGCCTGCCAACCAAGCGATAATGTATATGCTGCACCGCCTGAAATAAGCTTAAAAGCTTCTGATCGGGTTTGACCCAAAAATAGATCGCTCATAATTTAGCTCCTTATGCTAGTGCTTTAGTAGAAAGCAAGGTTACGATATGCGAATCATCAAGGATTGCAGCGTTAAAGAACGCTGTGAAACCCATAGATTGAAAGCGGTTTAAATAATCGTTCCAGCCTAGAGGCTTGAGGATCATTTCTGTTGCCATCTGATCGATGGACACATAGCCATAAGCATTAGCACCAACGAAGGTGTTGCTATATTGAGGCGGTGAGTCAGTAGTTGCATTAACAAGAGTTGATGTAACCCATCGAGCCTCATCCGTTGCACCAAACTCAGTTTTTAGAACGCTTTCTTGTGCGCCGTACTGAGAGGTTGGGACAAAGGCATCGAGAGCGCGAATGTCTGGCTTGAGTTTAACATGAGCCGCAACCCAGAAAGCTGATTCCACGGGTCCAGTTCCAAAACGACTAGAACCATCCACCGTAGGGGTCATTTTCTCTGTGTTGTTCTCGTCTAGGTAAGCAATCGCACGATTGACGTCAATTTGAGTCAATTCTGTTATTGCGTTCCCGTTTACACCGTTTAGACAAGAAATTTGCGCTACACTCGAAGCCCAAACATCACGCGTTACTTTATCTAGCATAGTGTGCATGCACTGAGATAAATTATCTGCTGTACCATTAGCGGTATCATCTTCTACCACAAGAAGAACCTTGCGGCTTAGAAGAACGACTTTACCGAACTCTTGAGGAGTAACGGAGATGTCGAATTTTAGAATCTGCTCTGGTGCTGGATCTGCATCTTCTGGCAGGACAACAGGATCAGAGTTAAGGTTTTCTTGACGACGGAAAACCATCGTCTCGGTGGATTTTTGCGGGAGTGCAAACGAGCTACCAAATAGGTTATGCACGTTGTTCGGCTTGGATCTCTGTAGCAAAGCACGATGTGCCCAGCTATCAGACATTGATCCATAGCCCGATGTAGTTGTAACAGCGTTAGCCATAGGTTACTTCCTTTCATTAGAAGACCTACCTTCGCCCCCGTCTTTCTTGACGCCACGTATTGAACTCGGAATCTGACATGTTCATCAGATCAACATTCTCACTCATTGCTGCCGCTTTGGGTACACCTGACGGTGATCCTGGAGCCTCTGGCTTGGGCTTTTGAGTTGCTGCCTGTTGCTGCTTGGGAGATAATGCATTCATTAGCTCCCATGCTTCCTCGTATCGATTCGGAGAGTCTCTAATTGCCGAAGCTAAGTTAGGTCTCAGTTTTAAAAATTGTTGTAAATCTTCGTCAATCTTCTGAGCTTTCTCAGGGTTTTGACGCTTCCACATTTTCTCTTCAATTTTTCTAATGACAGCAGCTTCTGAATTACCTAAATCTTCTTTAGTCGCGGATTCGTATCGGGTGTCGTCTTCTGGTTCAGCTGCTTTTTGCTGCTGTTCCTTATAGAACCGTGCTTCTTGCTCGGCTTCCTGCCTTTTACGCCTCTCTTTCTGCACTACATGAAGAGGAACCATTGTATCCTCTTCTTGCGGCGCTTCTTGAGCTTCTTGTGGTTGTTCCGCTAAAGTTTCATTAGCTACTTCAACTTCTGCTTCAGGATTTACGGTTTCCTGATTTTCCATACTTAACTCCGTATTTAAAACTTAAGATAGCCTCTTAAGATGGCATAGCGCCCTTTGCTTGTAGGTAGGCGACACCCTTTTCATTAAACTGTGGGTGAAGCTTTTCACCGGACAACTTAGCTGGAACCATCCATAACAATTCCACGATGCCACTAGTGGGGCTTACCAAAAAAACCATCTGATTTGCACAGAATGGTGGTAGCATTATACAGGCTACCAACTGGCTTATCACAAAAACAGAGGGATCCATTGAATCGAACTTTGCGTGCAAGATAAGGAAATAATCCTCTCTTAGCTCCACGCTGTTCACGGCGTCTTCTACCACTTTGTTAATATTCATTTTTAACGAGGCTTTGTCCTCGATTAACTCTTCTGGTAAGATTAAGCCGCTATCTGGACACTCTGCTACTTTCATTAGATACCGTTAGCTCCACGAAGAGAATCACGCTCTTGATAAGCTTTAGTTCTAAGTTTACGCACCTTCGCCTGGTCAGAGTTAGCTGGTGATGCCAACGGTGAACCCGATGTTGGTTGTGTCATTTTAGCATTAGGGAGTGGGTTGTTCCTATGGGAATAGACCCCTTTAGGTGAACTCATACCCTTACCATTCATGTCTTTCATAGTAGATCTCCTTGTTGTTCTAGCTGATTACTAGCTTGCTGCACACGGTTGCTCTCAGAGCTACCCTGTGTTTCTTGATTGATAGCGTTGGCTTGAGCGGACTGGTCTACTGACTGATCAATAGCCGCTGATATACTTAGAGATTTCTCAGAAACGGCCTCTTGTGCTGCTGTTTCTTCTTGTTCCAGCATCTGCACGAAATCTAATACTTTAAGTATTCGGTCCTCATTCATCGAAGCAATTTCTGTAATAGTCTTAGCTCGATTTAATGCTGCCAAACTACGGTTCTCAGCTGCCTCACTATGCCTTTCCTCAGCGAGGCCAATATCTGACAATATTCTAGCTGATCTTTCTTTCGCTAATGAGAGATTACTTTCAATTTTAGAAGCTTCGAGTTTAAGCACCATTTGCTCTTGCTCGTCCACCTTCTCCTGCCGCTCTGCTGCCTTGCGGTCTTGTTCTTCAATGGCGTCTTCTAGGTCGGAGAGTCCAGACATTTGGAGAGCACGTACAATCTCAGCTTGTGGAACATCGACTACCCCATCTCGCTTGAGGTTGATAAGCTCATAGTAGTAGGCGTCCTTCTGTGATTTGGATCGAACGCCTTCCTTGACTACCGCATCATATTGCTCGAAGTCCTTATCGTAGAACTGTTCCGTTGGCGTCTCATTGATGATTCGCTCAATCTTCTCTGGTGGGTAGTTCTTCTGGATCGCTGTCAGCACAAGACCACCTAGAACCTGTTGAGACGTCTCGATATTATCAAAGACCTTACGGTTAGAGCGTAGCCCTTGAGCGATTCGCACTTGAGCTAACCGACCACTAACTTGAGTGTTACCTTTCTCGTCGATTCCCAAGACGCTTTCGGTGATGTTTGCCAACGTGAGTGAGAGGTCGTCCAGTACTTTCTGATATTCGATCAACGCCGGATTAGCACCACCACCCTGTAGTTGCTCAACCGCTCCTAATCCTAGAGGATTGTCCTCTGGAGAGACGCCGATCAACTTATTCTGTCCTGACTGCTGCATCTCTGTCGGATCGGGGACGGTTCCCACGATATACTTGAATCCCGTCGAGATGGTGGAATCCATCATATCGATGATCTTCATGTGTCGCTTGTTGAACTGTCTTTGCATGCTCCATTGAGTAGAGGAGATGCCTTGCAGTCTTTGAGACGGCATCCAGATAGAAGGCTCCATATAGCAGATGTTAGGAGCGAAGGGGAAGGTTTCAGTGATCCCCGTCCTATCTTCTCCTACATAGACTTGCTCACCGTTGAGCATAATGCTAAGCTCGATGTACGGGCGTTCTACTGTTTGGATCTTCACCTTGGGAATGTCAGCGGGGCTCATGCCCAGTAGGGCCGCCTCTTCTCTCATCTGTTCAAAGCGCTTAATGCCTCTTTGAAGCTTATCTACTGATTCCTCATCCTCATCTGTGATATCCCTGAAGAATCCCGTTTTCTGATCAACCAGCATCTCACGGTTTCTAGTCGTGCGCCTGTAGTACTGATCGTAAGCGAGAAGATTGCGGTTTCGAGAGAACGTAGTGAATTGAGGGTGGTAGGACATGAATTTCTCATCACGGAATCCACTATGGATTTCGTCAATGACTTCTTTAGGCACGAAAGGGAGGAGAGCCTTGGCTGATTCTTTGTTGAGTAGGTCCCTCATGATTGCAAATCCACAATCACTGAGGTTGATATTCTCGAAGGTTGGGTCTAGGTAGAAGCTGTTAAATGTTCGCTTATAAAAGGCTATATCCCCATTAACGAAGTCTTTCGAGAAGTCCATACGTAGACCCGTAAGACTAATCCCCGCCTTGAAGCATTCATCACATGAGTCGAGGAATACCGGAAAACCGTCCGCTTTGTCCCATACATAGGAACTTACCTTGGTTAACTGGTCGGCTGTATGCTGATCGCTTCCTTCCATGGGAGCGATGACGATGGAATTGATATTGTCTCTGAGATAGCCGCTATAGAATTGAAGAGGGCGCCGCATGATGTTGAATTCTAGAGGCTCTCGACCGTCTTTTACTAGCTGTTTGCGCTCTCCTTCACTCCATGTGTATCCTGATTGCGCTAGGCTGTATACTTTGGCATCTTCTACGAAGGGCGCCCAGAAATCATGGGCATATTTGTAGTTCTCTAGGAACTCCTGTTTCACCTCATAATCAACCAGCATGTATACACCTTTAAGTTGATTTTATTTATACCACCTAAACATTTTAATGTAATCATATTTAAAGTTTAGGTTGTACTAAATAATGGTGCGTCTCATGTCCACTGCCTTTCTGTGTCTCTCCATCGCTCCACCCATATTGCTAACCACCTCTATCTTTGTCACCGCTTGCATGGCGTAGCGAAAACAATCGGAATGGTTGCTGTTGCTTACTAGAATGTTATTAGCATAGTAACAATTATCATCTACAACAGAGAAATCATAAACATCTATTTCTGTGTCCAAGTTTAGTTCCACAATGTGGGCTACAGGTTTTTCTTTTGATGTATTTATTGCAATTGAATTCTTGCATACATTCTTGGCACTGACGCTTTTCGTTATCGATACCGGAGTCTCTCCGTGCCCTAGCCCTACACGCGTTGGAGCAATAGGTTGCTCTAGGCCACTTCGATTGATAGGTCTTGTTACAGATTCCACATGTTTTATCAATGAGTGGTTTGGAATCAAACACGTTTTTACCGTGTTGAGTGTGCCATTTTCTTCCCTCTTCCGATCCGTGCCATATTTTTGCCGCTTCTCTTGCTTTTGGTAGACTGTTTTTTGACATATCTTTGAACCTGTCACTTGAAGCGTGGATCCGCATGTGCTCAGACTTGGATAAAACTTGTAGGTTCTCAATGCTGTTATTAGACTTATCTTCGTCGCTGTGATGTATTTCATAACCTTCTGGAATTGGTCCGTTATGATGCTCCCAAATGACTCTATGTAGCAATAAACACCCTTTAGGCCAAACCCTTCGGATAAAATACCCTGCTTTTGACTTGGTATATTTGTATCCATCAACGTAGCAAGCTGTTCCTGACTCATTGATGAGAAATACTCCCTGAACCCTAACCCTTTCACCTTTCCACGGTATCCAATCTTCTTGCATAACTCATCATCCTTTTGTGTTAAAACTTGATGAGTGTAACTGATGGTATCAGCCATGACAAGACCTTTATCAGTAAATACTTTATGATGTGGAGTACAAACGATACTTGTTTTCCCTACCTTAATCTCAACAACCTCTTTGGTGGTGTATTTAAATGTCTCGGTGACTCTCTTGAAACCGTTTGGCGTTAGCACTTTATCGCCTACAATAATAGATTCTATCGGCTTGTCACCATTGATTGTTTTTATTTGTGTTCCAGCAGATAGACAGTTAATATCGTGGAGGGGGCAGTCCAAGTAACGCCCTGTTCCCTCGTGCCACTTCTTCCTGTACTTTCCTAGATGGTCTAATAAAGGTTTTACTTTGTTGATAGCAAAGACGCATCTTTCAAACTTTATCTTGGCGTGTGCTATACCCATATTAAGATCGCTCTTCTCTAATACCTGAAACTTGGTGTTGACACCTGCAAAGAGCCGACGGAAGTCTCTCTCGTAGGTGTTTTCAACTACTATCTTGCTTCGGTTCTGCGAGTCATGGGGTAAATAGATTGTATTATAAAGATATCTTTTGTCTTGTAATAAAAACTTTGCGTAGAAATCGACGCCTTTATTCTTATCCTCATAGAAATCGATGACCCTAATCTCTCCATGGGTGATCTGAAAGAATATCATCACCGTGAGGTCGTTGACTCCTATATCCATTGCTACATAGACGGGTAGTAGAGCGTCGTAAAGACTCGTGTACAGACATCTGCCGCTTTGGTAGGCGTCCTCAATGTATTGGGCGTAGTAGTAAGCGTCTGAGGATGATAGAAAAGCTTCGGCTACGGTAGACGGGAATTCCTGGCGTACCTTATCGCCGAGGATTTGCTTTTGTTGGGCGTACCAGTATCTCTGCTCCTGACTGATCTTAGATGTAGTCTCTCGCTCTATCCTGTCGAAGTAATCCGTTAGCTCGATGTCATAGGTTATCTTGTCATTGAGATGGTACGCTTCCTCTGTCATCCAAGGAAAAAAGAACAGCTTATAGTCTAAGTCGCTCTTTGGATCGCCACGAATCACAGCGCTTTGAACCATCTCTGCAAAGTACCCTTCGTTTCCCTCGCCAGTAGATTCAATAACTATTTCTCCATCCTTGCTGACGGTCTGTAAGGTTCCGGTGATCACTTCCTCTGCTTTCTGTGGAGAGCGGGCGCAAGTCTTGCCGAACTCAGATACCAAGACTTTTTGATAGGAGCCACC
>SDBT01021168.1_pt1 | contig 10167 bp, 8 predicted proteins | sample 2277101 | NCBI WGS metagenome assembly SDBT01 (sample SAMN10404973, study PRJNA504765) | marine sediment metagenome | isolation source: marine sediment core GS10_PC15, 103 cmbsf | place: Arctic Ocean: Southern Knipovich Ridge | collected 2010
GAAAAAAAATACCTGTTCGGCCCGGTGCCATCGCGAAGACTTGGGCGAAGTTTAGGTGTGGATATTGTCCCGCTGAAGACCTGCACACAAAACTGTATCTACTGCCAGTTAGGGACAAACAGCACTCAAACTCTCCTGCGCAGGCCTTACGTCCCAATTGATGCGGTCCTTGCTGAATTGCGCCAAAGAATCACCGAAGGCTTACAGGCCGACTATATTACCTTCAGCGGTTCCGGCGAGCCGACGCTTAATTCTCAAATAGGCCTGTTTATCGACGGCATAAGACAGATTACCAACATTCCGGTTGCGATACTCACCAACGGCACCTTGTTTACCGACCCTGGGGTCCGCGCCGATTGTGCAAAGGCTGACGTTGTCCTTCCCTCACTCGATGCCGGTGATGAGCAGACCTTTGAGAAGATTAACCGTCCACACAAGGATATCACCTTTGCCGCGTTCGTTGAAGGCCTGTGTAAATTCAGGACACAATTCAAAGGCCAAATCCGGCTCGAAGTCTTCTTCTGCGAAGGTATCAATACTACAGACGACCAAATCGAAAAAATCAATACTATTATTCAGCGCATCGCCCCGGACAAGGTCCAGCTTAATACTGCCGTAAGGCCCACCGTCGATGCCTCAGCCATTCGCGTAGATCCTGACAGGCTCCGGGCCATCGCTGCCCGATTGGGTCCCATCGCCGAGGTTATAGCCGATTATTCAGAGCCTCTGCAATCAGCCCGGCCTGACCGCTAATACCGAAAGCGTTCTATCAATGCTGAAACGCAGGCCCTGCAGGCTCGATGATATCTGCGAGGGTCTCGGAATCCATAAAAATGAAGCGCTAAAGTACTTGCAGCAGCTCCAAACCCAGGGCCTTATCACCTGGCTGACAAGAGGTGACAAAACTTTTTTCAAAACAAAATAAGACCCCCTTTATCCTCACTTTCAACTCTGACAACCCCGATATTGCCTGTTGTTTGCAAACACAGTTATTATGAGACGTTGCCTGGCTTTACACTTTCTTGTCTCTTTTAATTCTTTTTTTGAACAGACAGCGATATTCGGCGATATCCCCTTGTGATGCACTTCTTTACGCATAAATCAAATTTTTTTGTAGAGAAATTTAAAAAACCGCTTTAGATAATCATAGTCCAGACCGATAAAAACAATAGACAAATCTTTTATACAATAGTGCCTGGAGAAGCCGGCGACCAATGAAAAATGCTCAGAAGCAGCTTGTTCTAAATAAAAGTTCAGAAAAGTATATCTTTAGATACCAGGACGGCTCTGAGGGCCAACTCCTCGAGGCCCTGGTTGACCAGGCAGGAGACAAGCGAACTGATTTTGACTGGTTTGACGCAGCCGTATTGAGTTTCAGGCTTACTCAGTCTCTTATCGGCGAGGCTGACAAGCTTTTGCGAAAGGACTCGCTTGATGCCATGGAGTCCTTTCAGGAAGAATACAAATAAACGACAATTTAATTTGAATATATTGGTTTTGAAATAATATCGGGCTAAAGAAGTTTTCCGCCCGGAAGGATTTTTATTTTTTGTAAGAAGGCAGGTACATTATGAACGATTGTGCTATCACTCATGAGTTTTTGGATTATCTAAAATACGAAAAACATTTTTCAGCCCACACAGCTAAATGTTACGGTGCTGATTTAACGCAGTTCACCAAATTTCTGGCAGCTCAGCCTCAAAGTCAATCAGATCATCACGACGAGCGCCAACACCATGAAGCCAATCCGTGGTCCGCCCATCCGGGCACCGGCGCCACTGCTGTAGCCACAAAGCCCCAAACCCAGCTTGAGCAGTTGATTCTCGGCGTCGATACCAACACCATAAGAACATACATGGCCCAGCTTATTGGGCAGAACTATTCAAACTCCACCACCGCCCGCAAAATTGCGACCCTGCGGAGCTTTTACAAATTCCTTGTCAAGCGTGGTCATCTTTCCTCAAATCCTGTATTAGCCATCAAGACCCCAAAGCAGGAAAAGAAACTGCCCAAGTTTCTCGAATATGAAGAAATCAAGCGGCTTCTGAACACACCTCCAGCCGACACCTGGCTTGGCACCAGGGACAGGGCCATCCTCGAAACTCTTTACAGTACCGGAATGAGAGTCAGTGAGATTGTCGCCCTGAATATGGATGACGTCGATTTCCTGGGCGAGGTTATACACGTCCGCGGAAAAGGAAAGAAGGAAAGAATCTCACCCGTTGGCTCAAGCGCCCTGCAGGCCATACAGAGCTATATCGAATTTCGAAACAGAAGAATGCAAAACGATCCTGATTTCGATTCAAGAGTTCTCTTTGCCAACAAGCACGGCCAGAGACTCAGTACCAGAAGCGTTCGCCGTAAGATGGACAAATACTTAAAAATGGCAGGCCTGGATCCCGCCATCAGCCCACACACCTTACGCCACAGTTTCGCCACCCACATGCTAAACAACGGTGCCGACTTAAGAAGCGTTCAGGAACTCCTCGGTCATCAGTCTCTTTCCACCACCCAGGTTTACACGCACGTCACCACAACGAAAATGAAGGAGGTTTACGACAGCGCCCACCCACGAGATTCGATTGTTAATACCGGCCAATAACAAAAGGACAATATCATATCCACGCAAAAAGCCCGCAAAACATGCGGGCTTTTTCGATAAATAAACATTCGTATTATCTTGCACGTCGAAACTGCCCCCCTCTTCCGCCATTAACACGCTGGTTGACATAATGTTTTGTGTCCAAGACGTTAAAACTGGTCAAGAATTTTGCGATAACCTGCAATATTTTCCCAAAATCCGCCTAAATCCGGCCTCGTAAAGCTCCGATATATGGATGATATAAATCGCGATAATTATCGAGGGGCACCCCCAAACGCGATCCGTTGCGTTTTGGGGGTCCCATTTCGCAAAACACGGCGAAATGGGACCCGGAGTCCGATAAGTGCCTGACAAAAAAGAATTTACGTAATGTAGCAAATGGAAACATATAACGCCTGCAACAAGAAAACCGCCCGATGTGCCTCCGGTGGAAAATGTCGGATCGAGGTTATAACCCCGCTGGCCCAGCAGCTAAACTGCCTCGACATAAAAACCATTGCCCACATCTGTGTCAGTGAAATCCCAAAATTGATTGGAGCCGGCCTCGCCTCTCTTTACATTCTCGACGAGACCAGTGACATCCTGCATCTCGAAAAAAATAATCACCAATTCCTCATTAACAACATTGTTTCGCTCAACCAAAATCCGCCGTCGCCCATGATCTCTGCCGTTAGAAGCAAGAAGCTTATGCTTGTAAATGACACAGCGTCCCATAAAAAATTCAACGCCACCAATGGGCAGAGAAGCTTCTCAAAAAATTACAGCACGAAAAGCTGTATCATCGCCCCCTTAATCTGCCAGGGCAGAGTCGTCGGCGTCTTGAACCTGGCTGATAACATCGACGGCACATCATTCAACACTGAGGATATTGACATAATAGAACTTTTCCGACAACTCATAGGGGCATCCATCGGCAATGTGCATCTCTTTGAAAAGACACAGCGCCAGGCGAAAAGCGACGGCCTTACCGGAATGCTCAACCACAAAACATTCTATGAACACCTTGAAACCGAACTGCGAAGGTGCCAAAGATACGGCGGACAAATCTCCATCATCATGGCTGACATCGATAACCTAAAGCCCATTAACGACAATTTCGGTCATCGGGCCGGCGACTGCACCATCAGGCAGATCAGCAGAAGAATCAGCGCATGCATCCGCAATATAGACTATGCCGCCAGATACGGCGGCGATGAATTTGCTGTCATCCTGCCCAATACCTCACTTACTGACGCTATCGTAGTGGCCGAACGTATGGTAAAGATGGTCGCTGACCAGCCGATAATCTGGGAGCAAAATGAAATAAAACTATCGATAAGTGTCGGCGTGGGACAATACAACTCAACCACCCAGCCGGGAGACGTAACAAAATCCACCGATCAGGCATTGTATTCCGCCAAACAAGCTGGAAAAAACACTGTAAAAGTCTTTGAACCCGCAACACTCTAACAAGGCAACCAGGTCAACATTAATCCTGCAGCCCCATGCGCTGGGGTTAGGTAAAACATATCTTGTTTTGACAAACCTGCGTATAGTTGATATAAAAGAGCGTTGCCGCTTGATATTCGGATGATGGTTTGATGAAAATCAATTTTTACTTTTTGTGAAAGGATGTGAGATGAGACATTTTTTTGTTGTTTTTTGTGCCTTTTTTTTACTTGGGGCCGCTTGGCTGCGGGCGGACAATGTCCAAACTGAAACTGAGTATTATGCTGTCCTTGTGAACGGCAAAAAGATGGGGCACGCCATTTTTACCCGGCAGGCGGCTGAAGGTATAGTTACCACTACCGAAGAACTAAACCTGGTAATCGCCCGCGGTGAAATCACAATGGCCGTAAGTTCTGTTGAGACGAGCATCGAGACAACAGAGGGTAAGGCGATAGGTTTTGAAAACAAGTTCAGCTTCGGCGGTATGGTCCAGCAGGTAACGGGCAAAATCAACTCCCAGGGTAAAATTGAGGTTTCGACCACCGCGGGTGGAACATCTCATCAGCAGGTTATAGATTTTCCGGCAGGTGCTCTTATGTCTGAAGGACTTCGTTTGCTTGAATTAAAAAAGGGTCTGGCTGAGGGGACAACTTATGAAGCAACGCTATTTAGTCCGGCTGTGCTTATGCTTGTTAAAATAAAGATAAGTATAGGAGCTACGACGAACGTTGATTTGTTAGGCAAGGTCGTGCCGCTGACGGAAGTAACGAGCTTAATGCAGTTGCCAACCGGTGAAATGAACGCTGTAAGTTACGTGGATAAGGAGCTTAAGGCCAGGAAGGTGATTGTACCGATGTTTGGGTCAACCCTTGAGCTGATTGCATGTGATAAAACTTTTGCGCTTAGTGAGAATGATATAGTTGATTTTCTCGGAGATATGCTTTTGCAAAGTCCAACCGAGATAAAAGACATAGATTTGAAAAGCTCAGCGACATATTATCTTTCGCCAAAAAAGGGCGCAAAGCTTACAATACCTTCAACCGACAGTCAAACCACTAAAAAAACACCGGACGGTATGATAGTTATTACGGTAAACAAAGTCGCCGGGCCTAAAGGTGTAAAGTTTCCTTATAAGGGCAAAGATGAGAAGCTTTTGAAAGAGCTTAAACCTACGCGTTACCTGCAATGCGACGACGAAAAGATTAAGGAACTTACCAAACATGCCGTCGCAGGTGCTAAAGACGCCGGCCAGGCGGTCAAACAGATTGAATCTTTTGTGAACGGTTATATTACCGCCAAAGATTTATCAGTTGGCTATGCCTCGGCCGCCCAGGTAGCCCAAAGCAGGCAGGGCGACTGCAGTGAACATGCGCTGCTTACCGCGGCGATGTGCCGTGCCGCGGGAATTCCCTCTCGTGTTGCTACCGGGCTTGTATATGTCGAGGAATTTGCCGGTAAAAAGAATGTCTTCGGCGGCCACGCCTGGACACAGGCCTATGTCGGTGATAAATGGATAGACCTCGACGCCACAAGAGCTCCCAATGGTTTCGGTCCGGGGCACATAACTTTGGCTACGGGTAACGGTGAACCGGCGGATTTCTTCGGGATGATTTCCACCTTAGGTTACTTCAAAATCGAAAAGATAATCATAAAAGACTAACGGTACTGCTCCGTCTTTTCCGTGTAAATTCGGCGGCAGGTAAAGAACAGTTATTCGAATCGAATATCCGACAGTACAAACTGGACGGTTTTCCCCCCGTTGTAGGTGTCAATCTGCGGCTCATAGGCCACGCTGAAAAATTCAGTTTCCACCAGTTTTTTCTCCAGTCTGCCCATCCCAAAACCGATGCACCTTACCGAGGCGGTGTTGTCGCTTATGGTGATTTGCAAATGGTCACCTTTAGCTCCGACCCGGCGGGGTGGCGAAATCAGCCGAACACCCCCGGTCGCAAAGATCGGCTTAGGATTTCCCCGGCCGAACGGTTCAAGCATCTCCAGTTCCTTGACCACGGCCGTGTTCAATTCACCGATTCGGCAAAGTGCGTCAATATCGAGTTTTGAAACCAGCGCCTCTTCAGAAAGCTTCTGCCTTGCGTATTCTTCGAAACACTGTGCAAAGTCGGCGATTTTTTCCTTCTGAATCTTCAGCCCCGCCGCCATAGAATGTCCACCGAAGCGGACAAGATGGGTTGAACAGGCCGTCAGGGCGGCGTGTATATCGAAACCGGCGATCGAACGTCCCGAGCCCTGTGCCAGGCAATTGCCGCTGTTTATCAAAATCGTCGGCCGAAAAAACTTATCTATTATCCGCGACGCAACAATACCCACTACGCCGCTGTGCCAGTTCTCATTTGCCAGAACGATTGTTCTTCTGTCGGGATGGTCAAGTCCCATATCACTTATCATCTCACGAGCCTGCTTAAAGATCTTTCGCTCGCACTGCCTGCGCTGTTTGTTTTGTTCCTTTAAGTATTCAGCGATTTTTATACATCGCATTTCGCTGCCAGTGGTAAGCAGCTCCACCGCCAAACGTGCGTGCCCCATTCGACCTGCCGCGTTCAGCATCGGCCCAAGGCGAAAGGCGATGTGGTAGCTGTTAATTTCCTGTCCGGTCAACTCGGCCGCTTCTATCAGCGCCCTTATACCGCAGAGCTTTGATTCGGGCAGGGCTTTAAGCCCGTAATGTGTTAGTATTCTGTTTTCACCCCGAAGGTCAACAACATCCGCAACCGTTCCCATCGCCGCCAACGTCGTGGCGTTTACAAGAAACCGCCGAAGTTCAAGGCTCATTTGCCCACTTATTTTGAATTCATTGGCAATTGCCCAGGCCAACTTAAACGCCACCATTGCGCCGGCACTATCGGGGTTGGCAAAGTTATCCAATTGCGGGTGAACGATAGCCTCGGCTGTTGGAAGCGGGCCTGATATCCGGTGGTGGTCGGTAATTATCAAATCGATTCCCAACTGCCTGGCAAGCGCAGCTTCAGATTTTGCGCCGATGCCGCAGTCAACAGTGATGATGACCTTTGCCCCGCTTTCTGCTAACTGTCTTACGGCCTCTTCGTTCAGGCCGTAGCCCTCGTCGATGCGGTGCGGGATATAATATTCAACTGCGGCCCCCAGAAGCGTTAATAATTCCCAGAGAATCGCCACCCCTGTTATGCCGTCAACATCATAATCACCGTAAACAACAATTTTTTCCTTCTTTACCAGCGACTCCTTTATCCGCTTTACCGCCGAATCAATCCCCGCCATCTCAGCCGGTTCAATCAGCTCCGTCAATTTGGGCCTAAGAAATGATTTGGCGCGACTTGCCGAAGTAATCCGCCGATTGATTAGAACCTGTGCTAAAACGCCCGATACACGCAGTTCTTTGGCCAGGTCTTTGGCGCGAGCGTCGGCCGGCCGGATTTGCCATTGTTTCTTTTGCATCCTTGCCACAAGCTGCATTTAACTACAACCTTACCTTTATTTATTGCTGATACACTAATCCTGACTGTGGGCATTATAGCAGGGCAGAGCGAATTGTCAAACTCTTCTGCTGTGTGAAATGTGTTTGAAAGATTTGAACCGATGATTTCACGCCTCTCGGCAAATTGCCATGTTAATCATCGGCAAATATCGCATCGAGTATCTCGTTCGGGTCCGGCGACTGCCCCTCCTTCCACTTCTCCACCAGCAGACCATCCCACGTCACCACCACCAGCGGTGACTCGATAAGCCATTCCTGGCTCGTATCGAGTTTGCCGGTAAGACAGTGTGTATCCTGGGGGACAGGACTTTCCTGGGCCGGTCCGTACGGCGGAATCTCAATGAACGCAAAGCGTATCGCATCCTCGCTGCCGGCAAACTCCCGGCTCATCTCATCGTACAGTGGAATTAATATCTCGCAGTCGGGACAGTCGTAGTGATACAGCAGTATGATCGTGATGCCTGCCCGCAGAGAATTTGTGTCGGCAATATCGATGTGCTCCATCAGAGGCCATTCTTCAACAGCCGAGTCCTCGATTATTTCATTGTCATCAGTCGCTTCGGCGTTTTCCGGTTCGGTGTCTGGGTCTGGCCCGGTCGGCTTTATTTCGTTTGGCTCCGGCTCACTTTCATTTGGTTCTGGTTTTTCTTCTTGATTACCGTTTGTTTCCGGCTTGATTATCTGCTTTTTGTCCGGCGGCCGGTGGACCTTCCAGGTCTCACTTACACGTGGTACTTTGTTCAAAGCTAATACTACCGTAATGGTTGTTAACAGGATAATCGTCGGCACCGCGACACCAAGGAAATGGTCCAACGACGGCCAGGGAGGTGGGAGAAGCTTTTGGCCTTTGGGCCTAAAAATCGCCAACAAAAGAAAAAGCGGTATATCTATCGCGATAAGTGTAATTAAGGGATTAACCTTCACCAGCCCGAAGCAGCCGCAGGATTCTGCACCGATTAGAACCTTATGTGACGTTACACAAATAAAACCTGCAAAAGACAATAGCACAATGAGCCAGGCCGCCTTTCGAAACAGCCTGCTGGTAAGCCAAATACCCAGACCCAGTTCCAGCGGTATCTGAACGACAAAAAACAGCCACGATTCCCAAAATCCCTTACTGAGTATAGGCTCTGTCAACAGTTGATGCATCTTCAGCACCGACGCTACGATGAACAGCAAACCCGCCACATCCATTACTATTATGTTCAGTTTTTTCATAAAAGCTTATTCCAGTGCTATTTTTTGCCTCAAAAAGTCTGATTATGCCCGACTTTTCTCCCAAATTCAATGCCGAATCAGCCCAAAGCCGCTTCTAAAGCTATTTATTGTTAATTACGGCTAATTAAGAGGATATGTTTACTAAATTTTTTCCTGCCTTTTAAGTCTTGCCTTGTGATTTCTATCACTGTTGGCTTTGCACTTTCTCATCTTTTGTTTGGATTTGGTCTAACTGCATTGTGAATTTATTTAGTTTTGTTTGGCCTTCGTCGTATTGTGCCTGGGCGTTTCGCAGGTGCTTGCCTAAAACGTCCCAGTTGCCGGTAAATTGTTCAAATCCCGCGGAAAGTTTCCCTAAATTCTGCCGAATCTCGGCGGCCTGCTTTTCTATCTGCAAACCGTGAAGCCCCATGACCACAGTCATCAAATACACGTATAAAAGATTCGGCGAGATGGGTATCACTTTTTTGTCGAGCGCGTAGTCCTGTACGCTCACATCCTCACCGGCGGTCTTAACCACTGTCTCATAATAAACATTTTCGGCAGGTACATACATCAGTGCAAAATCCAGCGTTCCCTCAGCGGGCAGAATATAGCTTTCAGCGATTTTGTCGATATGATTTCTCACATCTCTGAGAAACTCCTTTCGCAGTCGTTTTTTCTGGTCCGGGTCCTCAGTCTTCATCATCGCCTCAAAATTGGGCAGGGGGAATTTGGCATCGACCGGCACCGAATATTGGGCCAGCAGAATCAAAGCATCAACTTTTTTGCCGTTCTTAAAGGTATATTGCAAATGAAAGCTTCCCTGCGGAAGTATTTTGGTGAGCAGATTCTCCAGCGACCATTCGCCCAACTGTCCGCGCAGCTTCGGGCTTTCAAAAATCCTCTGCAGCCGCTTGACCTCATCGCCGAGTCGCATCATTTGCTTGTTAGTACCCTGCAGCTCACCAATCTGGCTGTGAAGTTTGCTGATAGTCTGCTGACTGACCTGCAAAGATTTATTTACATTTTCCTGGCCCGCCTGGAGTGATTTTTGCATCTCCTCGCGGAGCTTATCCTGTACAGCCTTTAAAGCTTCAAGCTGCTGCTGCAGGAGCCCTATCGATGCGCTCTGGCCGGATATCTCCCTCCGGCCGGCTGAGTTGGCCGATATGAGAAAAGCCAACAGAATAAGCGTAAGTACTGTCAGGATGATAACAATTGTGATTAATACCGGCATATCCTTACTCCTTCAAAAAACCTGCCTGAATTATACTTTCTCACAGCTAATCCGTCAAAGACCAATAAATGTCCCTTGATATACCGTTACTGGTTTTGTATGCTCATCGGATATGATAAATTCTAAGCTTGTTATCTTGAAAAAGCCGTATCTTGCCGCGATGTTAGCCGGCCGAACAACCATCGAGTCGCGGTTAACCCAGTCCAACCGCCCGCCAATCGCTAAAAT
>SDBT01021169.1_pt1 | contig 10167 bp, 9 predicted proteins | sample 2277101 | NCBI WGS metagenome assembly SDBT01 (sample SAMN10404973, study PRJNA504765) | marine sediment metagenome | isolation source: marine sediment core GS10_PC15, 103 cmbsf | place: Arctic Ocean: Southern Knipovich Ridge | collected 2010
GCTTTAGAGATGGCGACTGGTATGGAATTTGTGATTGGGGAAGCTACTGAAGTGATCACCATTTCTGGCTTTAACCCTATCAGGCGTGAAGTTGCTCGCCGAGCATTAAATCTGCTTGTGGCTGATGGGAGAATCAATCCAACTCGAATTGAAGAGACCGTGCAACAATGCGAAAAAGAGATTGAAGAAGCCATTGAAGAATTTGGTAAAGAGACTGTTTTAGAATTTAATCTTCAAGGATTGAATCCTGAGCTGGTAAGTCTTTTAGGTCGATTACATTTTAGAACAAGTTTTTCTCAAAATGTCCTGCTTCACTCAAAAGAAGTGGGTATCTTTGCTCGAATGATTGCTGAGGAATTAGGCTTAGATGGGCAAAAAGCGCTTCGCGCTGGTCTGCTTCATGATATTGGTAAAGCTGTATCGGCTGAAGTTGAAGGGCCGCATGCGCTCGTGGGTGCGGATATTGCCAAGCGTTGTGGTGAAGAGCCTGATGTAGTTAATGCAATTGCTGCTCACCATGAAGAAGTTCCCTTTACTTCAATTTATGCCCCGATTGTTCTGATTGCCGATACAATTTCAGCATGTCGCCCTGGAGCTCGCCGGGAGACCTTTGCAGCATACGTGAAGCGGCTTGATAAGCTTGAAGATATTGCAGTTTCATTCGAGGGTGTGAAAAAGGCATATGCATTGCAGGCTGGACGTGAAGTTCGTATCATGGTTCAAGAGGATCATGTGGATGATGATCAAGCAGCTGCATTAGCACGTGATATTGCTCGCAAAATTGAAAAAGAAATGGCATTCCCTGGGCAAATTAAAGTGAATGTAATTCGCGAGAAACGCTCAATCGAATATGCGAAATAGGTATATATGAAAGATAAAGTCCGAATAATCCTTGTGGGGGATGTGACAGGACCAATTGGCCGAATAATGTTTCAAAAACATATTGGTCGGCTCAAGCGGGAGCATCATGCTGATGCAGTTATTGTGAATGGAGAAAATAGTAGCAATACTGGGCGTGGAATCACTTCTAAAATTGCAAAAGCTTTTATACATAATGGTGCCAATATGATAACCAGTGGAAATCATATTTGGGCGGCTAAAGAGATCTATTCCTATCTTGATGAGCATGATGATTTATTGCGTCCTGCTAACTTTCCTTCTGAGTGCCCGGGAAAAGGGGTGGGAACATTTGAAGTTGAGGGGATTACAATTGGTGTGATGAATATTCAGGGCCAAATATTTATGAGTCATCATGTGGATTCTCCATGGCGGACTGCCGAATCTCTTTTAACCTATCTTAAACCAAAAACCAATATTATTATCTGTGATTTTCATGCAGAAGCCACATCAGAAAAAGTGGCTATGGGCTTCTTTTTGGATGGAAAAGTTTCAGCGGTGGTGGGTACGCATACCCATGTACAAACGGCTGATGATCGGATATTGCCAAAAGGCACTGGCTATATTACCGATCTTGGTATGACCGGTTCACTCAATTCTTTCATTGGGATGAAGCCTTCACCAATTATGCAAAGATTCTTAACGCAAATGCCGCATCGATTCGAAGTTGATACTTCTTCACCGGTTGTGATGAGCGGTGTGCTTATTGAAGTTGATACTGCCTCTGGGCATACGACGCATATTGAAAGAATCCGTGTTATCGATGATGAAATTCAATTTGACGAAGAAGATAAGAAGAGTTGACAGGAAGTTCTCTATGAGGCACAAAGAATCAAATGCGCAAAATGATGACCGATATTGAGTTTTTATGCGATTATGAATGAATAATCGATGCAGCTAAAAAGGCTTTAGCTATGCTCCTGTATAAAATCGATGTTTTGAAAAGATTTTAATTTTTTTAGTTTTGATTCGATTCGACAATTCTGCTCTCCCCTTTTTAAAATAATCTCCATTCCATTTTTATATACTCCGTGATAGGGTGTGAGAAAAATAATCGGGAAGGTCTCACATGAACATAAAAAATCTTTTACTACTTTTGTTTTTACAAGCAACGGCGGCACTCGTATTCCCACTCGCTCGGATGGCGCTTCATTATGCGCCACCATTTTTTATTGTTGGCGTTCGGCAGCTTATTGCCGGAATTTTATTGTTGCTTTTTGTCTGGTTGTTCCAAAGAGATACGTTGAAAGTGCCTAAAAATCAGCGTATTAATCTGTTGCGTTTTGGATTTTTCACCGCATTCATTACGACCGTTTTAGAATTTTGGGCAGTACAATTTATGATCTCGGCCAAAGCGGCGTTTCTTTATAAATTTGCGCCGATCGCGGCGGTTGTTTTTTCCTATATCCATTTCGGCGAGAAACTTACCTGGAAAAAAGCGGTAGGGCTGCTTCTAGCAGTTGGAGGTTTTTTGCCGATTCTTATGAGCGAAGCGCCGGTGGAAGAAATGGTTGGTGGTATTGGTTGGCTTTCTTGGCCAGAAATAGCGGTACTAGCTGGCGCTGTGACGATGGTTTATGGCTGGAGCTCCCTCAGAATAGCTATAAAGAGTGGCATTTCGCCTTTCTTGGCCAATGGGCTTGGTATGGGATTAGCGGGTATTTTAAGCCTCATTCTTTCTGCGTTTACTGAAAGCTGGCATCCGATTGTAACTAATGTGTGGCCATTTATTGGAGTGATAACAGCAATGATAATTTCAGCAAATCTTATTGCAGCAAATTTATATGCCTTTTTATTCCGCCGTTTTACAACCAGCTTTTTAACGCTCACTAATTTTATCAATACCTTTTTTACCGCATTTTATGGCTGGATTTTGCTTGGGGAGACCGTTGGTTGGGAGTTTTTTGCAGCAGCAGGAATGGTTATGGCAGGGTTGCTTTTGTTTTATAGTGAAGAGGTGCGGCAGGGATATATTGAGGTGAAATAGAAAGAGCGGCTTCAGCAGCCGCTCTTTTTTACAATACTTGCGCTAAAGTAAATTGCAATCAGAAGGCGTTTCATCGACTTCGTCAGCATCTTCTTTACTAGAATCTTCTTCACTTATTATGTGTTCGCCATTGAGTGGCGATATATTTTGGGTGCTAAATTCCTCGGTGTTGTCTTCATCGTTCATGAAACTATTTGCTTCAGAAAAATTCGTTTCACTAATCATATTTAGTTTAAGACCTTCGTCTAAAAACCCTTTTTGCATCATTGTAGCAATTCTAAGTCGAGATTCATTTTTTTGAATAGCCTTCAGTGCATCTTCAATATCTCGTATCTTATTTGTGTATGAGGCTAAAATATCTGTATCAAGAAGACCTTTTTTTGCTTTGTTACTTCTTAACAACAACATGGTTTCTACAGCCCCTTTTTCAATTGCAAGCATTAATGGTGAAAAGTGAGCTGCATAATTGGGTTTTTTAATTCTTGCATTCACATCGGCACCAGCATTTATTATTAATGAGACGATTTTTGTATCTTCATTGACTTGATCAATAACTAATATCGCCCAGGTGAGTGGGGTTATCCCTTCAGAGGTATTGTTGACATGTAGAGCAGAAAATACTGCACTTGCTGTCTTTTTACATAGAGGAAGGAACCTCAGAGCGGCTGCTCGGGCAGCTTTCTGAGCAGTCAGCTCGTTAGTTGATAAAACGCATTCAGTTGGCAATAAGTATTTAACTGGGTCTCCTAGTAGAGAAACTCTTTCGAAATTGTTCGCAAATACCAACTCTTCCAAAATGCCTTTTACACCATCTAGCTCAACCCATTCAAGGTTCTCAGTAGAAAATACATTAGCCATTTGTTCGGATTGTTTCCAACTAAGAGGTATATTATTGGTGAGTTTATATTCTATACTATCTAGGGATAAATCGACGTGGTTTTTAGCATATTTTTTTGGTATTGCGGCATTTATATTAGCTCCGTTTTTTAAAGCACTATTAATGGCAGGTATATCCTGATGGTTAATTGCTATAATCAGTTCATGGTTAAGTTTGTCTTGATCAAGCATCTCTGTTGAAGTTGATACTACTGCATCATCCATTCCCAAGCACTGAATGCCACCTAATAATCCCATAGTTAACATAATTAACTTTTTCATATTCATTCCTATCAGTGTACGTTATGATAAAATAATTAATATTATTACTATACCCCAATAATTCAATTTGTCGAGGATCTCATGGTTCAAATAATCGCCCTATACGCTCTTCTAGCAGCTACATTCACGCTTGCATGGTCGGTTATTCATTATGCGCAGCCATTTTTCTTCTTGGGAATGCGGATGGTGGTTGCTGGACTGTTGATCGGTGGCTACCAATGGTGGAAACAGGAATCATTATCTATACGAAAAAGAGATATATGGCTTTTTTTAGGTGCAATATTTTTCCATATTTATCTGGCATATATCACTGAATTTTGGGCACTTCAATATGTTTCTGGTGCTAAAACAGCGCTGATTTATAATCTTTCTCCCTTTGTGACTGCTATATTGGCCTATTTTGCCTTCGGAGATAAATTAACAGTCAAAAAATCATTAGGGCTTGCTATTGGGTTTGCAGGGTTTATTCCGCTGCTCAAAGCGAATGGTACATTCGATTTGATTGGATTCATCTCGATGCCAGAGCTGATGCTTCTTATTTCTGTGGTGGCTGCCTGCATTGGTTGGATTATTATGAAGGCATTATTGGATAGAGGATATTCGCCACTAACGGTTAATGGGATAGCCATGTTTTGGGGTGGTATACTTTGCTTTATTACCTCCTTTTTTACAGAAAGCTGGAATCCGGCAGTTTCTGATTGGTGGCCGGTGATCTGGCAAGGTGGACTTCTTATATTGCTCGCTAATGTGATCTACTATAACTTTTATGGTCTGTTGATGCGGCGATATAGCGTGACCTTTCTTTCATTTGTTGGGTTTCTCACGCCACTTTTCACCGCTCTATTCGATTGGCTTTTTTTTGGGTTAACTATTTCTCCAGCATTTTATATCACAACGGCTTGCGTGGCGGTAGGTTTATGGCTGTTTTATACGGATGAACGATAACTATTTTTTCATCTGTGTGTCAATTCTGCGTCTCATTGCATCACTAATATCAATATCATAAATCGAGCAGAAGTTTAGAATAGTTGCCATTAAATCTGCAATTTGCTGCTCAATATCTTCCCGATGTTGATCTACTTCTTCTTTTGAAGCTTCGCTTTCTATCCATTGAAAGTGATCCATCAATGCAACTGCTTCAATCACCATGGCCATGCTTAGATTTTTGCCGTTATGATGCTTGCGCCATTTATGGGCTTTAACATAATTATCAACGGCATTTTTGAGGCTTTGTATCGAGGTGGTTTCATCGGTCATTATAAATCCTATCGTTTGCTTAAGATTTCAATAATTTAATAAATATTGAGATTACAAAGAGTGCGAGAAAAATCACGAATAAAATTTTGGCAATTTGAACAGATATGATCTGTACTCCTGAAAATCCTAAGAATCCTGCAACAATTGCTAAGAATAGAAATGCTAAAATAGCTCCAAGCATAGCAAGCTCCTTTTTTCATTTTTTACAATCTTTCTAATCAGTTATATCTTTAGAACTATACGTCATAAAACTGTTTAATAGAAAGAGTTGCTTTCACAATGAGTAAACAAACCCTCCCTGATATCAAAACAAATTTTTCCGACTGGTATAATGAAGTGATTTATCAATCGGAGCTGGCCGATCATTCACCGGTACGTGGCACAATCGTGATCCGCCCGTATGGGACTGCCTTATGGGAGCGTATTCGCGGAATTTTAGATAAAAAGATTAAAGATACTGGTCATCAAAATGCAATTTTTCCCCTCTTTATCCCAGAATCATTCCTCAAAAAGGAGGCGGATCATATTGAAGGATTTGCACCCGAACTGGCTATCGTTACCATTGCTGGTGGCAAAAAGCTTGAAGAGCCATTGGTGGTACGCCCAACATCAGAAACGATTATTCATTATATGTTTGCTCGCTGGATCAAATCATATAGAGATTTACCGCTTAAAATTAATCAATGGGCTAATGTGGTCCGTTGGGAATTGCGCCCGCGTCCATTTTTGCGCACCACTGAATTTTTCTGGCAAGAAGGGCATACGGCTCATGCAACGGCCGAAGAAGCTGATGCAGAAGCGTTGCTTATGCTGGGCGAGTATGTGGATCTTGCGCAAAACTATTTAGCTATTCCGGTGATCGTGGGTGAAAAAACGGAGAGCGAAAAATTTGCGGGTGCCTTAAAAACTTATACCTTCGAAGGTTTGATGCAGGATGGTAAAGCACTTCAAATGGGAACATCCCATAGAATTTCTCAAAGCTTTGCCAAATCATTTGATATGCAATTCCAAAGCAAAGAAGGCAAATTAGAATACCCTCACCTGACGAGCTGGGGAGCCAGCACGCGCTTAATGGGTGCCGTAGTGATGGCGCATGGTGATGAAAAAGGATTAGTGCTGCCGCCGCGCATTGCGCCAATCCAGGCGGTTATTATACCGATACTTAAAAGGAATGCTGATAACAGGGCAGTCCTTGATGCCGCTAAAGATATAGCAGAGCGTATGCATCCATTGCGCGTGCATATCGATGATGATGAAGCGAAGTCTCCGGGTGCAAAATTTTATAAATGGGAGCTTCGCGGGGTTCCGGTACGCATTGAAGTTGGTCCGAGAGATTTGGAAAATAAACAAGCCATTGTTACCACGCGCCTCGGTAAAAAAATGGCGGTTCCATTGGATGCAATTGATGAGGTAGTGGGCGACCTGATGGATGATATCCAGAATGAGCTGTTTGATCGAGCTAAGAAGCGTTTGCAAGCGAACTGGCATAAGGCTGCGAAACTTTCTGAATTTGGCCCAGAGCTAGAAAAAGAGGGTGGGGTTTATCAGACAGGATTTTGCGGTAATCCTGATTGCGAGCAGGAGCTCAAAAAGTATAAAGCGTTCACGCGATGCTTACTCAAAGAAAAAACCTTTGATTCTTGTTTTCATTGCAATTTGCCGAGTGAGCGAGACGTGATTGTGGCTAAGGCGTATTAGTTTTCTAGACAAGCGCTTTTCAAAATCGTAGGCTCCCTTTCAAAGGGAGTACTATGGAATCATTGTATGAGCAGTTTGAGGCTTATCTGCTTACGGAAAGGCGCGTAAGCAAAAACACGCTTGAGGCCTATAGCAAAGATCTTGAGCAGTTAACCAATTTCTTAAATCAGAGCAAAAAAACGCTCAAAAAAACAACGGCTAAAGAGCTTAAAAGCTTTATTCGTCATCTAAAAGAAGATCTCAATCTCAGCCCACGGAGCATTGCTCGTAAAATATCAACGCTCAAGGTTTTTTTCGCCTATTTAGCTCAATTTCATGGATTTACCAATTACTCAGTTGATCTCACCTTTCCTAAATTGGATAAACGTTTGCCTCAATATTTAGCTGAAGATGAAGTAGAAAGACTTATTAACGCATCAGGCCAAAGCAAGGCACCAGTGGGAATTCGTAATAATATGATGCTTACGGTGCTCTATGTGACTGGTATGCGCATAAGCGAGCTCATAGCGCTTAAGATTTCAGATATTCAGTTTGATACTGGTTTTTTAACAATCTCTTCAGGTAAAGGCGGAAAAGGACGAATTGTGCCATTGCCGGCACCGGTGCAGGAGATGCTTAAGGAGTATATTGAGGATACGCATGCATTGCTTACCAAAAGTAAAGGCCAGCTGATTTTTACTGATTGGCTTTTTCCGGTGGTGTATGGCGGGAGAGTGAAGCATATCACGCGTCAGGCGTTTTGGTGTATTTTGAAAAAGATTGCCAAGGCTAGCGGGATGGAAAAAAATATTTTTCCTCATAAATTGCGCCATTCATTGGCCACGCATCTGCTCAAAAATGGCGCTGATTTACGTTCACTACAGATGCTTTTAGGGCATGAGAATATTTCAACGGTGCAGATTTATACGCATGTGGAAACAAGTTATTTGCGCGAGGTTTATGATAAGAAGCATCCACGCTCGAAATAACATTTTATTTTTGATAAAATAAAGGGTGCGTAGTATACTTCCTCAAATGTGAAAATTTTCCCGCTACGTTTCCTTCGACAGGCTCAGGACGAGCGGTTTTTATAAAAATTTGTAAAATTACTTCCGCTCGTGGTGAGCTTGTCGAACCATACGGGCGTATGAAAAAGGCCATTTCATATGAATACGTTTGTTGTTGAGCAAAAACCATTAGTTACTATTCTTTCTTCTATGCAGCCGATCTGCAGTAAGCGAACTACGATCGATGCTACCACATCGATTTTGTTCCAGGTGGGGCATAAGGAGCTGGTTCTTAAAAGCACCGATCTTGAAGTGAGCTTGCAGCATAGCTGTAGTATTAAGGAAAGTTCAATTGAGGAGGTTAAAACATTTTTAGTTTCTGGTAAGCGTATTTTTGAGCTGGTCAAAGAGCTAGAGGGTGATATTAATTTCACTATCAATCAAGCCCAGCTGATTGTGCAAGCAGGCAAGGTGAAATTAGCGCTTAATATTAAAGATGCGCAAGAGTTCCCGCCATTCCCAGAGCGCATCGAAAATTTGATGCATTTAGAAGCCAGCTTTTTGACCGATATGCTTAATAAGGTTTCATTCCTTATTCCGCAAAACAATTCAAATCCGGCGCTTAATGGTCTTTATTTAGAGCTGGATAAAACGGGTATGAAGATGACGGCGACTGATGGGCATTGCTTAGCGCAAACCACAACCGCGAGGTACACATTACCCGAAGAGAAAAAATGGTTATTACCACGCCGAGCAATTTTTGAAATAAAAAAGATTTTGGATGCTTCATCAGATGAGGCGATATTTTTAGGGCTGTGCAGTAATCAGCTCGTTTTTTCAGGTGAATCTTTTAATTTTTTCACTAAGTTATTAGTTGATCCTTTCCCTCAGTATGCATCAATTTTGGAAAAGACAGACTTCCATGCAGCAACGGTTGATCGCTCTCAGTTTGTCAAAACATTGCGCCGCTCAGCATGTTTGCTCTCAGGCCAGTTTATTGCAACCACCTTTGATTTTTCTAAAGATACGATCAAAGCAACATTACATAATAAGGATGTGGGTAAATTAGAAGAGAATCTACCGCTAGAAAAATTCAGTGGTGATGAGCTGTCTATGCGTTTTTACGCCCCATATCTGCTCAATGGTTTGCAAGCTTTTGCTGATGATAAGGTGAGTTTTTATCTTAAAAATAATACACGCCCTATCATTTTTGAAGCAGAAGGCACCGACTATCATAATACCTATTTGGTGATGCCGGTGGCCTCAACAGCCAATGCGTAGCCCATTACAATTAAAAAACATACAACTTAAAGGGTTTCGCTGCTTTGAAGATAAGCAGCTGAATCTTGATGCTCCTTTAGTGCTCATCGAGGGTGATAATGGTTCTGGCAAAACTACTTTGCTCGAAGCGGTGCATTACTTATGCTATCTACGCTCATTTCGTACTCATCGTGCCCAAGAGATCGTGCAGTTTAAAAAGCCCGGTTTTTTTGTGAAGGCAGCCTTCACTGCGCAGGATATGCATGGCCTTGATGAGGCGCATGAGCTGCAGGTGGGGTTTGAAGCTAAAAAGCGGTTGGTTAAAATGAATCAAAAATCAGTGCGATCCTATAAAGAGCTGATGGATCATTTTCGAGTAGTTACGCTTACTGAGCATGATCTGACGCTCATTCAGGGAGCGCCGGAGGTACGGCGTGGATTCATTGATCAAGTATTAGTGCTTCAAAATCCTGAGTTTGCCAAAAGCCTGCGAGAGTATCGAAAGATTGTGCAGCAGCGAAATGCATTACTTGCGCAGCAGTCAGTTGCTAAAGATCTCTATGATGTTTGGACTGAGCAGCTCTGGCATGCATCCCGAATATTACAAGATGAGCGCAAAGAGGGTCTAGAGCAACTGGAAAAACAGGTAAACAGTCTTTTGCGGGATGCTTTTGATTCTCAGTTTACTATTCGCTTCGAGTATGGGGCTAAACGCAAAAGCGATCAGAATTCAATTGAACAGTTTATGGTGACTCAAAGTAGCCTTTATCACGATGAGGTTCGCTTTAGGAGGTCTCTATTTGGTGCTCATTTAGATGATTTTTCTATTATCTTTCAAGATAAAAAATCCCGAGCCTATGCATCCCGCGGGCAGCAGAAATTGATTGTGCTATTAGTAAAAATAGCGCAACTTCAGCAGCAATT
>SDBT01021170.1_pt1 | contig 10166 bp, 5 predicted proteins | sample 2277101 | NCBI WGS metagenome assembly SDBT01 (sample SAMN10404973, study PRJNA504765) | marine sediment metagenome | isolation source: marine sediment core GS10_PC15, 103 cmbsf | place: Arctic Ocean: Southern Knipovich Ridge | collected 2010
AAGGAGCATCATCGCCGCGCCGTCGAGCATCTGACCAATGCGGTCAAAGAATGGGAATCCTACACGCGAGTGGCCACCAGCCGATATCGCCCGCAACTCTTCTCCCGCACCCATTACATGGACTGGGAGAAGATCCTCGAAGAGGTCAAGAAAGAGGTCGAGACGGTTCGAGCCGAGAAGTAGCGGCCTCCCCTCTCCCTCTGGGAGAGGGACGCGGCGCAGCCGCCGGGTGAGGGCGGTTGGAAGCGTGTTGTCGCACCGCCCCCCCCCAGCCCCTCTCCCCGAGGGAGAGGGGAGCGAGGTCCACCACCCGCCGGATCGTGGCCTACACTAAAGTGAGGCGTATTCCCACCTCGCCACGATGGCCCGATCGGGGCCGTGCGAGGTGGGTATCACACCGGTTACGAACTCGGGTGCGCGAACCATGTCTACTGCCACCGACGAACTCCACGGCGGGCTGCTCGCCTCCGTGCTCTCCGAAGAGTCGTTTCGGCCGGCCGAGCCGCGATCGATTGAAGACACCGGACTAACGACCACCATGATCGAGGCCCTGATCTGCAAGCACGTGCTGCTGGTCGGCTCGAGTAGCGGCCGGGGGATCTCCGACAAAATCTGTCTACCGTTCGGAATCCTCGAGACGCTGTTCCAGTCGCTCCGCGCGCGTCAGATCTTAGTGCATACGGGCTCGGCGCCGCTGAACGATTACTACTATTCGCTGACCGAAGAAGGCCGCGAGCGTGCCCGATCTGCCATGGCCGCCTGTGCCTATCGTGGCGCGGCGCCCGTGCCGCTGATGGATTATGTCCTGTCGGTCGACGCCCAAACGATTCGCGCCGAATCGCCCAAACGAGAACAATTGCAGCGTGCGTTCGCCGACATCTCGGTCGATCCGGTATTGTTCGAGTCGCTGGGTCCGGCGGTCAACTCGGGTGCCGGGATGTTTCTCTACGGAGCCCCAGGCAACGGGAAATCGACGCTTGCCACTCGAATCACCGAGTGCTTTGGCCAACATGTGTGGATCCCGCAAACGCTGGTCGAAGACGGCCAGTTGATCAAGCTATTCGACGCGGCCTATCACGAGAGGGTCAAGGGCGACGAGAGCTCGATTCTCAAGGCGGCCGACCACGATCACCGCTGGATCAAGATCCGCCGTCCCACGGTCGTCGTCGGCGGCGAGTTGACCATGGACAACTTGGAGATCCGCCACGACCCCCACGCGAACATCAGCGAGGCCCCGCTGCAACTGAAGAGCAACTGCGGCTGCCTATTGATCGACGACTTCGGTCGCCAGCGGATCGAGCCGGCCGAATTGCTCAACCGCTGGATTGTCCCGTTGGAAAACCGCCAGGACTTCCTTACCTTGGCCACGGGCCGAAAGTTCCAGGTGCCGTTCGAGCAGTTGATCATCTTCTCGACCAACCTCGAACCGAGCGATCTGGTCGACGACGCGTTTCTTCGGCGGATCCCCTACAAGATCGAGATCGGCGACCCCGACGAGCAAGAGTTTCGGCAGTTGTTCAAACTCTTCTCGAAGACCTATGAATGCGAATATCGCTCCGAGGTCGTCGACTACCTCATCCAAGAGCACTATTACGAGGGCAATCGTCCGATGCGGCGTTGCCACCCCCGCGACTTGTTGGCCCAGATCCAGAACTACTGCACCTACAACGAGCTACCGATGGAGATGCGGCCCGATTACTTCGATCTGGTCGTGAAGAGCTACTTCACGGTTGTTATCGGGAAGTAGTGCTTTGTCACATCTAAGCTTTTGGGTTGAAGGGATGAGCGGCAAGGTACTAGCCGCCGGTCCCATCGAGTGGACTCTACGCTACGACACCGGCGGCTAGCGCCTTGCCGCTCACGACCCTACCCGCCGTCGACGGCCTCGCAGCGCCACTCCATCCTCCGCGTCGCTCACGGCGCGGCGACGTCGTCCAGCGGGCATAGATCCGAGACGGCCAGATAGCTGCTCTCGGAGGCGTAGGCCCCGGCGGGTTGGAAACTCTCGGCCGTCAGCGGCATGCTCAATGCGGCCAGACTGTTGGGTGTGACGAAACCGGCCGGCCGGCCTTTGTGAGCGATCCCGATTAGCGACCGGGAATCGTTGGTGAAGAAGTCCATCATCGTGGCGAAGTCGGTTTCTTCATCATAGATCGGCACGTCATCCGCGGTCACTTCGCCGACGCTCATTGCGCCCAACTCCTGCTGAGAAGGTCCGTCGAGCACGGTATCCAGGAAAACGAACCCGGCCAGCTTGCCGTCGGTGTCGACCACCGGCAGACCCTCGAGTTGGGTTTGCATCAGGAGTTCCGCGGCCCGGGCTGCCGATTCGTCGCGTCGCAGCACGAGCGTGCAGGGGGTCATGACGTCGCGGGCGACGGTGCTCTCGAAGAGTTTGCCGGGTGTGGCGATGTCAGCCCAATGGGCCGCGTCACGATCGTACAGGCCATGGCAGACCACGGCATTGCGTCCGGAGCATTTGGCCTCGACGAGCGCGTCTTCGGCCCGTTCGATAATCACATCGGGGGTATGGTCCCCTTCCTGGAAACCGGCGATTCCGAAGCTGACGGTCAGCCGCAGCGATTCTTCTTGCCAGGGGATCTCGATGGCGGCCATTGCCTCGGCCGTTTCGTTGGCCCAGGCGGCAACCTCTTCTTCAGACTTTTCGCCGATCCATAGCGCGAAACGCCCCGCGCCGAACGAGGCCAGCAGATCGGAGTCGTGGCGGCGCTCGCCGAGTTTCTCGGCCACGGCCTGAATGGCCAGATCGCCGGCGGCTCGCCCATAAACACGGTTGAACCGCTCGAGGAAATCGATATCGACCAGCACACACAGTTCCGGCCGCAGCATACCTCGGGCTCGAGCCAACTCGCCGCGCAGCCGATCGAAGAAGGCTCCTCGGCTGGGGAGGTTCGTCAGGGGGTCGACACGGCTCTGTTGGGCAATTCTTCGCTCGAACTCCGACATCCGCGCTCCGGCTCGAAGCCGGGCCAACAGCTCGCCGTAAACGATCGGCTTGGTCAGGAAGTCGTCAACACCCGCCTCCAACGCCTCCTTGAGCCTTCCCGCACTGGGTTCGCTCACCGAGAGGAATGTATGTACGTGGCCCGGATGAACGCGGCCATCGACCGTTCCACAGAAGTCCAGGGCCGCGCGAATATCCGGATCGCCGTCGACAATCATCATGTCAACGGTCCCGGCGTCGACGGCGACCAACGCCTGTTGGTGATCGGCCGCCTCAAAGACCGAATAGCCGAATGCCCCGAGCGATCGAGAAAGACGGCGAAGAAGGTGTCGATCTTCAGCGACGACCAATACGGTTAGCGATTGTGCTGTCATTGCAGGCTATCCCCATTTTCGCGATATAAGGCTCCGAAACTCTACGTCACCGGGGCTGGAAGGCAAGTCGTAACGGCCCGGGATATTCTGCGCCGTCCCCCCCGATAGCGTGTTCATAATATGCCCCAAAACAGTGCTATACTTCAATTGCCATAGTGTCGGCGTGACCCGTCCTTGGCGGATGGGATCGCGTGTTACGTGGATTGGCTAACCGGACCGAACCGATTGAAGCGGCGGGACTTATGAAGACACAAATGATAACCGAAACATCGACTGACAAGCCGCGGTTGGAGCATTATCCGACCGCGGGCGGCACCGCCGAACAGACCCTGTTGGACGATTTTCCGTTCACCATTGGGCGCAGCGAGACGGCCGATTTGCCGATCGACTCCAGCCGTGTGTCGCGACAGCATGTGTCCATTCTGCGCGAAGGCGACGACTTTCGTGTCCGGGACCTCGGCAGCACCAACGGCACATTCCTCAACGGGCAACGGATCGACGAGGAGGCATTGGTCGACGGCGACCTCCTCGTGATTGCCGACCTCGAGTTTACGTTTTGCTCGGGGTTACCGGTCGCGCCGCGCGACACGGCGACCATGGTGATGGATACGGCGTCGACGGAGGTACCCGACGAGGAGCTCGCCAAGAGCTTGCTCCGAGCAATCCGCCGACTGCAAGAGAAGCTGACTTGGCGTTGCATCGAGACGCTCTTTCAGCCGATCATCCACCTCGAGGGAGATCGCATTTTCGGCTACGAAGCCGTCGGCGAGAGCGACGGCCGCCATCTGAACCTCTCCGACGGTGATCGGCTCCTTCTGGCAACCGAATGCCGGCTGACCGGCCGGCTTCGTCGGCTGGAGCGTCTGGTCGCCGTCGAACAGGCCGCCCGATTGCCGGCCGATGCATACATATTTGTGCGTGTCGACTCGTCGGAAATGGGGGCCGGGCGATTAGTCCAATCGTTGGCCCAGTTGCGAGACACCCTGGCCGCCAGTCAACGCCTAGTGATCGAACTACCCGAGGCGGCGATGAGCAACACTCCCCATTGCCGCGAATTTCGCCAGCGTCTGAGGGAATTGGACGTCGCGGTGGCCTACGACGGCTCGGTCGCGAGAGACGAGCGGTTGTTTGCCAGGGCCGAGACGCGTCCCGACTTCCTGAAGCTGAGCCAGTCGCTCGTTCGAGGCATGAGCCGCGGCGAAAAGGCACAACAGCAGGTTCAATCGCTCATTCGAGTCGGAAGCGAGGCCGGTTGCGCCGTGATCGCCATGGGAGTCGAAACCGAGGATGAAGTCGAGATGTTCCGGCAGCTTGGGTGCCGCTTTGGCCAGGGAGACTACTTCGGTCCGCCGCAGCCGGTCGATTCGTTGCAGGAAGGGACACCCGAGGTGGATTGCGACGAAGTGGATTGCGACGAAGTGGAGGAGCTGGTCGAACCGTCCGTATAAGGGGACCGTCGGAGTCACTCGGCGGCCCAAATTGACCGCAGAAGAGAAAACTGTCTTATGCCATTTCATCCTTCCAACGCGACCGAGTTGATCGATGGCTATACGCTGATCGAGCGTATCGGCGCCGGTGGCTATGGCGAGGTCTGGAGAGCCGAGGCGCCGGGTGGACTGGCCAAGGCGGTCAAGATCATCTTCGGCCGCCTCGACGATGAAAGGGCAGCCTGTGAGTTGAAGGCGCTCAACCGTATCAAAGAGGTCCGCCATCCCTTCTTACTTTCCTTGGAGCGAATCGAGGTCGTCGACGGCCAACTCGTCATCGTTACCGAACTGGCCGAGGCGAGCCTGAAAGATCGATTCGACGAGGCCAAGAAGGCCGGGCTACCCGGCATCCCACGCGACGAACTGCTCGTCTATATCCGCGACGCCGCCGATGCCCTGGACTTCATGAGCGAGAAACACACGCTACAGCATCTGGATATCAAGCCGGAGAATCTGTTGATACTCGGCGGTCGGGTCAAGGTGGCCGACTTCGGTCTGGTCAAGGACATCCACGACGCCACGATGTCGCTGATGGGCGGCATGACGCCCGTCTATGCCTCGCCGGAAGTGTTCGACGGCCGTCCCAGTTTGCACAGCGACCAATACAGTCTGGCGATCGTCTTTCAGGAGCTGTTGACCGGCGTGTTGCCGTTTCCCGGCCGTACGGCTGCCCAACTGACCGCGCAGCATCTGACGAGTCGCCCTCGATTGGCCTCGCTGCCTGAGAGCGACCGCTCGACGATTGCCCGGGCCTTGGAAAAGGACCCGGCCGAGCGATTCCCGACATGCCGTGACATGGCCACGCGGCTGTCGGAGTCCGAGTCGGCGGCGCTGGGGGAAGCTACTCCGGCCGCGAAGCGACCGGGCGGCTCAGCGAGCCAAGTCGACTCGCGAACGATGGTGATGGGTGGCGAGAAAAGGGTGGCGCCGCCGACTCCCGAGATATCGCCGCCGGCCACGACCGAGGATTTCCCCCACCCGATTCCTCCAGCCGATCAGGAGTTACCCGCGCCACCGGCATCGCCGCTTCGGGCCACCCCGTCGCCGCGTACCGCTGCAACGCCTCCGCCGCGGTCTCAGCCGGCGCCGGAAATCGAAGCCGACTTCCAATGGCTCGAACCGCCGGAAACTCCCGGCCGGGTCGAGACGCTCGGGCCGATCGAGGTTTCGGCCGACCCGGCGGCCATTCGCCCCACCTTGGTCATCGGAATCGGCGGAACGGCGGCCAAGACCCTCACGCGGCTGAAACGGCGACTGAACGACCGATTTGGCGACATGGCGGAAGTCCCTTCGCTGAAGATACTGCTGATCGATACCGATCCGCAGACGATTGCCGAGACGACCGAGCGAGAACGGGAAGGCGCGTTGTCGGGGCGTGAAACGTTGATCATGCCCCTGCGACAACGACAGGATTATCGGGCTGATTCCGATCAGTTTCTGCGCTGGCTCAGCCGCCGCTGGCTCTACAACATCCCCCGATCCTTGCGGACCGAAGGGCTTCGGCCGTTGGGCCGTCTGGCCATGGTCGACCACTCGGAGAAACTCTTCGCACGGATTCGGGAGATCCTCGCCGAAATGACGGCTCCCGAGGCGCTGGCCGCGTCGGCCGAGCGGAGCGGAGCAGAACTCCGCGCCAAAACGCCCCGAGTCTTCGTCGTCGCCTCGATCGCCGGAGGAACCGGCGGGGGGATGGTCTTGGACGTCGCTTATGCCGTGCAGATGATCCTCGCAGCCGAAGGGTTGGCCGGCGAAGGTGTGATCGGGCTATTGGCGCATTCGACCAATCGGAACCCCGATGCGAAGGACCTCGCTCGATCCAGCTCCTTCGCTTGCCTGACCGAGCTGCACCATTACAGCCGAGCGAGTCGCTATCCGGGCGATCCGGCCTGCGATCTGCCACCCGAGGGCGAACAGGGCGGGACCTTCGACGAAACCTATCTCGTTCACCTCGGAGACGACCTGAGTGAGATGGACTTCGAGGCCGCCGCCGATAATCTGGCCGAGTATGTCTACCTCGATGCCGTAACCGCCGCCGGCGCCTTCTTCGACAAGTGCCGTCAATCCTCGGACCAGGAGAGCCAAACGTCGGACACGCCGGCGACCCTGCGATCGTTCGGCCTCTCGCAGGTCGGCTGTTCCGGGGGCGTTCTTCCGTCGGCCGCTACGGAGTTGCTCGCTCGAGAAATCGCACAGCGATGGCGCGGCGCCGATCATGAGATGGACGAACCCGACTTGCAGTTGAATCTCGATCTACTCGTCTCCCAGATCGGCGAGACGGCCCGTGAGCAAATTGGCGAAGAGATCAAGCCCTATCTTCAAGCTTGCCTCGACCAGACCGTGGCCGGGCGCGGGTCCGATCAGTCGGATGCCCAGACGCTGACGCCCGCGAGGCAAATCGTCGACACGATCAACACGGTGTTGGGAAATCGCGTTATCGGCGACGTGGATCCCGAGTTGCCGCCAAGCCCCTTGCGACAGGCCCTGGATGCCAGGCTACGTGCATTGGTCGAACAGTGGGACAAGGACCTCTGCGACTGGATCCTGCGGTTGGTCGACACACCCGGTGCCCGGCTTCATGATGCCCAGGTCGCCGAACAATGGACCGGCAACCGGCTCCGAGCTATCGAGGCCGAGGCCGAAGGCCGACTTCGCCAACTGAAGGATCATCTGTCCGAGGCCGAACACCTGCTGCTGAGCAATACGAAATCCGGCCGCCTGCTGGGGATCATTCCCATGGGAAGCCGCAAACCGAAACTCAACCGACGATGGATCGAGTTCTTCGAGGCCCGGCTCGACCAGACCCTCCTGCGAGGCACGCTAACGCTGCTGCGGGCAATCCGAAGCCGCGTCGCGGCTGTCTCCGATCGGCTGAAAGTCCTTCATCGAGAATTGAGCCAACTGGCCAACGCCTTTCATCCGCCCTCCTCGCTCCCCGATTTGGTCGCAGCCACGGTCCCTCGGGAAGACGAACTGTTTGGTCTTCACCGGTCCGCCGCCGAGCTGCTCCAGCAACGCGTGGTCGAGTTGGCCGAACAGCTCGAAGAGCCGTTCTACGAGGAGTTCTTCTCCAGGCACGGCGGACTCTGTGGAACGCTCACCAAGGGGTTCCAACTGCAGATCTCCTTTGTCGATCCGCTGAAGCACAAGTCGCGAAAGGCCGTCTTTCGTGCGCTCGCCGAGATGGACGTGGTGCGTTTGCAGTTCGACGCCGGCGGAGAATCGGCGGATGAATCGGCAGATGAATCGGCGAATGAATCGGCGCCGTCTCCGCTTCTCAACAAGGCGACTTCACCGTTGCTTGCGTGTGGAGCGTCCCAACGTCTCCTATTGGTTTGCCCCAATGCGGCCGACGACGCCTCGGTCGAGCAGGCCCTGCAGACATGTGCCGCCGAATTGCCGTCGCTGGTGCGCGACAGCGACGGGGATCTGATCCTCTGCCGAGAGATCGAGAACCTGTCATTCTCCGCGGCCGCAGCCCGATTGATCGACTATCGGGCCGACTACGCCCAGATCGCCGCCAGACTCCACACCCGGGTCGACGTCCAGTGGTCGCGCCTACCACCGGCTGAAGACAACGCCAAGGAATAGCCTCTTCCCGACTTCGGGTGCCATGTTCCACACTTGGTAGCTACCGTCGCCAGACGATGGAAGACTCTGCCGACCGCGCTCTGGCGAGCGTAGCTACCGTCTTCTGACAAGACTCAATTGTGGAACGTCATTCCAAAACTCGTTGCCGGCCGTGAGTGGCCTCGGTTGTAGCGGCGGCCGTGCGAGTAATAGTACGGGGAGTAGTGGGGGTCGCAGAACGGATCGCTGTGGTACTCGCGGATAATTATCGGCGGGCGACTCTCGCGGATGACGACCGGTTGCGCTGCCGGCGCCGGACGTCGCGGCGGCTCCTGCATGGCCTTGATCACGGGCGTGCTGACACCTTGTTGCGTGAGATACGCCAGATCCGACGGCTCTAACGGCCGGGCTACGCCGTGCGCTCGAATGTGCGTGACGATCAGTTCGTCGGCGACGGAACTCTGAGTCATGCTGATTACGTCGTCGATCGTCACGGCGCTGGCCGAGATTTCGCGTCCCATTTGCTGGGCGATGGCGGCCCGATTCTCGGCCTCGATCTCGTCGAGTTCGCTGCCGATGACGGCCCCGCTAATGACACCCAGACCGGCTCCGATGGCCGCTCCGGCTCCCGTATTACCCAGTTGATTGCCGACGATTGCCCCCGCCCCGGCTCCCAACAGCCCACCGAGCAGGGCCCCTTGGTCGCTCCGATAGGGCGAACGACACCCGAGGGCCGATACGGCTATCACACACATCAACGCTGTACTCAGTAGTTTTTTCATGTTCATCCTTGAACTCCCGCGAGACTGTATACACGACTCTTATCGGCGATCACCCCGAGGAATATGAGTGGCAGATTATTGTTGTTTCGTCGGCGAGAGTCAAGATAAGCTGGGTAATTTAAGTGGCGTATTACGAGTAATTATCCGTCATCCACAGGGGGGGTCTTGTGTTTGTCGGACAGACGTGATAGCATTGAGGTCTGTGGGATTTGCGGCCGCTTGCAGCCAACCTCTGCTAAAGTGCCATCGCCGGACGATTCGTGTAGCCCAGGCGATCCAGCATGAATCGAGCAAGCCGCGACAGCCCATAGGCCCCGTCGCGGCTTTTTTTGTTGCCCGAGCCGGGTTGATGAGTCCCCCTTCAATAACACAGTACCCCTCAATAGCGTGGTATTGCCATGAACGATCGTGTATCGCCATCCGACCGAGACGAATTCCACCGCCATCTTTCGACCATGTCGGTGCATGCCGGCGAGGATCGCCAGAAGCCGGGCAATGCCATGACCGACGCGATCTTCTGCACCTCGACCTATACCTTCGCAAACAGCCAGGAAGCGATCGACTTCACCGAGAAGAAACTCCCTCGCGAGGAATACGGCCGATATGGCAATCCGAGTGAGAAGGTCGCCGAGAAGAAACTGGCCGCTTTGGAGGGCGGCGAGGCAGCCTTGACCTATTCGACCGGAATGTCGGCCATCGCCGGCCTGTTGATGGCCACGCTCAAGGCGGGTGACGAGGTCGTGCTCTTCGACGAGTGTTACCACCGAACTCGGCAGTTCTGTCGCGAGACGCTCGGCAAGTTCGGCATCACGACCCATCAGGTTCCGGCTTGTGACTACGACGCGATGGAAGCAGCGATCAATCCGGCCACGAAGATCCTCATTAGCGAATCGCCCACCAACCCGCATCTGAGCGTCGTCGATATCGAGCGATTCGCCGCGTTGGGGAAGAAGCATGGCGTGGAGACCGTGATCGACGCCACATTGGCCAC
>SDBT01021172.1_pt1 | contig 10166 bp, 8 predicted proteins | sample 2277101 | NCBI WGS metagenome assembly SDBT01 (sample SAMN10404973, study PRJNA504765) | marine sediment metagenome | isolation source: marine sediment core GS10_PC15, 103 cmbsf | place: Arctic Ocean: Southern Knipovich Ridge | collected 2010
TTAATGGGGGTTTTGTTAAATGACGGTACCAATATAGTTCCTTACTTTGAAAATTACAAACATAACACGGATTATTTGGAATCAACATATCATCATTTGCCTTAATATTCACGTTTTCTGTTCATCTTCTGTCTATGAAAAAAAAATATGTTGTGAGACCTATAGAAGTATTAAGACATCTTGATGAAATCGAAGACTGGGAATATCCCAATGAGGAAAAGGAACTATTTCCCTATGAGGTGGTCTATCAGACTCTTGAAGAATATAATAAATTAAATAATATCTTGAATAACAAGAATGAAAAGTAGATAAAGAATTACTTTATTAAAATGAAACAATATTCTCAATCTCTTGTTTTTCTTCCTGAGTCAATCCAATATATCTTTTTGTTGATTGAATACTTTGATGATTCAACTTCAACATTATATCATCAAGTGATAAATTGAATTTCTTGTAGGCGAAATATCCCCACGTCTTTCTCAATGAGTGAGTTCCTACATTTACGTCTTTCAATCCCACACGATGAACTAAGTTGTTCAATATTCGATAAGCCTGAACTCTATCAATAGGTCTATTTCCACCTTGGCGACTCTTGAATAGAAAATCATCAGAGTATTTCACCCTTGTCAATTTATGGTATTGAACGAGAGATTCTCTTGAACCATTGGTTATAGTGAGAATATTTTCTTTTCCCGTCTTTTTCTCACGAAGTATCACACGATTCTTTGGATACATATCTGAATCATATACATCATTCACTTTTAACCTCAATAAATCTGAAATTCTTAAAGCAAAATTCAATCCAAGAGTAAACATCAACCAATCACGGTATTTTTGTTCACTCAATAAAAGTGATTTGATTTCTTGAATTTTTTCCCAATCCCGTATTGGTTCAACCGTTGATTTAATATTTTTCATTTTTTCCTCCGAATGGACATATTATGATACACCGAACATAAGTCTGTTACACTTATGCTACAACTGTTTTTTGAAATTGTGTGGAAGTGTATAATTCCGTTGAAGTTAGAGGGAAAATATGGGAGTAACAAAATGGGATTATGTTTCTCTGGATGAAATGATTTAGGAAGAAATTAAATTATTCCTATTCTATTTGAAGAATGATGTGATACTTTCAAGATAAAAATATTTGAAGATTTACAACTTATACCAAGTTCCTGAGCAATCTTGTATCTATGATGTCCATCAATATAATTACATTGTTCCAAACTAATAACGGGTCACGAATTCCATTTTCTTTGATGTCATCTTTCAATACGTCATATTGATGATTTTCAAGTTCAGGAATCAGTTCTTTGAATTGGACATTGATTTTGAGATTCATTTACTTTTTATCCTTGTAATGTGCAAGTATTCACGAGTGTTTGATAAAGAAGATTATACAGATTATCGGATTAATTTCAATATTCTTGAATAGGTTTGCCTGATATCAGGCAAAGCAAATTCACTGTTATTGTTTTCCTTTTGATTTCCTATCGGAAATCCAAGACAAACAAGTTTGTCTTGAAACACAAAGATTAGAAAGTTCTTTTCTTTCTTCATTTCAAAACTTTTAAACAGTGTTGCTATTCATCCTGTACAGAATCCCAGTGACCTCCCCCGACCTCTACACAAAGAGTTGTCAAATTCTATGTGTCCAATGTTCTGTTGTTCTCGTTGAACTCGTGACGTTTTACTTATTGTGTTGACTAACTAATATCAACATTTCCACCTTATTGAATATGGTGGTACTACTCGTTCCAATCCCCAAAGGGAAAGTTTAGATTTTGTTGAACTACGAGTTTACGCTTTTCGGTAGGTCACTTATCGTACCTTTATTATATTTTCGCCCATAAAAAAAGACCAACAAAGTGATCAGAGCACTTCATGGTCTTTATTTGATTCAAGTTGTACAATTATCTCTGATATAATCAAACTTGTCTATGTGTATATAAATATATAGAAAATGCCCAAACGTCCTGTTTGGACACGTTCTTACACAATCTTACACATAAGATGATATAGGAAAATCTGTGGTGATTTTGAGGGTATTGGTTGGGATAATAATCGGTTAAAAGGACTAATATTGAGGAAAGTAGTTACAACTTAGAAAAGGAAATACTAAATCACATTAGTCATGGATGCTGTCAAATCCTCAAAATCCATTTCAGTAATATTACTTGAATCCAAATCAATATTCAATCCGTGAGTATTATCAACCGACTCCAATACTTCAAAAACACGACAACAAAGTAGAGAAATTTTCTCAAGTTAATCTTTATTTTTAGGATTTTGAATTACTTTGTCGGCGAAAATAAAGTCAGGAAAACCCTAAACAGTTTGTTTTATTTTTTCTGTCAATAGTCCACGAACATATCGTGGACAGTCTTTCCGTCACAGATTTTTCATCTGAATAAATGATCTTACTTGTCTTTCTACATCTTCCCTACTCGGTTGAATTCCACTCAAGACATAATTCAAGGTTCTTCTTAACTTATCTTTAGTGGGTCTATATCCATATCGAGGGATTGTATCCACATTTTTAGTTTTGATGTTTTCAAGGACGGTATAATTCTGTAGAAATTCATCCATAAAAGTCATTAGAACTTTTAATAATTGTCTATCATCTTTGTCGATATATTCAAATTCACCCATTTCAACAAATATATTTACTTCACTCTCAAGGTCATTTCTGCTTGGCGAAAGTCCAGAGAATTTGAATGATAATGTTTCCTTTTTTTTGATAGGAGTATCCTACAATAAAGTGTTATTGACGCGGCTCTAGTCGGCGTGGGAAAGTTCCCACGACCGGGGGAGGTTAGCCCCTGGCCCATCATGGCGTACTTTTTTTAGATGAATTGTCTGAGTTTAAGAAAAACGTCCTGGAGGTGCTGCGTCAACCCATGGAAGATGGACAGGTGACTATATCCCGGGCCAGCCAGACATTGACCTATCCGGCCAATTTTCTCTTAGCCGCGGCGATGAATCCCTGCCCCTGTGGCTACTACTCCGATCCGAGACATGACTGTTCCTGTAACAGTGCCCAAATTCAGAAATATATGTCCCGTATATCAGGTCCTCTGCTGGACCGGATTGATATTCACGTGGAAGTACCGACGTGGACGTAAGGCATAAAGAATTAGAAATTGATATATTAAAGTTATAATATATATCCGAATTTTATTGTAGTTCCACGTTCATATCTTTGTCTGTTTATTATTACATCTCCATTCGTCCGTCAATATGTTAATGCCGAAGTGGAAGGGATTCAAATAGAAGGAAATGAGTATTTTGATAATAATCAGCGGGATTATCGAACCGGGGGAGGGTGTGAATCTCTATTTTTCCATGGTATCAAGTCTTGAAATAGGTTGACAAAAATTAACAAAAGATTCAACTTATTTAGGACGAAATCTTTTTGATCTCCTCATTAAATTGTTTATATTATTTAATCTAACTCTCAATCCGCACATTCCTAACATTTTTTAACATCACTTATTTTTTATTTTAGGGAGGGACAAAAATGAAAAAATTATTTTTTCTGTCCGTTGCTTGTTCATTGCTATTATTCTACAGTTGTGAGAATGCTCCTAATATTATGGATGGTAATACGTCTGAAGAGAAGGATACTTATACGTTAGCAAAAAAAGTGAAACCTGCTCCAAGTGTTGAGGCCACTATAGTTTGGTTAGCAATTGATGACATTCCTCTTATTAAAAATAATGTGGTCCAGCCTCTGAGTGGTTTGGAATTAGACTTCAACACAAATTCATATGACATTGATTATGAAGTGTATCATCCTGAAGGTGTCAACAATGTACAGATTAAGACATGGTGTGATATAATACCAAATGGCTCTCAGTGGCCACTGGATGGTTTACTAGAAAATAGTGGATATATTGATGTTGATGATCCTAGTTCGTCTGAGGGTACAATCAATTGGGATGGAACAATAACCCCTGATAGTTGGGATAGTTATAGAGATGGGGTGCCGTATAAACTCTTTGATCAATTAGCAACCACAACCCATGTGCCGGATTATACAGCCCAACCTGATTCTTATGGTTTAACTATTATGGTAGAGTCAAAAGGAAAAATTCCTTCATTTACATTTAAAAAATCAAACACTTTTTTGGTTTTAGCCGAGGAATTAGACAATACGTTTCATGTTCAAGATGTTGAAATAAATGAGGTTAGGGGTAAAACCAAAGCCATAATAAAAGTGGTAGATGATGATGGAAATGGAGTAGATGGCGCCTGGGTTTTTGGATATTGGGACGGTATAACGGACTATTATAAAGGTATAACAGGTATTGGTGGCGTTGTTGAAATTGCTGGAAAACGAAGCCCTAAATTTTCAGTTAAATCGGTTGAAAAAGCAGGTTGGGTTTATAATCCCTGGTCAAATGCTGATCCACTCTGGGATTGGCCTGAAGTTGAACCGTTTGGAGTATTAGTAAAATAATAGGACTGTGGTTCCCAAACTATTTTATATTATAAATATATTAATTCTGGAGAAAATAATGAAAACTCTATATTTTAGCTCTTTAATTCTCCGATCCTTCTTTATCCTTTTATTGATTAAAATATTTATTTTACCTTCGCATCTATATTCACAAAATCCCGAATGGATTGTTTACCATCCTTCTAATTGTGCTATTCCTGATTCAATGATTGTATCACTCGCAATTGATTCTTTAAACAATATATGGGTTGGGACAACTACAAAGGGGCTTGCCAAATTTGATGGAAAAGATTGGACAATCTACCCTAAAACCGCTTCTTTGCCAGGAAGGTTTATATCAGATATTCAATTTGATAAAAAAGGAAATGCATGGATTGGAACTAATCCTTTTACCTATTTTCCAGACGATGGCGGCTTATCAAAATTTGATGGCTCAAACTGGACTGTATTTTCTACTGTAAATTCTGATATACCGACAAACCATGTTTCATGTATTGCCTTTGATGATGAAGGAGATTTATGGATAGGATCATCAGATATCGGGGTAGTGCATTATAATGGATCGACCTGGACAACATTTAATACATCTAACTCACCTATTCCAAGAAACAAAGTTAATACTATTGCATTTCAAGGTCTTGATTATAAGTGGATTGGTACAGGTAGCTTATCGGGGGAAGGAATGGCTGTGTTTAGTGGGCTTGGTCTTGGCTGGAAAACTTATAATACGAGTAACTCAGATCTTCCAAGTGATGATATATATACAATTGTCGTTGGTCCAAATAACAATAAATGGATTGGAACGTCTGGTAATGGGTTGGTTAAATTTGATGGATCCAATTTCACCGTATATAACACAAGTAATTCACCTCTGCTTAGTGATTATATCTGGACTTTGACTTTTGATAAGCAAGGAAACCTATGGGTTGGAATGGGAGTGCCAGGGGGAATTGCAAAATTCGATGGTCAAAATTGGACTTTATATAGCACATCCAATTCTGGTCTGCCAAAAGATGCAGTTAGTAAGATAGCTTTTGATGATTGGGGAAATATGTGGTTGGGCACGTATGGTGGCGTTGCTGTTTATAAAGAAGGTGGTGTTATTCTTTCTAATAAAGTATCTGGAAAGAGTCAAGTCTCACAATTCCATTTATCACAAAATTATCCTAACCCTTTTAATCCGTCAACGAAGATAAAATTCTCCCTTCCAAAACCAGAGTCAGTTAAAATAGAAATATGCAACATTCGCGGCCAGAAGATACAAACCTTACTCAACAAACAAATGTCAGCAGGAAATCATGAGGTTGAGTTTGGCGGGCATAATCTGGCTTCAGGAATTTACCTGTACCGGATTGAGGCGGGTAAATGGATTGACATGAAGAAGATGATATTGATCAAGTAAAATTATTTCTTCTAATTTGAGAAATTTTATACCCCGTGTTTAAATCGGGACCAAGTTTTAAACATATTTCAGATCATGATAATAGATCATCAGAATCTTTAAAAAGGACTTTAATATTTGTTTTACGATGTTATCTATTAATATAATTGCCTGGAAAAGGATTTAGATAAGTTCCGATAAGCCGTAAAAAACATTAAGTGTTGTACCTGCAGAAAATACTCATCAGAAAAGATTCCGCGATAGATTAGTAGAACTAATAGGCGAAATTTTCATTAACTAACTTTACTGCAGAAAAGGTATATATTATTGCTGGACAAGGCATATTCTTTAGATAGTCCTCACTATCGATCGTAAAACACTCAGAATTTAAGTTTTGAGAGATATTTTTATCTTGGGAAAATTTTGATCTAGAATTTTTACAATGATTATTCCCATGTGATAAATGTGTTTTATTTTTTCTTTCACAATGATAAGTAATTTGTTGGAATTTCCATCGATTCTGTATTTATAACTTCATATCATTAAATAGGTTACCTGTAATTTGAACTTGTAAGAATATATACGAAATTGTTTATATCTTTGTCCAACGAATTAAGAACAGGTTTATACAGTCAAATAACTTGATAAAAAAGTAGATAAAAAGAATATGAGAGAATCTCCCACAATGAAAATGCAAATCATCTTTATTTTATTGTTAGGATACAATGTTGTTTTTTCAGCAGAAACGTCAAGTATTAAGGATAATAGAGTAGTTCCCAACCAGCTAATAATAAAATTTATTGACGGCGTAGATCCGATGGTAAAAGTCAATAAGTCAGGGACTAATGCAGCAAATAAAATGATGCAACAGTTTAATATTATAGACCTTAACCCTGTGATTCTGACCTCTCGGCTATTGAAGACAGGATCAAAACTGCATGGTTTGAAAAATATTTATTATGCATTTTACGAGGGTAATCGTTCGGCTATTCTACTGGCAAACCAGATCTCAAAACAAGATATAGTAGAATATGCGGAACCTAAATACCGTCATTATTTATCTGAAATACCCAATGATTTCTTTTATTCCACTCAAGAAGATAATTATTTGGTGGTTCATGCTCCTGAAGCGTGGGAGGTTGTGAAAGGTGATAAGAATATAATTATTGCTATCGTCGATGGTGGTACTGATATCCGTCATGAAGATTTGCAAGCAAACATCTGGCAAAATCCGGGTGAAATTCCAAATAATAATATTGATGATGAAGGAAATGGATTTGTAGATGATATTTATGGATGGAATTTTGCTAATAATAGTGGGGATCCTACCGGACTCGACCAAACACCAAGCAATCAGGATCATGGTACCCATACGGCGGGAATTGCCAGTGCTGTAACGGATAATGGTGTTGGTGTGGCCGGGACGAGTTGGAACACAACAATAATGGGCATTAATGTGAGTGATCCAAATGAGGACAGTTCTTTGATTTGGGGGTATGAAGGAATAATCTATGCTGCAGAAAACGGAGCGGAGGTAATCAATTGTAGCTGGGGAAGACAAGGAATTGGCTCAAGATTTGAAGAAGAGGTCATTGCTTATGCGACTTCTCTGGGCGCTGCTGTTGTGGCCTCGGCAGGCAACAAGGGTAGTCCCTTCCCATATTATCCATCATCCTATAAGAATGTTTTAGCTGTTGCAGGTACTGATGCCAATGACAATAAGTATTCTGATTCCAATTATGGCATTAATGTTGATCTGGCTGCTCCTGCTGTTAATATTTATAGTCTTAAGCATGGCGACGAATATGGCTATTTAACAGGTACTTCCATGGCCACTCCCATGGTTGCGGGTGCCATTGGATTGGTCAAAACACAAAAACCTGATTTGGAAGGCATACAAGCCGCTGAACAGGTCCGGGTAACCACAGATCCATTACCGGCTTATGGGTTGGATTTAGGCCGGGGCAGACTCAATGTATATCGTGCACTTACAGAGGACAGTCCTTCCATAAGAGTGGTTGATAATAATTATATTGACGAGAATCAAAACGAAATCATTGAACCGGGAGAATCTGTGGATCTTTATCTCTCCATGGTAAATTTCCTTTCGCCGGCATCAAATGTTGTTCTAACACTATCTACTTCTGACCCGTATATTATCCCGCAGATTTCACAAGTAATATTGCCAGGAATTGGAACAATGGATACAATGGATACAGATGCCTTTGTTTTTACGGTAGCCGAAAATACACCCAGTGCTCACTATGTTACATTTACATTGACGATAGAATCAGCAGGATACAGCGATCATGATTATATAATCCTGAATGTGCTTCCTTCTTTTGGGAACCTGGATCTTAATAATATTGCTCTGACTGTAACCAATCTTGGCCGGATAGGAGATCCAGATCCGAGGCAAATTGATCAGAGTGTTGGTTTTGTCTATAAAGGTGGTGAGAATCTCCTTTATGAAGGTGCTCTAATAACTGGTGCAAGCATGGCTACCGTTTCAAATGCAGCAAGATTCACAGACACCAACTATGATGAGGATTTTAAAGTTGTGCCTGACGGAGATATTCAGATTCTAACACCAGGGAAATTAAGTGATCAGGAAAGTATAGGAAAGTTCGATGACCGGGGGGCCTATAATCCTTTGCCTGTCGAAATAATGCAGACAACCTATGCCTGGAGTGATTCCGGAAATCAGGATTATATTATTTTTCTCTACACGATTTTAAATACAGGTTCAGAAGTTTTGGATAATTATTATTTTGGCCTTTTCTTTGACTGGGATATTGATGAGTTAAATTATTATGCCAATATGGTTGGTTATGAGAATGGGCGACGGTTAGGTTTTGTGTATGATAGTGGGGATGGGCCTGATACATTTACAGGTGTAATGGCTTTAAATGAGGGCGGGGTATCATTCAGGGCAATTTACAATGATCCTAATGATCCAAATAATCCTTCCTGGGGTCTTCATGATAGTTTCATAGATGAAGAAAAGTGGGAGTCGATAAGTGGTGGCATTTCATACACGAAAGCGGGTCCTGCTGACATCTCCTTTGTTATCGGAAATGGTCCCTACTCAATACCAGCAAAATCCGTTAAAAGACTAGCCTTTGCCATATTGGCTGCCGATGATTCTACAAGTTTAATGACTCATGCGGATTCTGCACAAGTTATGTGGGAAAGATTAGTTCTTTCAGATGTAAGAGAAAATGAATTAGTTCAAATGCCAATTTCATACAATCTGTCCCAAAACTACCCCAACCCCTTCAATCCATCAACGACAATCGAATTCTCCTTACCCAAATCTGAAATCGTTGAACTTAAAGTCTACAACATACTCGGTAAAGAAGTGACGACTCTTGTATCAAATAAATTGAATTCTGGAAACCATAAATATCAATTCGACGGTAAGAATTTGGCAAGTGGTGTCTACTACTATCGGTTAGTGGCAGGAGATTTTAGAGAAGTAAAAAAGATGATTCTTCTGAGATAATCTGTATATCAAATACATTTTCATCAACAAGACCGAATCCCCTTTGATTCGGTCTTTTCATTTTGTAGTAAGGATTGTAGTCAATCCCCTCAAAAACACACCCATTTTAAAAACCAAGATAAAGGTTCTAATGAATATGATAAATAGTCAACTTGTGATTGACCCTATAAATATATATAAAACAATATATTATAGTCATAAAACAAATAAATAATCACACTTACTACAAATCACCATTTCATATATTCATTCAATACCATTAATGGTCAAAATATAACCACCTACAATAAAGTGTTGTTGAGGCCACACTGGTTGGTGGTAAAAACTACACAAGCATATAAAATGCTTGTCCGATACTTGATTTAAACCAAAATTGTTACCCCAACTCCCGCATCACAATCGTTACCCAGGCTCTGGAGACACCGAGGTGTCTGGCGAGGTCTGCTTTGCTCCAATTATTATCTGCAATCAGTTTTTGATATTCCATAGATCTGACTGTACTCTTCGCATGCCAGTATGCCTGCAATTCTTCTCTCGTGAACTTAACACCTTTAAGTCCCCGATTTCGATAAAAAGTTGCCTTAAGACTCCCGTTTTCAATTGTAACTTCAGGGAAGTAGTAATACGTACCTCCTTGTTTATATTGCATATAGCGGATTTGAAACGGAAGGATAATGCGGTTCGTTTTTTCGCCTGCCCGCCGGAGCGATAAGCCATTGCTGAACAATATATTAGCGGTGGCTTTTTTATTAATCAACTATATACCATTTATTGAAAGTATCCTTTTTTAGTACTGTTATTTGTCAAGGGTAAAAGCC
>SDBT01021173.1_pt1 | contig 10166 bp, 11 predicted proteins | sample 2277101 | NCBI WGS metagenome assembly SDBT01 (sample SAMN10404973, study PRJNA504765) | marine sediment metagenome | isolation source: marine sediment core GS10_PC15, 103 cmbsf | place: Arctic Ocean: Southern Knipovich Ridge | collected 2010
CTTTGAGAGATTGATCTTTTCTAAAGAATAGTGGGTTTGAATAGAGGCTGGAACTCTTTATAGTAAAGGGATTGCTGGTGCGCCTGGCAGGACTCGAACCCGCGGCCCGCGGTTTAGGAAACCTATGACCCACCATTCTGACAGCCCCACCGAATGGGTGAATCCTTGATTCAGACTAACTTCCAGCTTTTTTGTGTTCCTGCCAATTTAGCTGAATTTGCCTCAATTTGTACCCATTATAGTCACAAATTGGTCACAGGGTGTAGTCGTTACTTTTGGGTGTGAAAGATACCTCTGGGTAGGTGAGTTCGGTTCAAGTTCTGTACGGCTCCCCACTATGGGAAGAGAGTAGAAATAATTGAATTGAGAAAATGACTTTTATGGATCATAGAATATGAGGGGTTTGGACGAGAAAAAGGCTGATATATTTTTCAGGCAAATGTATAGTCGCAAGACTCGACGGTGCTCATTTCGCACTCATGTTGGTAGGCATGTTGATATGGCGATAAGTGCCTACGCATAATTTTGTGTATGTCAAAACGCAACGGTCTCAAGATCTGGTATTTTGCCCATACATTCTCACCACGCTCAAGGCGGTTGGTAATGATATTCATATTGTACCAGTTGACTACATCTTGCTCGGTCAAAGAGCGTTCGATCTCGTCAAGAATGTTAAAGACCGCACGTGTGGTCTTAACTTCCTTTATCAGTTTAGAGACCTGTTTACATCCTTTGTAACAAACCCAGTGTAGTCTCGATTCATCAGAAGATAGAAAAATGTCTAAAGGAAAGAGACGACAACAAATCGGTCTATGGTCATAAATCTCGCATCTTATCTTCTTGGCATTATAATACATACATCCTTTTTCTCTTTGGGGAATAAAGTAGAAGCCAAATGCTTCGATTAGCTTGACGCCTTTGGATCTTAATTTATCCATCTCGTGCGGGAACACATATACCGTTCCCGCGTCACAACAATTACATCCACTGCAATTCATAACACCGTGGATTAATTTCAATCTATTCTTCAAGGACATTTGAGGTCCCCGTCATTTTTTCTACTTTATCTATTATTCTATTTCGAACTGGTTTCCCCAAATCATCATCTACAAATACCCAGAAATCTTCTTCGCCCCTGACTTGTTCTACTACCCAACTGTCCACTTCTTTCCTAATCGCTTTGTTAGTATCGGCCAGACGCTTGCCTTCTAGATTCATCAGCCGATACATTGAAAGCCATGCCTCTTCTTTATCAACTTTTTCCTTGAACTTTCTTGGAATCCTTAAGAGCAACTGATGTTCTTTGATTTCGGCCGATAACTCGCTTAAGATGCCATTTCTAATCTCGTTAAGTTGTTTTGCAGATCTAACTTTATCAGAATTGGCGGTAAACTTACCAAGACACAAATAAGGTTTTTTGTATATGATTCTATAAATCAAGTAGCGAACCTCTGGGATATCTACTAAAGATAAGTTGGAAAGAAGTTCATCGTCGGTCCAAAAAATGAACTCATTCTCAAAATTCTTCTTTCCGCGTTCACCCATATCTTCCACGAAAAGAGAGATGCAGAAATTCAGCATCGTCTCGTACGCAAGGTTCTCTACGTTTTGAAAACTAAATTTCATCATATTCTCTTTGCTTTGGAGAAAAGAAAGAGCTTGGATTATCCCGTCTCCTTTCAACTTAACCCCGTGATCTGTTAAGATAATATCGTCCAAGAAACTAAGCACATTAAAACGTGCTAGTGAATTTCCCATAAAAACCGAATCTCGATAATAATGGTCAAATCTGTCTAAGTCAAGAAGCCCACTTACCAACTCTTTGATCATACTCAGCTCACTAATACGCTTCCCATTCTTAACGTATCGTTTATCTTTTGTAATAAAGTAGGATATAAACGACTTATTTATCTCCGTCTCGGCGTCTTTGCTGAGGTCATCTATTAATTTTGAAATCGGCACTGTATTGTCAACTCCAAATTTCTTGGATAGATACTGCGTAAAGTGTGTGGCTCTCACCTCTCCCATAATGTGCGATGCCGCGATTCTTTCGTGTGTCAAATCCTTAAATTCAATGTCGTGGTTATTTTCTATAACATGACTAAAAGGTAAGTGGCCAATATCATGAAGAAGAAGGGCAAGGAGAAACTCGTCTCGCCAACCCAATTTATCCTTACCCCGGTTATCTATCCAATTTTTTAAGGGTATTTTCCTGTTACCATCTTCAACCCAGCATCGTTCAAGGGCTTCAAGCCCTAAGTAATAAGTTCCAAGAGAATGAGCAAATCTAGTGTGAGTCGAAGAAGGAAATACTAGGAAAGCGGGCCCAGATTGTCTTAGAAAATTCAATCGTGCTATTTCTCTGCAACCCATAATTCTTGTCACGATATTCTCAACAAGACCATCATCTTGAGGGTCTCCCAATGAACTTTCCCAGTATTTTCTCATTCCAAACGATTCTTTTATGTAAGGTTTGATAGTGATAACCTTATATAAAGGGTCGTAAAACTTCATTGTTTTATAAGGATCAATCATTCTATCCCTTCCATAAGGTCTGCTATCTTCCGATAGGATTCACAAACAACATTATCGGGATCAGTAAGAATTAAAATTTTTTCCTCCAGTAACAGATTTGGTTCCAAGCCAACTTTAACAGAAATTTTCTTGCCAAACAGGCGTTCAGCTTCCTTAATTCTTTTTGCCGAATTCGGGAGGTCCGGTACAGGTGTACAAACAAAATCAAAAGAGGTTCTGTTCAATTCGAAAGACTTAAGAGCTTCCTTGACCCCTAATGTATCCTGTTGGTCAGGCCGAAAACAAACAATGGTCAAATCAGAGAATTTTTGTCCAAGAGCCCCTAGGACCGAGAAACCGGTCCTAGTATCTATCAACAGATAGTCAAGTCTATATATCTTAATAAATTGATCAAATACCTGGTTAATAAACATAAACATTTTATCGTCAAACTTTAACTCGTCAAGGAACGGAGTATTGATGGTTGGAAATAAATACAACTTCCCGTCAACAGGTTGAGATTCTGTAAAATTAATGTCCATTATAGTGGAACTAATGGTACCAATTGTTCCGCTTTTCAATATATCGCCCAAATGACCTCTTTTGTTTATTTCTTCTTTATCCTTTTTGAACAAAACATAGAGTCCTGGGGCGTCAAGATCCAAATCTATCATTCCAACATTCTTCCTCCGGTGGGTCAATTCAACCGCCACATTGGCAAGCGCTATCGTTCGGCCAGTTCCGCCTTTATAAGACCAGAAAGTCACTTTCATACGTTATTTCTCCTTCGGTTCATGATCCTGTATAGGACTCAAGGAGATCGATCGATTCAACTCAGATAGAAATATTTGCTGGATTTGGGGGTCGCCTAAAGTGCTTTTTAATGCATCCAAAAGTTTCTGTTCTGAGACCTTTTCATAGAAAACTGCTTGTCCGAAGGCTGCAAAATAAAGCAATGCCTCGATCGCTCTCGTATTCAGATACAGGAGAAAGTTGTTCTTATCCCAAAGATCATTTTTCGGATCTTTAAGGTCTAATAAAGCACGCCGGTATGAATTCAGGATGGCAAAAAATTGCTCATCAGCAATATGTAGAAGATCGCGCCCCTTACAGAGAGTCGTTATTATATTTGCAATACTTGACCGGTCATCATAGTAAATCGGTTTAGGATAATTAGGCAGTGGCACATCCATATAAGTAAGAAAAGAAAGTTCTTCTTCTCCTCTTTTCACTTCTTGTATAAAGTGCTTGAAAAGGTCAGTCACTCTATTCTGTTGATCTTTTTCAAGATAATCGAAACAATCGAACAAACAACTTAATCCGTAAAAGAAATAACTAATATCCCCTTTGGTCATAGCTTCGTCCCCGTATAGAGTGTTTCCTTTATACTGACCCAATATCCACAAGCAAGCTTCACGAACTGCATCTTCGCATTTTGCTTTCAAGCCTTTCAATAATTCTTCTGGGTAGAATTTCAGCACAAAGCTCAAGGCAGAAGCCACCTCAGAGGTAAAATAAACGTTGCAAAAACTCTTTTTTTGAGCTTTCCAAGTCGTAGTTCCTGCCCATTGCAATCCCTTTTTATCACGATGCCCACAGCCCAAAAGAAACCCAATTCCCCGCTCAATTATTTCAGGTATATCTTTCAATAAACTTGACCATTCCGTATTCTTACTCAAATCAGTACCAGCAATATGTTTATGGACCATGGTGAAGAGTTTCAAAAATAAAGAAGCGGAGTCAGTGAATTCGACCTTTTCGCGCACATAAAGATATGGGCTAGGGAGAAAGCCTTCTTTGTCAATTATCCTAATTACACGCATCAAATCCTCAAGCAGTATATTTTCATCCAGGACAATTCTTGCGAACTTGACCGGAGACATATGATTCGCAAGAAAGAATGGATATATGCTTTCCATTATTTTGAACACACACTGCTCTTCTTCTTCCTCTACTTCGCTATCAATCCAGTTTCCGGTATCCTTGCGGACACCGACAAGAGTTTCAAGTGTTGAGAGCACCTGTTTCAAAACAAGTTTTTCTTCTTCCATTTTATACCTCCGCCCAAAGACTATTTCTTCTGGTCAACCTTTACGATAACTCCTTTATTTGTTTTCTCAACTTCAATTTTGCGCTTCTGTTTCTTGATTTTTCTTCCTTTTTCCTTTGGAGTTTGAGGCCTCTTCTTCGCCATATCTTAGCTCCTTTCTTGTTGACAATAACCTATTAACGTTTTCCCATACTCAAAACAAATATTTACTATCGGGGACAGAAATGTCTGGACCATTAAATCGATGAACTGACATCTTGTTTCAATTCAAAACGAGTAGTTTCATCAACAAAGTGTAATTATACATGTGCTTGATGTTATGTCAAGACTCTTCGGAACGATTTCGTAGGCACCCTTTTAGTTTATTGATACACCATTTCCTTATCCTTGTCAATCCTCTGTTACTAGGAGTTTCTTGACATAGTTAGCGAGACTGTCCAATAATACTTTAGCGCCGTTCTCGCTTACACAAAACATACACATCGACGCAATTCAGGTTCAGAAATGCCTGGGGCCATGTCCGATTGGTTATGCCAGAAAGGCCGATTTCCGCCTTAGCCAACCTTCCGTATATTACTAACTACAGATCTTTCCGCCTCTTACAAAATATGTAGCCTAGTACCTTGTATACTAGCTTTGCAGCCAAGAAATCAGAAGCTATATTTCCAGGAATAGGAGTAAGTTCCACAACATCAAAACCAACGACATTCTTTTTCTGTGCTACTTTTCGCAGAATTGATAGAATATCATACCAACGAAAACCACCTGGTTCAGGAGTACCAACAGAAGGCATCTCTGAAGGATCGAAGACATCTAAGTCGATCGTTATGTATATGTTATCCTCAAGTTTAGCTAGAAGTCTATCAATGATATTGTTGTTTTTCAAGTAATCGAGAACCGAAACCGAGTCAATGTTGTTTGATTTGATGAAGCCGTGTTCACTTTTACTAAAACATCTAATACCTATTTGTGCAAACGAACATATCTCACTGATTCTTCGCATCGTACATGCATGGCTATACTGAGTATTTTGATAATAATTCATTAAGTCCGGGTGTGCATCTAATTGAAGCACACTAAGACTTTTATGTCTTTTTTTAAGAGCTCTTACGCTGCCTATAGATATGGTGTGTTCTCCGCCGAGAATGACAGGGAATTTGCTCGCCTTCACTACATCAAGAACAATTTTCTCTATTACTCTTACGCTGCCTTCCAACGATTCTAAGGAGGGTTGAATCTCATCAAAAGTATGGATGCCAATCTTCTTTCCGATTTCTTCCCTTGCTTCTTCATCGTAGAGTTCAAGATTTCTAGATGCCTGGATAATAGCTGCAGGGCCTTCCCTAGTTCCAGTTTTGTAGGAAGAAGTTGAATCATAGGGAAATGGGATAATTACCACTTTTGAATTCTCATATTCTGAATACTGTCTAGCAATAGCGCCGTAACCATACGGAAATGTAGCAGGTGATCTTTTCATATTGTTGCTCACTATAGTAAGTTCTGCCATATTAAAGTTTATCCTTCTTACAACCTCTGTAACCCGATACGCTTTTGCTGTCTGGAAATCTTTCTATTGTTGTAACTTTCATTCTCTGGATATTGAGTATCTTAGCTGTAAGATTCAATATTTTGTTGCCATCTACGTTATTTCCACAAGTAAAGACATCCAAGGCTATTTTCCCTTCATCAGCATATGTATGCAAAGAAACATGGCTTTCGTCGAGCATAATGAAGATTGAGCACCCTGCGGGAGAATCGTATCCAAATCTGTATCTTGATGTATTAATGATATTGCCTCCTCCAGCCTTAACTGCTTTTGCTAATCCCTCCAACAGGAAGCTATCATTTACACATTTCTCATATGAGACGCCACTACAATCGGCGATTAGATGTGTACCTTTACCCATAGTCAACCTCCCTCAATTTACAGTTCTTCCAATAGGGATTTCCCGTTTTTCTTTTAGAGATATTACGCCACTTTGGTTTTTGTTTCTTCTTTTCCATCATTCGCCTTAGAGTTATGTACATATCGTATCACATTTCATGGGTTTTCTTTGAAAAATCCAGAAAATCTTACTCCTTTTCTTTTGATCCCTATTCTTTCTGCCAAGGCGTGAGTAATTATAGGTAAGGCAATGGTTGCATCACAATAACACTGGACAGACTTTCCTTTGGACGATTCCTTGCCCCATGAGACCGCTTCCTCAAATGTGCATCCCGATAGCCCACCCCACTGTGGAGAATCTGTCGTAATCTGAACAGCGTATTTATGAGGATAATAAGTCTCTTTTATTCCCTCACGAGTGAGCGCATTTTTTCTGTTTGGAATACGTCTATCCTCATAGAGAAGATCCCCAGTCACTGCGAAAAGTTGAATGAAATCCTTTGGAACCCCCCCTCCAATTGAGATTACTCCTGTATCTTTGATTTTCTCTCCTAAACTCATAAACTCGACATAATCTTTTGCTGCATCAATGGTCAAATTGAAGCCTCTGCTTTTCGCAATGAGTGTAGCATCACCGTAAGGGCTATCCATTATGGCAGGACAAAAAATTGGGACCTTGTGTTCTGCAGCCACTGTAACAATACTCTCTATTTTCTTTTTCTTTAACCATTTACCAAAAAGATAAAAAAATTCCCTCGAGGAATAGCTGTAGTTTTCATTGAGTGTTTGAATAAATTGTGCAATGAGTTCCGTCATTTTCAAATAATCCTCTTCTTTACCATAGACGTCGTAGTATCTATTGACACCTTCTCTGAAGAGAATTTGATCATCAACCAAGTGACTACCCTGCCAATAACTTAAACCCATCGCTTCGACAATGTCTTCACAAATATTTGCACCGGTTGAAACCAAGATATCAATGAAGCGATTCTCTATCAACCAATTGATTATTCTCCATTGTCCCGCTGTGGATAAAGAACCGGCATAACCCATCAATATGGTTACGCTGTTATCTTTAATCATCTCCTCAAAAACATCGAGTGCTTCGGCTAATTTTCTTCCTTGATATCCTGTTTGCTTCATCTGGGTTAAAAGTTCAGAAACCGATCTCGTATATCCCATTTCAATCGCTTTAACCCGTTTAGTAAAAAGATGTTTTCTTCTCATCATATTATACTAAATTCCACTATTTAAAAATCTTTCTTTTTTGTAAAGAAGCCGACTCGCGATTTGTGAATCGTGGCATTTCGACCAAGAGAATTTAGATGGAGCGAATTGGTGGCACTTTAGGGCAATACCTTCCATGTGAACACACCTTTGCTGCCTACCCAACAGACAAAGAGCATAGACAAACTCATAGAGAACAATATCTTTATCACTTAGGTTATCTATTCTTTTTTTCACTTTCCTTTCCTTCTAACATAGAATATCACAATTCTCTCATTTTTGCAAATTTATGCTCCAGATGAGTTGCGCTTTAATTGCTTTCATCGCATGGCTAATCCCATAAGTATGGACGGGGTTCAGTTCTAAGAGCCTTATAATGCTAGCCAGTAACAAAGAAGGCCAAATTAGGCTTTTCTGCTGCCAAGTAATTAGCTTATAATCTTTATCTCTTCTACCTTGTATTTCAATTTCTACGTGCCAAAAAATTCTTCTACATAACCAGTCATCTTAGAAGCAACGAGAATAACTCCTGGCCCGAGTCTTTTTCCTTTAGAAATTTCCAAGGCTTGATTTAAGCCTCTGTGAAATTATACCTTCTCAACATAACATTCTCTTCCTTGATGAGTTATTTCAGTATACTCTTCTGGGTCCGCAAAACAGTTTGTTGCAGAAACTGTTGAAAGGAGCTCCAGTGGCTCGAACTGCTCGATTAACCGCAACAACTGGGTTATCTTCTGATCGATTTCTTTTTTGAGTTGAGGTCGCTTACCTCTAGGTCTTTGCATAAATTTTTCATGCTGGCCCGGCTTCCAATCTGAACTAATTGAAACTATCCGGCCAAAACGCTCTAGCTTGAGAGGTCCGTAGCTGTAGCCCCCGTAGTCCTTTAGATCCATCTTGACTTTTTTTTCTTTTTACTCGTCATTGTTCTTGCCATATTTCCTTGCTTAGTCACATACAATCACACTATTTATGATATCAAAGTGCTTCACATCAGCGGATAGAAGAAGTTGCCGAAAGCATTTGAGCGAATGAAATGAGCTGCGAAGTCTGTGTTACATGGAGTTCCGCCTATTTATATTTTCACATTTGCCAGGGAAATCTTCTGGCCAAAGCATTTCTCTGCTGTCCACACCTAGTGGATAACCAAAACAATAAACATTATAAAGCCTAACAGCAAGGCGTTCTTGACGCTTTGAGATATAGCGCAGAGGAATATAATAGAGCATCATCTTTATAGCATTATATCCGACCTCTTCAGGCGTCATATATTCCCAACCTTTTGGCGTATTTTTCTCTGCGTAAACGTATCTACCGACCTGAGACATATACCAAAAGGTCATTTCGTATGCCGCTTGGTTGAGTGCTTCCTGTGACCACGCAAGTGTGATCTTCCAGACATTTGGTTCCGATTCCTCGACTCGTGTCCTTGCTGGGGGTTCAGAGGGTACTGGAAGTCTTATGGCACGTCCATTGTCATTTTCTACACTACACCATCCTCGAGACAACTTCCAGGTTGATGGCACTACCATAATATGAATCAAACCTGAATCTTTTTTCTTTACCTTTTTGAAAAGAGCAATATTATCAGGAGGCCATTCTCTTATCCCCAGTTTGACTCCCCCGTTTAATCTCATAATGTGACTGTTGATCTGCTCGAGTACTCTTCTCTTGGACCGAGTCATGGATTTGACTTCAACTATTCCATGAATTCTTAGTAAATTCTGAGGGCTGCCTTGTTGGATTGAAATTTGCTCAACAAGCAATCCATCGGCACCCTTTGCAAAGCCTCCCCATCGTGCCTTAGATTCTCCGTTTGCTCTTCTGGTTCGACGGCGCTCTTGAACCATTTCGCCCCAGTAAAAATGAATACCTGAAGGCAAATGCCGTTCTTGTTGGAGTCGCTGGATAAGTCTGACGCAGGGTTCTAGAGCGAGCAGTTCAGCCAACTCACCCTTGAATCGATTGACCATATGTGAGTAGATGAATTCAACACACGAGCCACATTCATGATCTGAAAGAGTGGTTTCGTCATCGCTCGTCAGAGCCTCGGGTTCATCGAGATTGCGTGGGCCATATTCGATTAAGCGCCTAAAGAGTTTACCTCGCTGGTGCTCCACAATATCTCGAATTGCGGTATCCAATGACCGTTTAAATACATCTTGGACGGTCTTACCATCGACAAGATGAACAAGAGGACATCTGAGTGCCGAGGCCACCGAGCTATGAATGGCTGATGCAAGCAGTCGGTTGCCTATGATTGAAGCTATTTTCTCATTTGATGGTAATTTCATTTATCGGGATCTCCTACCGTTAATGTCTTGGGGTAATTTTATATAAGGTCATCGGCATAAACGAAGTGCGAACGTGGCGAACATTTCAGCGTGAGTCTTTTGTGCCGTGTTAGCCCGTCCGTGCAATTACGGACCAAGGCTAAGAAATACTTGATTGCCGCTTTCCTTCCAATGTTTCGGCTGTTCCGGGATTACC
>SDBT01021174.1_pt1 | contig 10166 bp, 7 predicted proteins | sample 2277101 | NCBI WGS metagenome assembly SDBT01 (sample SAMN10404973, study PRJNA504765) | marine sediment metagenome | isolation source: marine sediment core GS10_PC15, 103 cmbsf | place: Arctic Ocean: Southern Knipovich Ridge | collected 2010
TAAGTTTCTGGCTAATGGAAGAATCCCCTCGGCTTTCTGGTCATCTGGGTCAGCACCCAAGATTATCGCAGACTGGTCACTTCCCATGCCCTTTGTCATCCTGGTGATTTTGGGAATCGTCCTGGCGATCTTTCTTAACCGCTCTATATATGGCCGCTATATTCTTGCTTTGGGGAGAAATGAGAGAGCTGCTCGTTTTAGTGGAATTAACACCGACAAAATGACCATTATTGCCTATATAATTTCCGCTTCCTGCGCCGGTCTTGCAGCTATACTCTTTTCTCTTGATTTAAACACGGTTCAGCCCTCAACCGCTGGAAGTATGTATGAGCTCTATGCTATTGCTGGTTGTGTAGTAGGAGGTGTAAGCCTACGGGGTGGTGAAGGGGGTATCTTGGGTGTGATTATTGGAACTGCCCTTGTTAGGGTGCTTTACAACTCCATAAATATCATTGGAATTGCCACCCAGCTTGAATATACAGTAGTTGGATTGGTCATCTTGGTTGGCGTGGGTACTGATGAAGTTTTAAGGCTCATCGCTGCTAAGAAAAGTCTTAAAGAAGTGCAAAAAGAGAAATGATGCATATTTTGCAAATCTGAAAAAATATAGTTTTCAAGTATTAATAAGATGAATAAATTAAATAAGGAGAGTATAATTTTGACTCTTTTCAAGGAAATTTTTGGAAAAACCAGGGATGGTCAAACTATAGAGAAATTTGTAATTCGAAATGCCAACGGCGTTTCCTGTACGGTTATATCTTATGGAGCCATTTTAACTTCATTCAAAATGCCAGATAGTTTTGGATATGAAGAGGAAATTACTCTTGGTTTTGACACCCTTGAGGAATACCTGACAGGAAATCCTTATTTTGGAGCAACAATAGGGCGTTATAGTAACCGAATTGCAAAAGGGGCATTTACTTTGAATGGCATACAATACGCTCTGGCTTGTAACGAGAATGGCATCAATCATCTGCATGGAGGAAATAAGGGATTTGATAAGGTTGTATGGAGGGCGAAGAGTTTTGAAGATGCTAAGAATATTGGAGTAAAATTTACCTATTTCAGCCCTGATGGCGAAGAAGGTTATCCAGGAAATCTGAAGGTTTGTGTAACTTACAGTTTGAACGATAAAAATGAGCTTAAACTTGAGTACTGGGCTCAGACGGATAAGTCAACTCCTGTGAGTCTAACTAATCATGCCTTCTGGAATTTAAGTGGGGCTGGTTCTGGAACAATTTTAGATCATGAACTGGCTCTCAATTGTTTACAATACCTTCAGGTTGATGAAACGCTTATCCCCACTGGTGAGTTTAAAGATGTGTCTGGGACGCCTATGGATTTTACCTATTCGAAAACAATTGGTAAGGAATTTAGAGATGTACCCGGGGGGTATGATCATTGTTATGTAGTTGCTTCATCTGACCAAGACTTAAAGTTTGCGGCTATAGTATATGATCCAAAAAGTGGTCGTAGTATGGAGGTATTGACTACCCAACCCGGCATTCAATTTTACACAGGTAATTTCCTGGATAATATTAAAGGGGCAAATGGTAAGATATTTAAGAAGCATGGAGCTCTTTGTCTGGAAACCCAGTCGTTTCCTGATTCTGTTAATCATCCAGAGTTTCTCTCTTCCATACTTAAATCTGGAGAAACTTACCAACACATAACAGTACACCGTTTTTTTATTAAATAGAATAGAACAGATTAGATATGTTATTTCAGACTTATTGGATTTATGGTGTATTAGGAATACGACATATCAAAAACACTTAGGAGGTGTATAAGATGACAAAAAGGAATATAGGTATTGGATTTATAGGCGCAGGGGAAATCTCAATCTTGCACGCAAAGGCGTTAAGGAGTATTCCTAACGCTGAGTTGATAGGGTTGTGGAACAGAACAGCTGAAAGGGCCAGGAGGCGAGCAAAAGAAGAAGAGTGTAAAAGATATGAAACTCCAGAAAAGTTAGTTAAAGACCCGGCTATAGATGCTGTTTTTATTTTAACTAACCTGGAGACCCATCTTCAGTTCGCAAAGCTCGCCATGGAGGCGGGTAAACATGTACTTGTGGAGAAACCGCTTTGTTTTTCTGTACCCGAAATCGAGGAGATGAAGGCTATTGCAGAAAAGTGTGGTGTACTCTGTATTCCTGGGCACAATATGATACACGAAGATAGTTTGAAACGTGCTCAAGAACTAATTAAGAATGGGGATTTGGGCAAGATTGTATCATGTTATGTAATGTACAATATTCATCATTCTGAAGAGCGCGCTTCGACTCTTCCTGGTGTTGTGCGGCATATCCTTACTCATAATCTTTATACCATGATGTACCTTGTAGGTCGACCGAAACGAGTGAACGCTTTTAAGGCCAACAGACACTATAAGAGGCTCAACCAGGAAGATATCGCACTGGTCAATATTGAGCTCGAGAACGGTGGTTTAGCTCACCTTTGTGCAAGTTTTGCTGCTGATGACCTTTCATCATCCCCTTGGACCTTTACTGTTAAAGTAATTGGTACATCTGGTACAACTAATTATACTTATCAAGACTGGGTGGAAGTGAAAAAAGGAATTTCACATGCACACACCTATACCGCTTATCAGGAGACTATAACTAACGAGGATAAGTATTTTATTGATCTGTGTATAAAGGGAGGAGGAAAACCACTTTCTGATCTGGAAGATGCTATCTGGGCACAGAAGACGACAGAAGCAATTGAGAAGTCCATTTTAGAGGGTATTACCGTAGAAGTTAAATAATACATTAGTGATGTTTACATAATGCATTCAAAGCAAAGAACAAACTTGAGCATTAAAGAAATAAGAAATTAATATCGAGAACAAGAAATGAAGTGGTTATAATTATGAGAGCTGTTAGATTATTCGCCCCTGGAGATGTTCGTTGTGTTGAGATTGAACTACCCCAAATCGAAAAAGATAATGATGTGATCATTAAAGTAAAAGCTTGTGGAGTGTGTGGTTCTGATATTATGCGGGTTATGGAAAAGGGTGCCCATAGATATCCTATTACCATTGGTCATGAGTTTGCGGGTGACATAGTATCTATAGGGAATAAAGTTCAAAACCTAAAACTTGGCGATCGAGTAACCGTTATGCCCTTAATCCACTGTGGATACTGTAATTACTGTCGCGCGGGTGAATATGTACTTTGCGATAATTATAAGTATTATGGCTCACGGATCGATGGAGCTATGGCTGAGTACATTCTGGTCAATGCTGATAATGTATTAAAGCTACCTGATAATGTTGATTACGAAGCAGGGGCTATGACCGACCCAGTAGCCGTGGCCCTTCATGCAGTCAGAAAAATAAGACTAGAACTGGGGCAGCAGGTTGTTTTGTTAGGAATGGGACCTATTGGTTTTTTTGCTTTGCAATGGTTAAAGACCATTGGTGCCGGCAAGGTATATGTAGTAGATATCTTTGATGAGAAATTAAAACAAGCAAAAAGTTTTGGGGCAGATTATGTCATTAATGGGAAGAAACAGAATGTTGCTAATGTAATTAAGGAACAAACGAACGGAGAGGGTGTGGACGCAGTTATAGAGCTAGCAGGGAATAAGGTTACTCAAGTACAGGCAATTCAAGTTATACGGAAAATGGGTACAATTGTATATTGTGGCATTTCCTATGATGACTTGACAATTCCCAATTCAGAATTAAGCAAGATTTTACGAGGAGAACTTACTTTACATGGAGCCTGGAACTCTTCCATTTCACCTTTTCCAATTAATGAGTGGAGAAATTCGTTAAATTTGATGGATAGTGGAAGAATCAAGACAATATCCCTAATTTCCCATAGATTTAAACTGGAAGAATGTAAGTATTGTTTTGATATGATGTATCATAAAAAAGAGATTTTTAATAAGGTAATGTTCAAGCCCGAAGATTAAATCTATCAGATGAATTGTTTAGAGCATTAATTAAAATGCCTCTTTTTAATTGATAAATAAATGAACTTTAAAAGAGATTATAGATTATAGAATATAGAATAATAAAAATAAAATATATCGAATTGATAAAGGAAGGTTGTGAAATATGATAGAGAAACGAAAGCCCAAGATAGGTTTACTAGGCATAATGCATGGACTTTATGATGAAAAACAGCCAGAAATTACCAATCTGCAGGAAAGTTATGCAAGGGAAGTTGTGAATCAATTAAAAGATGTTGCAGATGTATATTTCCCGCATGCAGCAAAAAGCAGAATGGATATAGAAATTATAATAAAAGAATTTAATGAAAAAGAACTTGACGGAATCATGATTATAATGCTTCTTTACAGCCCAGGGATGCGACTAGTAAAGGCATTACAGGAAAATAAGCTACCATTAATGCTTGCTAATATACAACCTGTTCCAACGGTAACGAAAAATTGGGGATGGAAAGATCTGACTACTAATCAAGGGATTCACGGAGCCCAAGATACTGCTAATATTATTTTACGAACAGGCATAAAGCTTACTATTATTACTGAGGATTGGAAGAGTAATAATTTTAAATCTATTTTTAACGATTGGGCACGAGCTGCACAGGCAGTCAGATATTTAAAGAAAATGAAGATTGCTATATTTGGAAGAATGCGGGGAATGGGCGATATTCTAAGTGATGATGTTGCATTTTTTAAAAAAATTGGTTCAGAAGTAAACCATGAAAGCATTGGAGATGTATATCGTTGTATGAAGTCTGTTTCTGATAGAGAGATTGAAGCGCAAATATTAGAGGACCGAAAGAATTTTACAATCGATCCTAAACTATCCGAAGATAGTCATCGATATGCTATTCGTTTACAGTTGGGATTTGAAAAGTTACTTGAATTAAAAGATTATGATGGTTTTTCTGCAAATTTTGATGTATTTAAAGAAGATGGTCGCTTCAAACAGATTCCCATGTTGGGTGCATCAAATATTCTAGCTAAAGGATATGGATATGCTGCGGAAGGCGATACAAATACAGTAAGTTTAACTGGGGCAGGTCATATATTGATAGGAGATCCACATTTTACAGAAATGTATTCAATGGATTTTCAGAAGGATTCAGCACTCATGAGTCATATGGGTGAAGGTAATTGGAAGATTGCAAGGAAAGATCGACCAATCAGATTAATTGATAGAGAACTGGAAATTGGAGGTCTAGATAATCCTCCTACACTTGTGTTTATGGCCGAACCAGGACCTGCCACCCTGGTTTCCTTGGTTGCAATTGAGGGGGAAAAATTCCGGTTAGTAGCAGCGAAGGGAGAAGTTCTTGATACGGAAGAATTATCAAATGTACCGATGCCTTATTTTCACTTTAGACCAAATACAGGCATTAAAAAATGTATGGATGGTTGGTTGAAAAATGGAGGTACTCATCATCAAGTATTAAATCTGGGTGATCATGTTAGAAAGTGGAAAATATTATGTGATATCCTTGATATTGAATATATAGAAGTATGATGTAAATATACCTATTAAAAATATATTTTGTCTATTTAATAGTTTAATCTGATTAATATTCTACTTATTATTTGGCATATATTCTGATAAATGTATTATCAAAAACAAATAAGTTATGACGGATGTTTAATAATAGGAAGCTTATTTTTAGATGTACTTAGTAAAAATTTGTAGTTTATTTGTATACATTAAAGGATTATGAAGGATACTATGCAATTAACCGGGATATTAAAAGTTATTGAAAGAGTCGGACAAAAACAATGTTATTAGCATTTTTACTCTGACAAGAATTAAGACTTTGGCAAAGGAATAGGTTATAAGACCAAAATAGACATATTTATAAAATCATAGAAATAGTCGAATTTTTCAAATAATTAATGATTGGAGTTGTTAAACGTGCTAGCATATGTCTATGATAAAAACGGAAAATTATCTTTAAAAGAAAAGCCTAAACCTGAGTCTAGAGATGAAAATGCTATTATAAAAGTGAATGCTTGTTCGATCTGTGGAACAGATCTTCGCACTTACCTTCACGGGAGCACCAAAATTATTCCTCCCAGAGTTATCGGGCATGAAGTTTGTGGAACACTTAGCTCAGTTGGACAGAAAATTGGTGGATTTTATATTGGTGAGCGAGTTATAGTAGTTCCGGCGGTTGGCTGTGGTAAGTGTTATTTTTGCTCTCGGGGATATACTAATCTTTGTGATAACTTGAAAACTATTGGTTTTCAGTATGATGGAGGATTTGCAGAGTATATGGAAATTCCCTTAATAGCTTTTATGAGGGGGAATGTCATTAAAATAGGAGAACTTGTAGTAGATGAAGAAGCAGCACTTGTTGAGCCAATCGCCTGTGTATTTAATGCTCAGGAATTTCTTAAAATTAGAGAATGCGATTGTGTGGCAATTTTTGGTTGCGGATTTATTGGCTGCATGCATGCAGAACTTGCTTTATTAGGTGGATCGAAACAGGTTATTATGATTGACACCATACGCAGAAGGGCTGAAAAAGCTAAAAAGTTAATTACTGGAATAAAAATTATATATCCCTATGTTGATCTTTTAGAAGAAATTAAGAAACTTACCAAGGGAAGAGGGGTTGATGTGGCAATTACTGCTTGTTCTTCAGGACAGGCTCAGATGGATGCATTAAGTATAACAGCTAAGCGGGGAAGAGTTAGTTTGTTTGGAGGACTACCTAGTAAATCAACGGGTTTTATTGATAGTAATATTGTCCATTATAAAGAGCTTTCTATATATGGTGTGCATGCTTCTACGCTGATACAAAACCGTATAATTTTAGATTGGATTACCACTGGTAAATTAAACCTGAAAAAATATACCAGCGAAACCTTTTCCTTACAGAATATTAAGGAAGCTTTTAAAAGCATTCAGAACGGGAATATTATAAAGGCGATCATTAGACCGAATAAATAATCTAAAAGGGAGGACTTCAAGTGGTGGATAAGAAATATATTATGGCCATAGACCAGGGTACCACCAGTACTCGAGTTATTCTTTTTGACTATGAGGGGAATATTCATGGGGCAGCCTATAGGGAAATAAAACAGATTTTTCCTCAACCTGGATGGGTAGAGCATGATCCATGGGAATATTGGCAGACAGTTATGGATTGTATCACAGAGATCTTAGAATTTGGAAAGGTGCTGGTTGAGGAAATTGCAGCTATTGGTATAACTAACCAAAGGGAAACCACAATTTTATGGGATAAGGACACGGGTGACCCTGTCTATAATGCAATCGTCTGGCAGTGTCGTAGAACTGCTCTGATGTGCGATGAACTTAAGTCCAAAGGGTACGAGGAAATGGTACGCGAAAAAACTGGCCTGACCATTGATGCCTATTTTTCTGCTACCAAGATCAAATGGATTATTGAAAATGTTTCAGGAGTTAAGCAGAAGATTGCTCAAGGCAAAATCTATATGGGCAATATTGATTCATGGATAATTTGGAACTTAAGTGGTGGTACTGTACATGTTACAGATTATTCTAATGCTTCACGTACGATGTTGCTTAATATCCATAAGTTAATGTGGGATACAGAACTATTAGAGATGGTAGGAATTTCTGAGGAGATACTTCCCGATTTAATGCCCTCTAGCGGAGTTATGGCAATTACAGCCAAGAATGTATTTTTTGGTGTTGAAATTCCGATTGCCGGAGTTGCTGGCGATCAGCACGCAGCAACCTTTGGACAGGCCTGTTTTAAAAAAGGAATGGCTAAAAATACTTATGGAACAGCCCTGGCTCTTATGATGAATACAGGAGAAAAGGCAATTCTTTCGAAAAACGGTTTAACTACTAATTTAGGCTGGCATATTAAAGGAAAGACCGAATATGCTTTAGAGGGAGTAGTTTTTATCGGTGGGGCAGCTATACAATGGCTAAGAGATGGCATTAATATTATTGATAGTGCAGCAGAATGTGATAGATTAGCAGAAAAAGTACCTGATACAGGTGGATTATATGTGGTGCCTGCTTTTACCGGTCTATGTGCTCCTTATTGGGATATGTATGCCCGGGGATTAATTATTGGTATTACTCGAGGAACGAGCCGTGAACATATTGCCCGCAGTACTTTAGAATCTCTAGCTTACCAGACTAGGGATGTTTTAGAAGCCATGGAGTCCGATTTAGGAAAGAAAGCAGTTTCTTTACGCGTAGATGGAGGGGCTACCAGAAGCGACTTTTTAATGCAATTCCAAGCAGATATTTTAGGTATACCAGTGGAGCGACCTTATGTAACTGAAATGGCAGCTCTGGGTGCAGCTTATCTGGCTGGGTTAGGTGTGGGTTTTTGGAAGAAAAAGAAAGATATAGAGCACCATTGGAAATTGGATCGCACCTTTAACCCTAAAATAAGTAAAGATGAGAGAGAAAGTCTATATATTGGTTGGAAAAAGGCTGTCCAACGTTCTTTGAATTGGGCTAAATAGAGAAATAGATAGCAATAAGAAAAATTAAAGGAGCTTTATTGACTAATGAGAAATTTGGGAATTAAAGATAGATATTATTTATTAGTCAGGGAAATACATTACTTGATATCAAAGAAGGAGTAAAAAAATGAAAGAAAATAAATCATTGCATAGTATCTGCCGATGGACTTTTAATGCGGGAAAGGGTGGTTTTGTCCCGGATGATATGAGACCAGAATGGAATTCTAAAAATTTTAATACTGTTGATATGATTAAGCTGGTAAGAAATAGAATTGCTCCGAGATTACCGGAAAATATAGAGTTAGGGATTGAAGTGCATTATGATAATGAGTTTGATGAAAAGACTGCTCCTGAAATAGCCGATGCCTTAGCAGATTCCAAGATATATCTGGCTATGGTAACTCCAGGAGCACATAAACCTTTTGCTTATGGGGGGATAGCTTCCTTAGACCCTGTGGAGAGAAAATCAGCAGAAGAGTTCGGGGAGAGGACGGTTGCTCTTACTTACGGACCTCTCAGGAAAGCCTGGCATCCCGATCCCTTAAAATGGCCTACTGTGGTCATTTGGAATGGGTCATTCGGATATGATCTTGCTTCTGTGGGAATATGGCAAATGTATCAGAATCTTAAAGAGAGTATGGCCAAATTATGCAAATATGAAGAAAAATTAGGAGGAAAGCTCTATTTTGCCTTAGAGCCCAAACCCAATGAGGGGCATCCGGCTCTTTTAATCCCTACCGTAGCAAGTGCCCTGGTCTTTTGGAATAAATTAGAAGAAGAGTTTAAAATATCTCGTGCTAAAAAGGGAGTGAATAAAGAGTTTGGGCATTCAGAGATGATCGGGCTTGATCATATCTATGATACAGTCGAGGAAATAGATAATAATGCTCTTATACATATGCATTTAAACAGTCAGGGTTATAATGATGGTATCATTCTTGGTGGACCAGGTAAATATGATATTGATCATGGGACAAGGGTAAATGGTATGAATATAGCCATAGCAGGTTTAATTCAGGAAGTAGGTTTTAATCGCTGGAAAGGACATGATATGCAGGTAAGGCCATATGACAATGAAGAACAAGGAATCGATAGAGTGATTAGGAGTGTGCTAAGCTGGGAGGCATGTGCCCAAGCTGCTCAAGAACTCGATAAAGAGCAATTAATGAAATACCTTAACAATCGGGAAACCGCTAAAGCAGAGGATATCATGAGAAAAGCCCTTGTAAGTGCCCAAAACTATTTTGACCAAATGTATAAAGGGTGATTAGTAATATAAAGATTAAAGAGTAGGTGTTTTATGGGTTATCTTTTAGGACTTGATATCGGTACCAGTGGGGTAAAAGCTCTATTAATATCAGTAGAGGGTAAAATTATTTCCAGTAAAACAGTTTCTTATCCCCTGAAAACCCCCCACTCTGGCTGGGCCGAGCAATCTCCCTGTGATTGGTGGGAAGCCACTGTAAAAGTAATAAAGGAAACAATATCTGGCAATGTTATTAATTCCAGCCAGATTAAAGGAATAAGCTTATCCGGACAGATGCATAGTTCAGTCTTCCTTGATGAAAAGATGGAAGTTATTAGACCGGCCATCCTCTGGAGTGATACCCGTACCTCTAGGCAATGTAAAGAGATTTATGCTATAGCAGGAGGATTGGATCAGCTAATCCATTATGTATCTAATCCCGCCCTGGAGGGATTTACTGCCCCCAAGATATTATGGTTAAAAGAAAATGAACCGGA
>SDBT01021175.1_pt1 | contig 10166 bp, 7 predicted proteins | sample 2277101 | NCBI WGS metagenome assembly SDBT01 (sample SAMN10404973, study PRJNA504765) | marine sediment metagenome | isolation source: marine sediment core GS10_PC15, 103 cmbsf | place: Arctic Ocean: Southern Knipovich Ridge | collected 2010
CATCGATTCTATCTTTATATTTTTTTATCCATCTTTCTTGTTTTAACAACCCTAAGCCAACCCAGACAATATCTGCGTTAGATTCATTGATAAGGTCGATCATCTTATCTTCTTCTTCGCCTGTCAGTTCACGGAAAGGCGGACGGTATGTTCCGGCGGTAACAAAGCCGGGAAACTTTTCTTCCAATCTCTTAGCAAGCGAAGATCCAACCCCTTCTTTACCGCCCAGGAAAAAATGCCGCCAGCCATGCTGTACACCATATTTACAACACTCTAACATATAGTCAGGCCCATGCAGGCGGGGAATGTCGTAGCCATAAAACTTACCTGCCACAACAACACCAACACCATCACACAAGGAGAAGGTTGCGTTACGGATAATTTCCCGATGAGCTTCATCCCGCACCGCCCAATACATAGATTCCGTATTGGTTATAGTCGTGTAGTGCTTTACATTTTTATTTGCAATTGTGCCACGCATATACGCTAAAACTTGCTCCATACTGATACAAGTAACCGGTACATGCTTTACTTCTACTCGCTTATCATCCATTTCCAATACGCTCATTATGGTGACACTGTACTTCCCTGGACGATCCAAGCTCAATAGCCTTTTCGTAAACAGCCATCAAACGCTCGTAATATTTTTCCGGCGAATATTCCCGCAAAGCCTTCTCCTACCTTACTTGGCCGGGGGCTGTGCCCCTCGTTCGTTGGCACAATTTTCCAGCCAAGCAGCATGATTTTTAACATAACGCTCCACCGTGAAACGTGAGCTATAAAGAACCCGGTTAGCCGTTGACATTCTTTGGCGAAGTTCACAATCTTGAGCCAGGTCTTCCATGGCTTTTGCTAGTTCTTCTGCCACTCCCGGCTTTACAAGAAGACCATTCACTCCATCTTCAACTATGTCCGGGATTCCTCCTACCCGGGTGGCAACGACAGGAATTCCACATCCAAACGCTTCAAGAATGACCAGCGGCTGTCCCTCAGTAAGACTGGGTAACACCAAAACCTGACACTGGGAATATATCGACCACTTATCTTCTCCTTGGCGCAAGCCATGAAAGTTAAACACGTCTGCCAAATCTGCTGTCTCAATGACGTGCAACATCTCCTGCCGGAATTCTTCCGAATGCCATTGTCCTAATGTATGTAGCTCAAACCTTGTCGCTTTGCAGCGAAGGCGGCGACAAGCGCGAAGCAAGACATCAAAACCCTTGTCCTTGCTATGCAACCCAACAAAAAGAATTCTCAGCACACCATCGGGAGGTTCGGCCACGTATGAAATTCCATTTGGAGCCTCGACACCGTTATCCATAATAATGGTATTCTTGACTCCGAGTCTTGAGAGTTCACTCGCAATTTCTTTTCCAAGGACTCTTATCCCCGCGAAACGCGTTAGGACAAGCTTACCATACCAGCGTGAAATCCTATTCCCATACAAGAATTGGAACTTCTCGCCGGCTAATTCTCCTGCAAATTTTGCGCCAAAGAGTCTCGCCGACCAAAACAAAAAGCTATCGCGGAAAAATGGAATAAATGCGTGGGCCGTTGACTTATAGACAACTTTGGGCCTGTACCGTATCAACAAGATTAAAAGTCTTAACCATGTTGACAGAAACTCCCACAGCTTCCAAAAAGCAAAGGAGCCTTGATTTGCTCTTGTTCGCCTAAAGGGGCGAATTTCTTGAACCAGAAATTCCTCCTTATCCTTAACGAAGTCTCGCAACCAAGCCGCACGAATCTCACCGCCGCCATAAAGAGGGGGTGTCTTCAGTATAAGAAGAATGCGTCTTTCTTCCATTTTGTATCGCCCAAGGGAGTGTCTTCAAAATCACACGGTTTGATAAGAAGCACATCTGGCCTTTTCATCTCGTAAGCTCCTGATAGTGAGCGATGTAATCAGCAGCAGTTTTCTTGGAGAGTAAATTAATATTACGTAACACAACAAAATCGTAACCTGTTCTTTTCAAAATCATCAATAAGATACTTTGTGTGACCCCACAATTGCAAAGGATATAAGTCTATTAGGACATGTATCCCAGCGCACTGCTACACGATATCGTTCAACAGTCTGTACAGCATGGGGCTTTGTGAGCGGTAGTCGAAGCAGTGCTTTGCGACCAGGCGGCCATTTGCTCCGATCAGTGATGCTTGTTGCGGGTGTTTTAGCAAATAATCCACCGCCTCCACAATGCCGTCCACTGAACCAGGCCGAACCAACATTGCAGAATATTTGTGCTTTAAGTATTTTCGGACATCTGAAACATTGGCCACAATTACGGGCTTGCCAGACGCCAGGTACTCACCTAGCTTAAAAGGGAAGCCCGCATTTGCATAAGCAGAGTCTGTGCGCACCATACATGGAATATCACAGGCGTCAACAGTTCGGAAATATTCTTCGTCTTTGAGATAGCCTTTGTATTCAATATGACTCCGAACGGGGGAGGCCTCAATCAGTCCGAGAATGGTTTTCATTCGTTCATTAGAACTTTTTCCGGTCAGAATCAGCCGGACATTATCGTGGCAGAAAGCTATTTGCTGAAAGGCAGCCAACAGATTCTCTACTCCATCCTTGGTGCCAAAGCTTCCCGAATAGAGCAGTTTTACGATGCTTCCAAACTTGTGTGCTTTGCCTGGGAACTTATCTATGTTGACTGAAATCGGCCGGAGCATAATTGGAATCCTGGCTCGAGTAAGGCGCTTGAATTTGTTCTCGAGGCTTGAGCTGATAACAATTATTCCGTCCGCAAGTTGTGCAATTTTCTCTTGCATTAGTCGAACAAGCAGATTCTTAACTTTGTGCCATAACGATGACGATATGTTCCAAGCAACATCATCATCTTCTACGATATCGAAGATAATCTTGTACCCGCATTTGCAGGCCTGTCGGATCATTGCATAATTATCAAGCGCCGGCGGACCATACACAAGAAATATGTTCTTTGCATGAGGGCAGAACGCTCTTCTTATCGCTCTACGGCTTTTTACGAAGAAGATAGGAGAAGTTAGCAGAAACCGCATACGAAAGAGATCCGGCCCGACAGTCTCATATGGCACGCCATTATGGACACCACATGGCTCATTCAACTCTGTTGACTGGCGAAGGACTATGACCTTTACCGACACATCCTTATATCTCTGCAAGACTTCTATGGCATGCTGATTCCGTCTTGTGCCTGCCATGCCCAAAGGATAGGGAAAACCAGTGAAAACAACGTTCAACTTTGAAGTGGACATTCTCTTGTTCCGTGCAATTCTCTGCTCACTTTCGCAGGATGCCCTGCCGCAATAACTTCCGCAGGCATCTTGTTACGCCGACCCAGCTTAAGGTCGCCAATTTTAGTCATTGTCTCGTCGATGTGAAAAGCCCAGTGTGACGCGATACAAGGGAGAAGATTTAACGTTTTCTTCGACAGATTGTTGCCACCTTTTCAGCAGTACTTGGCATTTCTCTTGGTGTTAGATCCCAAGTTCAGAATTTCTTTGTAAGCCTCAATTGTTTTCCTCGCGATTGACTCCGGGTGGTGCCTTTTTCTAGCCACCCTTCTTGCGTTGCCAGCTAGGTGTAGGCGCGCCTTAGGATTATTAAGGAGACGTACGATCTGTTCGGCAAGCCCTTCGATATCATTCCATTCCACTAACACACCTGTTTTACCATGTTCAATCATGGAAGGGACACCTCCGACGTTCGTTGCGATAACAGGTAAACCTGAAATCATTGCCTCCGCAACAACGTTGGGACTATTTTCTATTACTGAGGACAAGATGAACAGTTGACATTCCCTGTGATAGGCAGCAATTTCCTCGCTGGATCTATGTCCAAGGAACTTGACGTTTGCTTCAATCCTCAACTCACGGCATTTCTTTTTCAAGTATTTAACATATTTAGAGACACCATGGCCGATCAAGAATAATAAAACATCATGGAAGTGTTTCTTGACGATGCTGATGGAGTCTAATAGAGGTTCAACGCCTTTTCTCTTTTGCAGCGCCCCCACAAAAAGGATATTTTGATTGTCAGAAAGATGCCAGTCGTTTCCAAAAAAGACAGGATTCATCGTTTCGTGTATTGTATAAATCTTTGCATGGTGGTTAATCGAGGAAACAAAGTTGATGTCAAAATGCGTTCGACAGGAAAAAAACTTGCCAGACACAATGACACTTTTTTCATAATGCTTAACTATGCTATAGCGAAATGAGGGATCTACTTTTGCATATTCGCCAATTATTCCCTGCATTGAAACAAGACAAGGGTACCCAGACTCGATTCCCGCCAAGCCGAAGGCTCCTTCTGTTCCATGCGCGTGTACGACATCTGGCTTTATTTTGCCGATTTCTTTTACCAAACGCCGCCTTTCAAAGTAAAATCGACTCATCACATCCAATGGCAGATAATAGGGAAAACCTCGATCCAAAAACGGGACGCCGCTCGGTAACACATCAAACTTCAAGTCGTTTAGTACAAATGACTTCTTTGTCCTAATATGGGGACACAAGGTCAGGATATGAAGGTTGATTTCAGTTCTCCGTGCAAGTGCACTGGCGAGATTAACAATCCACGAGGAGGGATGTCCGTTGCGCGGCCTTGTCATGCCCAGATGCGGTTCCAGCCTTAGATAAGGATAATTTGTTAACCACAGAATCTTCATGGATGGTTAGCTCCAAAAGGCGAGGGAATAAGTTTCCTTAATGGTGTTGCTGGATTCGAATCCCTTATTGCATTCGTCTTTATACGTCCGAGACATCCGCCCACACAAAACAAAACCAGGTAATAGTCCAGAGACAAGGTTGGACATGACGACATAAGGAGCTTTGCGGCCCACAGCATAACCAGCATGGCGCAGGTCAGTTCCAGACCGACCGCGTTGGATCTTAACACCCGAACCATCGGCCAAAAGTGAAACACTACATAGGTTATAAGAAGAGGAATCCCACCGCGAAAAAGGAATTCCAGGTATCCACAGTCAAGGGACGATCGTCCAATACGATCGTTGCCCCAATCCCAGGCTGCCAAAGCACCTCTGCCCAGAATCAATTCCGTCGGTGGAACTTGGTCAAAAAAATCTACGAATTGCCTCGATCGGGTGTCTTCGTAGAGCCTATTATGGAGTGCCCTGCCCGACTCCAAAAGCTTCTTTTCAAAATCGGTATCCATAACGAAGGGCAGTGCGACAAGTATCAGTAAAATAGCCAGAATAACGAGTTTGTACACTAACACCAGGGGTTGTTCGCCCCTGCGATTGGCAAGATAAAGATAAGCGAACAGAATGAATGCTGTGTACAAGAATCTAGACCGGACTTGACCGAAGATGCTCGCAATCACGTACACAGCAAATGGTATCCAACGAAGCCAATTGAACACCTTTTGTCGGAATGGTGGAATCAGCACGAACCATGCGGCAACCCAGAGTTGTACTTGCATATAGGCCCAAAGATAGTTAGCAACTTGGTCGCGAGTTGTTGTTGGCAGCCGCGCTATGGTGAAGAGAACCATGAGAGTTGAAAAACAGCCAACGAGTACAAAAACTCGTTTGTGGAATCGCCAGTCATTACGGTAGGCACTAACATATATGAGCACGGATATTAAGAAGGGAAATGGACCATACGCGCTGACGAGCCTCTTTGATAAAAGGTCGCCCAATGTATATCCTCGCAAGACCATGACCGCCACAACCACAAGAAACAAAAGGAAAAGGGTAAAGTGACGTGTTCCTCTTATGCGGAACCACTGAGCTCGTAGGGCCAGGAATCCTGCAGAAACCAATGAGACAATCTGTACCGCGTGAGATACGTAATACAAAGAAGTCTTCACGACCACGTGTTGGCCAAATTCGTCTGTCGTGCTATTAACAAGACTTGCCGTTACCGCACATACATAAATTGCCGCTGATATCAGGCCGACCCATATGAGGCACGTTCGCCACACGTCTATAGGGTTTACCAAAATACGACAGCGTTCGGTTGTCGGGTTTGATGAAATAACATGCATATCGGCTGATCACCTTTTGCTAATACTGCGGATGATTTTTCAGATGTATATAACTTACTCTCTTTCGGCCCACCTCATCAGAGAATCGTTTCTTCTGGCGAGCAGCATTAAGACAGACGCTCGTTTAGAACTGCCAACACAATGGCCTGTTCTCGGTATCGTTGCAGCAGATATCTGCTTGACGCTACATACCGATTCCTCGCATTGAAATTGGAATTGTGCATCGACCGTCTTCCTATAACGACTTGATTTTATAGGAGTCGTCTCGTGCTAATGTGAAAGCTCACCTGCTGCTACAAATCGCAGTGTAATAGCAGTCAGGTGGTGCCATTTGTTTCCCTGCTTTCAAAATTTATACTACTTTTTTGCTTCACAATAGATAGATGATTCTTTATGATGTGTTCCATCTGGATTTGTGTCCAAGCAATCATCGAAGAATCCCTCAATTTTGCTCGTGTCTGCAGTTAAGAATTCAACACGCCTGAATCCAGTCTTTGTTAACAGTTCTCTAAGATAATACTTATCATACATCCATTTATGCTTCTCTCCTACAGATGTATTATCTACAACAGTATTCCTCAAAGTCCTTGGGATAAGCCTCTTAATTACATCTAAATACAAATAGACCAATTTTATCTTAATCTTGTTTAGATTCATTTTCTTGACCTTATCAATGAGAGACATATTCCGATGAAGACTTTTAACACTCAGGTCAACACCCGTACGCGACCTGATATAATCAATAAGTAGGTCGTCACTGTCCTCGGTCGCTCTCTCCCAGAATATTGCCATCTCTCCTCCTGGTTTGTCTCTGACTAACTGATCGAGCAGTTCAATGATAATCCATTCATACTTCTTCCTATTACCATTGTTATTGATATTATCTAGTATGGATAAATATTCCCGACAAATATTTTCGAGATCAGGAACTACAATTCTCAAAATACCATTAGGTTTTAATTTATTATAGCAACTTTCTATTAGTGTCTTTCCTATGTCACGAGAAAAATGTTCAAAAAAATGACTACTATATATAATATCAACTTCGTTATCATTAAAAGGGAGGGGGCATAATAGATTATAGGGTACGACATCTGCGGAATCCGACCTAAAATCTAAATTGATCCAACCTTTCGCATAACGGTTCCCACATCCTAGGTTTACTTTTTTCACAAGAATCTCCGTTGTCGTTTACATTATCGTTTCAGCAGGCTAATGCAAAGGCTCAACTTCTACTATCAAGCGCTCCAGAATAGTAGTCAGGCGCAGCGCCTTCTAAGCCTGCTTTTATAGATTTATAATGTTATTGTACTGTTCAAAAAAATGGCGAACACAACATCCATTGGCAAGAACTTATCCCTTGTCTAAGGTATCCTTTGTGTAAGTCAAGAGCTACGCGTTCAACTCCCCTGCCAGCATCATAATACGTTATTTCCAAAATTCGCATTACTCACTTTTCTCTCAGTATCATCAACTTGCGACGAATGTGCCCAACGCAATTGGTTGCCCTATGCGCAGCACCTCCATACATTTTCCCACATTCTACATTACCATGCAGAATTGCTTCTTCCAACGATTGATGGCCTCATAGTCAATCTGGATCTCAATTTTCGTCGGGCCAGAAATCCATCTTAAAATCGAGTCAAAGTCATCGCGCCTCACCGTGGGAAGCCCAATACTCTTGGAAAGCTCTGACGCACGGTTATCAACTCTAATAATCAGGGTTCTCTTCTTGGCCAAAAGGCAGAATATTCCCCCATGAAGTCTTGTCCCAACATAGTCACAATTCTTTACGCTGGCCAAAAAATCTTTTAAAGCTTTTAACGAATGATCCAACATCATTACAGGAAATCCCAAGCTGCCTATGTAAGTTGAATCACCCTCCCCCTGGGGCCAACAATACACGTGGTTGTATCTTAAAACCAGCATGTGTAGCAATCTCGCATCGAGCTCCGGAACTTGGTTATAGTCAGTCAGCATTACAAGGACATCATCAGCTTTCTGTGTAGGGATCTCTGCCGTGTTTGCTTTCGACAATGGCCAAGTAGTGGGGCAGCCTGTGGTTACAACGTTCTCTATGCCAATTGCCTTTAGCTTCTTCTTTGTATACTCGTCCCGCACAGAATGAAGAACATCTTCTGATAGTGCTGCTCTCAAAATTGCACGCGTGTAAAACCCTGTTTTCCCCTCATACTGGCGCCAGCCCACACCGAAAAGTATCGCATTATGAATCCGCTTGGCGTCTCGGAAGGAAACTTTCCATTGCCTCCACCACCACAACCGCCTACGCGAGAAAACGCCAGTACCCAAGAGGTTGCTGCCCCCAACAAACACGTACCTACTATTCCTTACAACTTTGAAATCTCTACTCTCCATTGGGACATGCGTAGAAATCCGGCTAATATCACAATTCCCAAACAGATTACTTAATTCTCGAGAAACAGCTGTCTGGATGATTACGTCGCCCAAGTTCTTGCTTTCACAGTCATAATTGTCTCTTATGCCAGGATCCAACACGCATATCTTCATCCGAGTGCTCCAGTCAATATAACTTTACACTCTTAATATGTTAGCCATTCCCAATAACGGCAACCCAATACGTTGATTATGTGCAACCATTTCTGTGCCCCCTTTTTGTGATCTGAAATCTTATGCACATTTTCGTACATGCCAAATCATTACCACCCAATATAACCCCATTGATATACTATGGGCGATCAAGAGTGCTATCGCAGCACCTAAGCCACCCATTTCAGGTATTAGCCAAAAACAAAAAGTTACACTCAATGCTCCGCCAACAATCACACTGGCAAAATATACTTTTTCCAAGTGAGCCGAAACTACATACTGCGCAGCAACCAAGCCCAAAGAAAATACCATGATATAGATTCCCATTATTCGCATGACAATTGCAGCAGAAGCATATTCGGGACGAAAAAGGAGTCTAATAATCAGTTCCGGGCAGACCAACCCCGCGATACCGACAGGTGCAGCTACCACAAACATCACGACTGAATACTTGGTTAAAAAACGAATACGCCCCGATTGGTTGCTATCTTTGCGGGTTATTCTTGCCGTAGCAGGATTTCCAACCCTTGAAATTTGAGTCAGTAACAACATGGCTATATGGACAATCTGCCAAGCAGCAGCATACCCTCCAAGTTCTGCGGTGCCACAGTAGTGTTTGAGTACAAGTTGGTTGAGACTGCCAAACGAGAGACCGCCCATTGCTGCAAGCCAGATAGTCGTATTCCCCTTGGCCATTCGTATCGCGGCGGGAAACAACGGCTGCCGGCTGGCTGAGAAGATTATCCGTTTCATGGCCCAGCTATGCTGCATAACCAGATACAGCACAACCGAACCAAGTGTAGCCACTCCTATCCAGAGTATGTTGAGCCTGCCTGGGGCAATCACAATGATGGTCCATATTGCAGCAAAGTACAAACACCGCTGAATGAGGTTATAAACCGCATGTCTGCCCATCTTGTTCCAACTGTCATAGACAGGCTGAAGATCCATCGCCATCATTGAGTTGGCTATGATTATAAGTAGCAGCCCCCATGAGACATCGCTTCCCGCTCCTGCCGCAAGTTTCCACGCCAGAAATACTGCGCCAACGAATGTGAACAATATCCACCGAAGCAAAAGGCTTGTAGCGACAAGCTCCCCGAATCGCTCTGGGTAATGGATGAGGTCCCTGACAAGCGTTCTATCAAGCCCGAATCTGATGAACACACCAGCATAGGCAGCTATGGCAAACCCATACGCGAGCAGACCAAACGTTTCCTTGCCAATAGTATTAGCGATCTTGACGGTGGTAAAAAACCCGATGCCCGCAGTAAGGAAATTGACAAACACCAAGGCAGAGAGGTTCTGCAAGTTCCGTCGTTGGGATGCCAGCAGACTATGGAACCGTTGCATAAATCCTTTGGTACGGTTGCTCTGCAAAAGAGTTTCTGCATCAATTTGTTTTTCTTCAATCGTTTCAGAATTCAGATTAGACATAGGTTGTCCGCTACTGGGATGCTCTTTGTCAAACATTGAAAAACGCCAGAGGGCGCAGGGATAAACAACAGCGTTTAGCGGATAGCGGTTAGCGATATTGCTAAAGGGAGCCATCAGCCGCTAACCGGATAGGGTAACGGCTGAGGGCTAATCGCTAATTTCTAAT
>SDBT01021176.1_pt1 | contig 10166 bp, 5 predicted proteins | sample 2277101 | NCBI WGS metagenome assembly SDBT01 (sample SAMN10404973, study PRJNA504765) | marine sediment metagenome | isolation source: marine sediment core GS10_PC15, 103 cmbsf | place: Arctic Ocean: Southern Knipovich Ridge | collected 2010
GAGGGCAAGACCCAGTTCGTTATTTCCGGAGGAGATTATGTCACGGGGCATGACTTCAAAACAGGAAAAGAGATTTGGCGGGCAGCCGGCTTGAACCCTTTGCGTCGGTCCAATTATCGCGTTATCCCCACTCCCATCATCGTTGATGGTCTGATCTATGCCCCAACCTGTAAAAAGCCTCTTTTAGCGCTGAGAGTTGGCGGGACAGGGGATATTACAGAAAGTCACCTTGCTTGGAAGTATGAGGGATCAGGCGCCCCGGATGTTCCTTCCCCTGTATGCGATGGAAAACATTTTTACATGGTTGACGATCGTGGACTGGTAACATGTTTGGACGCAAAGACAGGAGTCCTGATTTGGGGACCTGAGACGACAACGGAAGGTATCGTGAGCGCATCTCCGATTCTATCTGAAGGTAAGCTTTATATCTTGAACGAGAAAGCCGTGGCTTCCATCGTTTCTGTGGGGTCGGAGTTCAAGCTGCTAGCTACGAATAAGCTGGACGGAACTTACACATTAGCGTCACCTGCAGTTTCCGGGTCCCAGCTCTTCATCCGGACTTCTACACATTTGTATTGTATAAAGTCAAAATGAAAAGGAGAATAAAGATGATGAAAAAAACTGCAGTTTTGATGGGAATTTTCCTTGTTTTTTCGAATCTGTTTTTTGCGGCAGGGAAACCCTCAGATTATGAAAAATACTGGCACCAATGGCGCGGGCCCTTCATGACAGGTGAATCACCTGGAGGGGATCCACCCCTCGAGTGGAGTGAGACGAAAAACATAAAATGGAAAATAGCCATTCCCGGCAAAGGCCATGCCTCTCCCGTAATTTGGGGAGACCAGATGTTTATACTGACAGCCGTTGAGACCGATAAAGATACTAAACCGGCTGAAGAAAGTGAACCCGCACCGCAGGCTCGACGCGGCATGCCTGTTAACAGAACCACAAAGGTCCATAAATTTGTTATTTTTGCGATCAACCGGCATAACGGTAAAATTCTCTGGGAACGCACAGTTAAAGAAGAAGCACCACAAGAAGGGACCCACGAAATGGGCAGCTGGGCTTCGCATTCACCGGTGACTGATGGCGAACATGTCTATGCCTACTTTGGTTCACGTGGTCTGTTTTGTTTTGATATGCTAGGAAACCTCAAATGGGATCGGGATTTTGGTCAGCTGAACAAAAGGATGAATTTTGGCGAAGGAAGCTCACCCGCACTTTATGGGGATAGAATCATCGTGAATTGGGATCACGAAGGACAGTCGTTTATTATTGCTCTTGATAAAAAGACAGGCAAAGACATCTGGAAGGTGGATCGAGATGAAAGAACTTCGTGGGCAACGCCCCTTGTCGCCGAGAATAATGGGAAGCTCCAGGTCGTTGCCAGCGCCACTAAGCTAGTGCGGAGTTATGACTTTACCACGGGAGAATTGATCTGGGAATGCAGTGGAATGACTCAGAATGCTATACCGTCGCCCATGGCGGCTGATGGAATTCTGTATGTTATGAGCGGCTTTCGAGGGAACGCCCTGCTGGCCATAGATCTATCAAAAGCCAAAGGCAACATCGTAAATTCCGACGCTATTGTCTGGAAACATGACAAAGACACGCCCTACGCACCTTCGGGGCTGCTCTTCGATAATAAATTGTACTTTCTCAGGAGTAACAATGGGATCCTTTCCTGTTTTGAGGCTAAGAATGGGAAAGAATACTACAGCAGGCAGAGACTTGAAGGAATGGGAAATGTATTTGCTTCACCAGTCGGAGTTAAAGACCGAGTTTATGTCGTCGGTCAAAAAGGCACAATGTATGTGATTAAGCATGGCCCTGTGTTTGAAGTTCTTGCCAGGAACAAGCTGGATGATAATTTTAGTGCGTCACCTGCAATCGTGGGCAGTACGCTTTACTTACGCGGGTATAAAAATCTTTACTGTATTGAAGAGAAAAATTGAACTGAATTTAAATCGTTCATCATATCCTGCTTCGACATAAAGATTTTCAGGTCATCCTTTTGGTTCCCCAATCATTCGGGTTCGGTCTGACGCGAACCCATGCTCTCCTGGTAAAAGTCCCAGTGCATAACCCGGACCTTTGATTGCTCCCTCTTGAGCAGGTCCAAAGTGCTCAATACATTTGATTTAATAATCGGGTCAAGATCGTATCTGGTGAAAGTCGATAAATGGGGGATTATCTCCTCAGCTGAAAATTCCAAAACCTGCCTCTCTCCCAGGTTGGGAGTAAGTAACGATGTCCACCATTTCTGGCTTTCAGGGGGAAAGGTTCTTAGGTTCCTGAGCATTATATGCAATAGCTCCCCGTTGATCGATAAGAGTTCAGATACTTCCTCTTCGTCGCTTTCGAACACTCCCACAATGTCGAGCGTGGGAAGTTGCAGCACATAAGCAAGGCGGTGAAAGTCCTCCTTGTATTGCTGCTCGCTTGAGTAATTATTTGTAGCCAGTAGATCGCCATTATGGTCGCGCAGCTCAATGCAATAAGTCTGATAGCCGGACGCGGGTCCCGTTGTGCAATACGCTGCGCTGTTGATGAAATATCTGGGCTGATATATTTTGTCTCCCCTTACTGAGCGTATTGTTCTATTCGAGATCAGAAATTCCTTTTGAGTTTCCCCTGCGGACGTAGCTTTCAATGATATTCCTGCCAGAACAATTGTAAACAAAGGCCCTGCAAGTATGGAAACCAGCCCCAGGGAACCAATCTGGTTCCATAACAGAGCTGCCGCAATCCCTGATACAATCACCGACCAGGGCCACCAGTTGCATCCGTTGATCGCTCCTGAATCCGGGGAATCACCCTTGCCCAAAACAAATCCGACGAAAGCAGCCCCTATGTGCAGGGATACAGCAGAAACCAGCGAACTGCCGACAATGGCTATGATCATATAGACAAGAAAGGTCATTTTTACTCATTCTAGCATTACGGCAGGCAGATTTGAATCCCCGGTACGGAGATTTTTGCTGCAGGCATGGAATCGAATTAACGAAATCTTCCACTGTATGTCGTCAAATGGCCCCGGACTTTAGTGCACGATCGCTTGCATTAGGCGATTTTAATCAAATTTGGTGACAAATGGGGAGAGGTCTAAGCTAGGAGTAAAATGAAGGAGCAAAATCGTCGCTTAAGGGTGTGTCCAAATCATTCGACGATATACAATGATCTTTGGCTAACCCAGAATTATCTCAAACTGCACCTTAAGTTTTTGAGAATGGCTTTACCAAATGGGCTGAAGTCGAAAAAAATCCATAAATTTATTATCTACACAAAACATCGTTCAGCTCGAGCGCTCAAATCCAGGGTAATGAGAAGCCGTATCCCAAAAAAATCAGTAAAAAGATCGGTAATTTTGGTAAAACATCTATAATAGATAGCAGAAATCTTTTTTATTTCAAATGCCGTTAAAAAAACGGACGGTACTTCAAGGTAGGCACCGCCCACTGTAAAGTCAACGAAAACAAAATCATATCGTTTTTCAGGTGAGTTTTAACGGTGGATGTTGAATCTGGCTATACGGGTACAAGGCAACACGAGCTCCGCTGCGGTGAACCGGTTCTAGGTACTCGAGCACTTCATCCCAGGTTCTCGCTATCTTTGCATTCGGTTGACGATATATATTTATTAGGTCTTTCTTTGCTATGTACTGGGAGAAGATAATATGCTGGCCTGTCATTTTACCTCTGCCTCTGCCACTAACGTCCTCTCTATAGAAAGTATCCCACCATGATGCCTTCTTATACCAGCGGTGCTCTCTCAGCGAGTGGAATGTGCTGCGACACATGGGATTCTGGAGGATTATCACGGTGCTGCCACCTTCACGTATCTCACCTCGCCTTCCCACACTCGTCTGCCGTGCCTGAGGATATGAGTTTCTAATAGTAATATCATACCCTTTTTCATTTACAGGTTCGTGAACATAGTGTTTATTGGCGTACCGGCAAGCTTCAACGTGCGCATCGACAATGTCGCCAGTATACACAGCAACCGGCTCACGCCTGCCGTTAAAAACGATTTGAACAGAGTAATCGACCCCGGCCAGACGAGCTGCCTCTATCATATCAGACCGCAGATCGTTTTGTAATATCTTCCCTTTACCGGTAGTGGAGTTTCCTGTGCCGGTATCAGCCTGATTGTTGCGTTCATAGCCACCAACAATACCGTGATTGTAAAAAATCGTCTTGAATGATGTCACACCCGGTATAATCATCTTCGCACCACCGCCGTACCCTGCAGCAAAGTGCACCTTTATACCGCTAATGGTGACTTTGACATCTGCCCTATTGAAATATGTGCCGACTTCAATACGGTTCATGAACGAGGTACGTCCAACGTCATCGAAGTTATCCCAGACATTGTGGTTTATCCAGGGGCAGCGATTGACAATCTCATCACCGAGTTTTGCCCTGACGTTGGGCTGGCTGAGGATCTGGTGGTTGCCGACCGCAGCATAAAAAAGAATATGATCATCATCGATTCCGGCTGCATTAAGTTCTTCGAGCACATACTTTGCAACTGTTCCGGTGGGTGTTGGACGGGTCAGGTCGTCGAACGTCACCACAGCCGTTTTCTTTCCAGCGGCAATTTCTGAAAGCCGTTTTGTGCCGATCGGCGATTGCACCCGCCGTCGGATTTCGTCACCGGTCAGGACATGAGCATCATGCCCGGCCATTTTTATAACATTGATTTTCCAGTCTCTCGGGAAATCGAGCCTCTCCTCGATATCGCCGTAGAATTCATGCGTATTGATATTAACAGACTGGTACTTATCAGGGTTCTGCTTAAGTACCGTTTGCGCCAGTCCCGTACCCTTTACAAAAGCAAAACCGGCGAGCAGTCCCATTCCGGAATTTTTGAGAAAAGCTCGTCGCGATTGGTTCCAGTCATTTTCTGATGATCGGTCTTTCATATAGTCCTCCTATTGGTTGTAAATCTGTAATTGTAACATAGGGACATTAGAGTCATAAAAAATAACACTGATTCTATGCACTTTTCAAGCTTCTATAACCTGCGGCTCACTTTATCGCCTAGTAGTACTCTTGCCAGTAATACTTTCAATCGAGACTCGTACCCCTGTTCTTATGATTCTTCCCTCGCTGGAGGCCTGGAAGAACTGGAATCCATCACGATTGTACCACGACGATGGACCGCCCAACCATTTGCCAGCTGCTAAGGTAGCATCGCGGATTTTAGTAATCATTGCTTCATACTCTGGGTCACGCCGATTATATCCCGAGAAACTTGCCAGGTCGCTACTTGCAGCGAAAACGACATCGACACCCTCTACAGCAGCTATTTCTTCGACGTTTTCAACGCCTTCCATCGTTTCGATTTGCACAATAACCAGAATATTATCGTTTGCCGTCTGCCTGTAGTCTTCCCCCAAGATTAATCCAGCCCGACCACCCTGGCTGCGGTGCCCTTCAGGAGGGTATTTGGCATGTCGCACCGCCTGCCTTGCCTGCTCGGGTGTGTCACACATGGGAAGGACGATACCCAGGGCCCCAAGGTCGAGCGCTTTCTGGATAGCTCCCTCTTGAGCCTCCGGCACTCGGATGATAGGAATAGCCGGCTGTCCTTGACAGTACCATACAAGATTAGCTACAGTCTCAAACGAATACGGGCTATGCTGCATCTCGATCCAGAGGTAATCAAAACCGGCACTGGCCATAGTACGGGCTATAATCGGGTCAGTCGTGGTTAGTGTCCCTCCAATAACTTTTTCGCCTGCCATTAATTTTGCTTTCACCGTATTAATCGACTTCGGTTCAGCAGGCGCGGGACCCTGTGCCTGTGCCGAAAATACCATCACCAGCCACAGTATTACACAGAATACCCCTGAAATAACACCTCGCATAGTTCTTCTGATCATCAAAACCTCCTATTCTTAAAATATCGTATTGCGCTTCGATAAACACAAAGGCCACTATCAGATGTTACAAGTGAGTGTTTATTGACAATATAGAATCTAATGCTTTTTCTTTGATTCATTAGCAATAATCAATATTGGCAGTTTAAATAATGAGACTGTAATTTTGTTTGTATAATAAAAATTATTCTATGTCAATACAATTCATCTTCCTTGGGACGGAAGAGTTTGATGGAGTAGTGAATGGTGATATTCGATTAATTGTGAATCGTAGTTTCACTAAGTTTCTTGTCGATTGCATTTTCTTGTGTTTGCTCTGCAGGTTTGGCCTTGGGTGAATCCGACTTACAGGCTACAAAAAGCATTGAAATCCATAATAGACAGAGCACTGACAAAAGACCTGCAACATATTTTGGCATAGAAACTTTTCTTTAAGATAAAGATATTAAATTAATTAAATTATAGGACTAATAAAAAACATTGACAACAATAATTGGCTTGACACGTATTCTTCTATAATCTAATATCTATTTTGCTTGTGTATTGGGTTTTAATGAGCATTAAGTATAGATGAGTAAAGGCGCAATACAAACTGCAATCTTTATAGAATTTCTATTCCTTCATAAACTTCGGGGAAAATTGTATTTGAATGAAGGGATTTTTAAAGGAGGGAAAAATGAACAAAAAAAAATCTTTTAAAAGTCTTAACCGCCGAGATTTTATTAAGTTATCTAGCACAGGAACAGCCTTATTGATTGGAAATGCTTTTCTCCCGGGAAGGGGCCTCAGTAAAAGCATTATTTCACCCACGGGTAACTCCCTGAATATTCCTACACATGAATGGTATGGAGACATGGACGAGAGGCTCGATTTCCCTGATAATTGGCAGATCAATGCGGTAGAGATGGCAGGTCATAATGCTCCTGTACTTTCACCCGATGAGATAAAGGCAAAAATAAACAGTCCAATTCAGGCCAAGCCCCTTAGCGATATCGCTTACGGGAAGAAAACAGCAGTGATAACATTTGATGACCTGACCAGACCCACTCCCACGGGAGAAATTGCACCTTTTGTCATTGAGGAGCTTAAGAAAGGCGGCATAAAGGATGAAAATATCCTTTTTGTTGGTTCCTATGGAAACCACAGGGTAATGTCTCAGATAGAAGTAAAGGCTAAACTTGGTGAAGAATTAGTCGATAAATATCCCTGGATAAACCATAATGTTTGGGAAAATTTGGTCAATGTGGGAGTGACATCCTTTAGGAACAGGATCAAAATCAACCATTACTTCATGAAAGCAGATGTGAAGGTTTGCATCAGCGGTATTAAATCGCATGGTTCCGCTGGATACGGAGGTGGGGGGAAGGCCATTCTGCCTGGTGTAGCATGGATAGAGACTACTTCATATAATCACAGGAATCTCAGAAGAGCCGGAAGCAGCAGAAACGAGACCGTAGGAGAATGTAAGATATTTAAAAACGAAGTCCGCCTGGATATGGAGGAGGCGGCTAAGCTGGCAGGAGTGGATTTTACCGTCCAAATAGTCTACAACGGAAAGCGGAAACCAGTAGGCATTTTTGCTGGCGATTGCCGGCAGGCTCACATAGAGGCCTGTAAAATGGCCAACAGGCATTATCGCACCCAGCCTTTCCAGGACGCTGATATCGTCGTAGCCAATTCCTATCCACAGACAAGACAAGGAACCAGAGGACTGGGATGGATTAGAAAATCGATAAAAGAAGGAGGAAGCGCAGTTCTCGTTTTACAGAACCCGATGTGCATGAGTACATGGCATTACCATAATGAGAGAAGTTCTTTCAATTTTGATTCGTACTGGGATAGACTTCCTACAGATGCATCCTCTCCGGTACCCAAAGCCAAACAGATAATAATCTTCTCCCAATACATACAGAAGCGGGATATGAATAAATTTCCCTTAAAATATATCCAGTTTGCAGAAAAATGGGACGATGTCCTGGAACTTCTAAAGAAAAATCACAAAGGAACGACCTCTGTCGCAGTCTATCCCTATGCGGGAATTCAGCACCTCCCGATTGACCTGGGATAAATGAGTGAGGATCATATTTAAGTTTTGCCTTAGCTGGAGTCTAATCAGCGGATCTTATTCTTAAGAATCTTGAGCGCGGCAAGATTCGGCTGCTTCCCGCATTGCCGGAGGCATGGCCCACAGGGACTATTGAAGGGGTGATGTGCCGGGGACAAGTTGAAATCAAAAATCTACATTGGAAAAAAGACCGTATCCTTCTCCCAATAATATCTGCCAAGGAACAGCAGATAACTTTACAGGCTCCCTCTGGAATAAGGAATTTCTTCGTAAAAAAGGGTGAGATTTCCATTCAAAAAACCGATCGTAAGAATAGTCTCAGGCTGTCATTACCCTCAGGTCAAGAAAATAACACTCGAAATGACACTGAATTAGAAACGTAGTTCCTATTTTAAAAAAAAGAGAGCACCGGTATGACTTTGAAATATCAAAATAAAAGAGATACAAAAACCGGAAATAATGGTGCTGGATGATAACAGGGGAGATTGAAAGTTTTTCTTTTCACTGAAGGTCTGGATAATCACAAAAATTTTGTTTAGAAGGATTACTTTACATATATAATAATTTTATTTTAAGGAGGAAAAGGCAATGAACTCTTCAAAAAGACATATGTTTTCACTCTTTATTTTCTGTGCGGCAGCCTGCATTGTACTAATGGCAGGCGCAGTACTTGCCCAAAAATCTGAAGAGAACCTCATCAAGGATATGCGGTGGCGCAACATAGGCCCTGCGAACATGAGCGGCCGCATATCTGACATCGAGGCCTTGGATGATGATTGGACAACCGTGCTGGTCGCATCAGCTTCCGGCGGAGTATGGAAATCTACTAATGGAGGCACGTCGTTTGAGCCAATCTTTGATCGTTATGGTGCTGCCTCAATCGGAGATGTTACCTTCTTCCAGAAAGACCCGAATATCATCTGGATTGGAGGGGGAGAAGAATGTGGCCGAAACAGTGCTGCCTGGGGGGATGGCATATATAAGTCGACCGATGGCGGTAAGACATTCACCAATATGGGCTTGAAGGATACTTATACCATTGGAACGGTTCTCACGCATCCAACCGATCCGGATACCGTGTATGTCGCAGCTGCAGGGTGCATCTGGGGTTATATCGGAAAGCGTGGGCTGTTTAAAACTACAGACGGTGGGAAAACATGGCAAAAACTGACAAACGGTCTGCCCAACGATGGAAAGACCGGCGCGATTGAAATAATTATGCATCCCACAAATCCAGATGAACTCTATGTCTCTTTCTGGCAGAGGCTGCGTCAACCTTTTCGTTGTGACAGTGGAGGTCCTAACGGGGGCATATTCAAAAGTACAGATAGCGGAGAATCCTGGCAAAAACTGACAAATGGTCTGCCTAAAGGTGATTCGGGCAAAATTGGTATTGCGATTTCTGGAAGCAATCCGAAAGTCCTTATGGCTTTTTATGAGCATGGGTTTCAGCCGACTCAAGACGATCCGGATTACAATGATATGACCAAACTTGGAACAGGTCTTTATCGTTCAGAAGATAGCGGGAACAGCTGGCAATACATGAATCGTTATAATAACCGTCCGTTTTATTACAGTCACGTCTGGATTAGTCCCCATGATGATAAGCTAATATACAGGTTGGCCGGAGGTTTCCAGTATTCAGAAGACGGCGGTAAAACCTTCAAAAGATTTTCTGGCCGAGAAATTCACGGCGACTACCATGCCTTGTGGCTCGATCCACATAATAAGGACCGTTTCTATGTCGGCAATGATGGTGGCGCTTATTTGACGCACGACCATGGGAAAAACTTTATCAAGTTTGATAATTATGTTATCAGTCAGGTCTATATGCTTGGCGTCGACATGCGCGATCCATACTATGCATACTGTGGACTCCAGGATAACGGCACATGGGGTGGCCCTTCAGCTACCAGAGACAGTGCCATTTATACAGACCTTTGGTACGCCATAACCGGAGGAGATGGTTTCCATGTCCAGATTGATCCAACTGACTGGCGCACAGTTTACACTGAACGAGATCCAATGGGCGTGGGCGGTATTATCTGGCGATCGAACGCTGAGACCCGTGAGAGGCTGTCAATCAGGCCTAAGACGGGTGAAAATATAATCAACTATGATGAATATATTACACCTGAAATCGAAAAACTGCAGTTAGAAAAAGGATGGGGTGCTCCTCACGCTCCTGGTGCTACTAATGTCGATCTCCGGCGAGGA
>SDBT01021177.1_pt1 | contig 10166 bp, 10 predicted proteins | sample 2277101 | NCBI WGS metagenome assembly SDBT01 (sample SAMN10404973, study PRJNA504765) | marine sediment metagenome | isolation source: marine sediment core GS10_PC15, 103 cmbsf | place: Arctic Ocean: Southern Knipovich Ridge | collected 2010
TGGATGCTTGGCAAATCAAACACCTTACAGACTTGCTTAGACAGGGTTCGTTAATTGTTGCCAAAACAAATTCCCCAATTGTTCTTTACAGACAAACTATTGAAGAAGAAGAAAATTCCTATGAAGAAATTGTTTGTACGCTTGCCTCGAATTATGTGATAGAACAGTTAGTGACCTCGGGTGGTCCTTTAGTCCCAAATTTCAATCAACAATTTGTGTTTACATTAGAAGAATATCCTGGACGTTTGATGAGAAAAAGCAGAGATCAATTCTTACATGTTGTTTCTCTACTTGAGGACCATCTCAAATAAGTACCCTACAGATTATAAGTATCACAAATCCAGAATTTTTGGATGCGATTACTAGAGTATCATGCTAAAGAGTTGTTCAAAGAATTTGGAATTCGAGTTCCGCCAGGAATTTCATCAAAAGACATTGAAAAAGGTCGAAAAGATGCTGAAAAATTGGGATTTCCTTTTGTAATAAAAATTCAGGTTCCGGTTGGAGGGCGAGGAAAAGCTGGAGGAATTCAAAAATGTCACAACGAGGATGAATTTGAGCTCAAATATCCTCAAATTTTGGAGATGGTTATCAAAGGAGAAAAAGCTCGGGCAGTCTTGCTGGAAAAAATGGTAGAGATAAAAAATGAACTATACCTATCCATATTTCTGAATCGAAGTAAAAGATGCTATACCATTATTGCTTCTGCTGATGGGGGAGTTGAAATTGAATCGGTCAAAAATCAAATTATTCGAGAGATTGGATTAGGAAAGGTGGAAGAGGATGTGGCCAGGCAAGTTGCAAATGAGATGGGTCTTGAAGGAAAAACCGCAAACGATCTTGTTGAAATTCTTCAAAAATTATCAAAACTCACAATAGAAAAAGAAATTGAACTTGCTGAAATTAATCCTCTTGCAAAATTAGAGGATGATTCTTTGATCGCGCTTGATGGTAAAGTCGTGATTGATGATAACGCAATTTTTAGACATAAGGAATTAGAAAAGTATCAAGAAAAATCAGAGATTGAAAACAAGGCAGAAAAAAGTGGCTTTTCTCTTGTGGAATTAGAAGGGAATATTGCAGTGGTTGGAAATGGTGCAGGTCTTGTAATGTCTACTCTTGATATGCTATCTGACAATGGTGGAAAACCCGCATGTTTTTTGGATGTTGGTGGCAGTGCAACAACAGAGTCAGTTTACGAAGCATTAGTAGTAATTAGTAAAATGAGTAAAGTGAAAGCAATTCTAGTAAATCTGTATGGAGGTATAGTAAAAACCTCAACAGTCGCATCATCTTTCATCAAAGCATATGAAGAAAACTTGATTGACCTACCAGTTTTTGCAAGATTAAAGGGTGCAGAATCTGAAACATCAAAAGAAATGCTAAAAGAAACTAAAACAAAGATGTTTGATTCTGTTGAAGACGCAATCAATGCTGCGGTTTTGGGAGTTAAAAAATGACAGACATTTTTGAATTATTAAGGGGTAACCCCGGAGACTCGGATTACAAGAAAAAACCCATAATCGTTCAGGGAATAACTGGCAAATTTGGATCGTTGCATACCAAAAACATGATTGATTATGGAACAAATGTTGCTGCTGGAGTTGTTCCAGGAAAAGGTGGTCAAAAATTTGATAGTGTCCCCATTTATGAAAATGTAAAAGAAGCAGTTGACGCTACTGGTGCAAAAATTTCTATAGTTTTTGTTCCTGCAAAATTCTTTCTAAATGCCGCAAAAGAAGCACTGGAGGCAGGAATCAAACTTCTTGTTGCAATTCCAGAAAATGTTCCAGTTCGTGATACAATGCAAATTGTCGAGTTTACAAAGAAAACTGATTCCATAATGATAGGTCCAAATACGCCGGGCGTGATGATACCGGAATTAATTAAGATAGGAATCATGCCTGCTAGTCCCTTCAAAGCTGGCAACATTGCGGTTTTATCAAAAAGTGGAACTTTGCTTTATGAGATTTCAGACTGTCTTTCCGAGGCAGGTTTTGGTCAATGCATCACCATTGGAATTGGTGGAGATCCTATCAACGGTACAAGACTAATTGATGCATTCAACATGGTCAAAGAAATTCCTGATTTGCAAGGTATAGTAATTGTTGGAGAAATTGGTGGAGATTCAGAAGAAATTCTTGCTCAACACATTATAGAAATTGACTTCAAAAAACCAATTGTAGCCTATATTGCAGGAAGAACAGCTCCTAAAGAAAAAAAAATGGGCCATGCAGGTGCAATTGTTTATGGAAATTACGGTTCTGCAGAATCAAAAGTTTCAATGTTTAACAAGGCAAACATTCCTGTTGCAAAACGACCAATTGAGGTTCCTATGCTCTTAGCAGGTAAGCTGGAACAATCTGGCGATTAAATTAAAAGAGAGTATCTTTAGTTTGAAATAAGATGCCAATATCAGATCCAAAGAAGAAACAGATAGCCCAAAAAGCTCGTCTTCACAAAAAAATATGCTTTAACTGTGGTGCAAGAAATTCAATCGATGCCACTAGATGCAGAAAATGCCATAATAAATATCTCAGACTAAAAAATCGAACTTTGGGCGTCAAGAAATAAATTCTTTTCCATAATCTAAAGACAAAAAAGTTCTTAATGTCTAAAACCATTGGACCGGTTGTCTAGTGGTTTAGGATGACGCACTCACACTGCGTATGGATTTTAAATCCCGCAATGGTCATGGGTTCAAATCCCATCCGGTCTATTTTCATATTTTATTGAGAACAAAATTGTAGAAGAATTTATGAGTAATTTAACTAAGAGGCAAAGAAAATGAATAAAGAAATAATTTTTCTCTCAATTATAGTTGGATATGCTCTAACAATTTTCTAATAGTTTAATTATAACACGATTTCACAAAGTTTTGGAAAAACATGTCATTTAACAGACCAAGAGAAATGTTTACCGCAACCTGTGGTGATTGTGGAAATGAATGTCAAATACCATTCAAGCCAAAAGACGACAGACCTGTTTATTGCAAAGAATGTTTCCAAAACCACAAACCACAAGAACGTAGTGGTGGCTCTAGATTTAGCAGAGGATCGAGTTATGGCAGAGGATCAAGTTATGGTAGCAATGACAGAGGTTCCAGGTTTAGTAGAGGTTCAAGAGACGACAGACCAAGAGAAATGTTTACCGCAACCTGTGGTGACTGTGGAAATGAATGTCAAATACCATTCAAGCCAAAAGACGACAGACCTGTTTATTGCAAAGAATGTTTCCAAAATCACAAACAAAATTAGAAATTGTTTTGAGTTACTCTCAAAACTTCGCAATTTTATCAAAACAAAGATTTAGAATCCATCATCAGTACCAAAAATCATTGTGTGCTGCACCATCAAGGGATAAAATAAAAATTGGAGTGATGGTACAGATAGTACAAAAACAAGATCAACGTACAGGAAATTTGACTGAAGGTATAGTTAAGAGAATTCTCACTTCGAGTAATTTTCATCCTAATGGAATTAAAGTTGAATTGGACAATGGAAAAATAGGACGCGTTCAAAATATAATATAATAACACAATACCCAAATGAAGGCGGATAATCAATTGCAATCTGTTGGTTTTTGCAAAAATGTTTTTTGTGGTTCCAATTAATTTCTATCATGATTGATGAGTTGTTATACATCATCACTTGTGACAACTTGCCAGATTGAGAATTTCAATCATGACAATTTCATATCAAAAGATTTGAAATGATTCGGTTTTGATTATGCCCAATTGTCAGTATAAGAATGGCGATTTTCACCTTCTATTGCCTTTCGAAGCTCCTCATAATCGTATATCGTTAATTCTCCTCTAGCGAGCCGAGTATTAAGAATCTTTAACGCATCGTTGGTGGCTTCTGATTGCCCTGACTTTGGAGTTGGGGCTGTGAGTTCTTCTACTTTCCACTCCTCTGTCTTCAACCCCGCATTGTTGTATGTATGCCTCTTCGTTCCGTATTTGGAATAACTGAGTACTGTGAAAGGCTTTGAGTCTGAAGCAACGAAAGCAATTGTTGCGGAGTGTTTGGGGTCGTTAGAGAAGGTGACAGTGGTACCATGAGAGCCTGAGGCGAACCCTACCAATCCCAACTTTTCTAGAGTAAATGCTCCCCCAATAGTAAAAAAATCACTTTCTGTAACAAATTCATCGGTTAGTCCCGTATGAACGAAATTCCATTGTATTTCGTTGCCAGTTTCTTCATTATCGAATTGAATTGAGGCCAAGCATGCATGATCCACTGCTTTAGTATCTGACAGAGGTTCAAGGACAAAGCCTTTAACAACTGTCCTCTTTTTTACACCGGACTTGAAGAAGAATCCCTTAGTACTCTCGACATATTCATAGTCCTTAAATGCGGAACACTGCATATAATCCAAAATTTCTTTACCTTTTACAATTACTGTTACCGTGTTAGGAAAATCTCCCACCAATTCGGTGTTGTCAAATTGTCCATTATCCTCCTTACGATATTTAGAATCTCTTATTGTGTATATTTGAAAATCTTCATGATGGTTTGGGTTTGAAAGATGTTTAACGAAACTTTGGTCTATTTTTACTGGACCTTGCCACAATACCTCCCTTTCAAGAGGCATTTTTTCATATTTTTGGTAATCCAATCAAAAAGATAATCTTGCTGTCGGTATATAAGATCTACATCTCACGTACAAAATCAGGTCTTATACACGGACTCGATTTTTGGCCATCAAATAACCCAGCCCAATAAGTATAGTATAGCGGCCCCACCGATAGCTACTATCCCATAAACAATCCAAAACCTCCTAGAAGCTGGTTTCTTTTTTTTTACATCTCCACTCTTGTCTTTCATTTCTTTGATTCCACCCTTAGAATATTTTTGGCTTTGATTTAACTTTTAGGAATCTGTTTTTTTACCAAATTAGAAATGAATATTCAAAAGCAATGCTAAATTTTCATCAAAGAAAAATAATATGAAAAACTTGAACATGAAAATAAACATGGAATTGGATTTTTAGGCATTTCAGAACTGAGTCAAAAAATATAATTCCAATTACTAAAATATTGTGTAATTTAGTTTTTTAAAAAAACCAAAAAACAGGAATTAAGATTGGCCAAAAAAGACCTTTTAGTTTCATCATAATTATTGAAGGATTTTCGTAGTTTTAGTGATTTATAATTTTAAATGAAATTTATTTTATTGGAAAAAACATCATTTCATTTCTGTGCCTCACAACATCTGCTATCTATAATGTTGGGATAACCTCGGGAAATCTCAACAATAAATCTAAGTTTATTAATATCACTACCTTTTGAAATTGACATGAGTAAAGGCGTGGAATCAATTACCGAGGGGTACCAATGACCCTTATTACTGACCAATCTATTCAAGACCTCATTGAAATTCGCAGCATAAAACCTGCAGTGCTATCAGTCAGGACAGGAAATTCTTTAATTGTCCAAGTTGATGCAAAAAGGGAATTAGCTGCAAGCATACGGGAGCATGGCCTTATTCAACCCATAACGGTCAGACCAGTAGACGTAGGTTTTGAAATAGTTTCAGGTCATCGAAGATATCATGCATGTAAACTCTTAAGGTGGAAAAAAATTCCCTGTATTGTTAGGATACTGTCTGACAAGGCAGCGTTTGAAATACAGCTTGTAGAAAATATACAAAGAAAAAGTCTTGATCCTATAGAAGAGGCAGAGGCTTTCAAGAAATACATTGTGGACTATGGTTGGGGAGGTGTTTCTCAGCTAGCGAGAGTCCTTTCGAAAAGCGAACAATATATCTCTGCTAGAATTCAGTTGCTTAGACTTCCAAAAGAGATTCTATATGAAATATCTCAAAAAAATCTTGGTGTTTCTCATGCAATGGAACTGGTTAATCTGGATGAGGAGTATCAACAATTGCTTAAAGATGCCATCATTGATGAAAACTTGTCCGTTAAGAACATTAGAGAGCTCACTAAAGCTTCGAAGAAAGAAATAGAGTTAGAGCAAGTTATTGGTGACTATAATTACAATACTTCCTCACAACAAGATACGTCAACAAAGCGACAGATCAAAATATTCAAAAAGTCTTTGTTAGTTCTGAGGATGTTACTTTCAAATTTGGATGGTCTCATAAATGAGGCCAATGAAACTCTGAGTCCTGAAGAACGAGTTGAATTTTTAAATGTGCTAATGAAATTTAGACTAAATACACATTCAATGATAGATGATAATATTATAGTTATCAAGGAATTAAAGAAAAAGTCTAGCACTTTAGAATTAAATAATGTGTTAAACAAATAAAAAAATAATTAGACCATTGTTTATTTCGATTCTTAAGTTATGATTTAACATGTAAGATGAGGTAGATTTTCCACCATACAAGATTACGAAAGACCTCCTCCAAGCCAAAGTCTCAGAGTGAAAAAGTAATCTTTAACGAGGATAACAAACAGCTAACCAGTTTCACTAATCTTGGAATCTTTTCAAGAAAAAGAAAAAGAGGTAGTTCTCCATTTTGGAGAATTTAGTTACGTTGCTGGTATTGTATACCAAGGCTTGCGTGGCCACAATCCCCATTTCACAATCAGCGAGATTATGACAAGGTAGAATGTGACAATTATTGGTTCGATCCAGTTTGCATTTGCGGTTCCAGGTTCGATTCCCATAGCTGGCTCTACTCCATAGAGAAGTAGTGCTCCTGCTCCTAGAGGCATTATTGCAACGAAGACAAACATGAGACTCCATGATCTTGCTATTGCGCCTCCCAAGTCAGCATATGTGCCGTGTGGTTCTTTCCACGTATCTTTTCCTAAATACGTCTGCATACCACCGCAGTACCAATACACCATTCCTTGCAATATCATAGCACCTATAATGTTGCCCAGAGTTACTGGAACAAGATTATTGAACCATGCTTGGCCCCATGTGACTTCTGCACCAGCCCAAATTCCAGCTGACAGGGCAAAGTGATTAACAATGCTGTGTTCAAACCCTGTAGCAAAGAATACTGATACTGGTATTCCGATCAAGACAATCTTGGCGATCACTTCTTGTGTTCTGAAGGCTCCCCATACTCCCATGCCAATCATCCAGTTTGCAAAGATTCCACGGTAGAACAGCTGGTCCCATTGAAGACCGACTGACTTTACAGTAGCGATTTTTGCAAGCATGTTCATAAGTGGAGCACCTACTGCGCCTGCTTGATCTGCGCCAATGACAATCATCCATCCAATGACAAATCCTGATATCCAGTGACCTGCATGTGTTATGCCCCATTGATAAAACACCTCTAGCCACTTTAGTTGACCCGTCATCAGGGATATTCCCGTAGTCATATAGTCCCCGGTTACTAGGTTGGAACCATATATGATGACGAGTACTAATGCGGCGAATCCGAAGATGCCGAACATGAGGAACTTTCCAAGTCCTGGAGATAGGTCTGTTGCCACAGTTGACATGACCATCCATGCAAAGAAGGCTGCAAATGCGAGATAACACATTGACTGCCAGCCCATTAGTATGCCCTGAGCTGGATTACATTTTGCCTTTGCAACTCCTAATGTACTTAATGTTTTGATTGTGTCCCGTATGCCAAGTAATGCTGCATTCATCCGTGGTGGAGGAGCATCAGTTGGCGTACTAGGAGGTGTCGTTTGCGTACTCATACTTCAGGTAGCTGACTTTTCTTATTATATAACGTTGATTGTATTCTTCCGGTTTATATCATCAATGCCCGATCTATGTAACTAGATTCTTTATCTACAATTAGCTGAGCAAAAAATGACAAAAAAACTGGGAATTTGCTTGGCCATATAAAAGATCTACTCATCTTGTTGATTTGGTAGACAACATAAATTCTGAAAAATTTTCCCGACATCTGGTAATTTACATCTTCAGTCAATGTACATGTGTTAAAAAAACCAATTTAAGGCTGTATAATATCACAAAAATGGTTTGGGGAGTTTATTATTGCTCATACATCTAGCTTTATCATTACTCGTTTTACCGGCGGCTTTTGGGGAAGAGTCTAGTGGTGTGATTATCAACGAGCTTGAACTAAATCCGCCCCCAGGGGAAACTCAATGGATAGAACTGTATAATCCAACCACATCTTCAGTTTCTTTGAACTCTCTTGAATTATTGTCCATCGAAGATAATTTAGTAGAACAAAACAAAAAACTGGAGGAAAAAGTCAAAAAAAGATTCAGTCTTTCACCTTTCTTCCAGGAAAATATCAAACCCGGGGAATACTATGTAGTACAAATAGGGGAACTGCAAAATAATTTCTTTGACCATAGACTTAATTCATTTGTTTTATCGGATGGACAAACAACTTTAGATTTTGTACGTGGGTTGAGTGATGAACTTGCAAATGAACGGACTTGGCAGCGCTTTCCCGATGGTGGAGATACGGGAGAATTCAAGGATTGGACTTTTAGACCCGCTTCAAAGGGAACAGAAAATAGCACCATAATGACACTTGTTGCCGAGTGTTACCTCAATCCATTCTGCTGGGGGGCACTAGATGTATTCATGCACAGAGCACATATCGTCAAAGTAGAAGAGAGTCAGTTTTCGATTAACACCTTTTATGATCCCACTTTACTTAGGGTGGACTTGATTCCTGAAGAAAAAAAAATTAGAATAAGGAAACCACTAGTAGACTTGGCTCAGGGGGATAGACCTACATTTATGCACGTAACAATACCTATTGAACTTTTGAGTGGGACCTATTCTGTCAGTTCTGAAAAGGGTCAGCTGCCTTTTGAACAAATAGATAATGAAACCCACTCCCGGTTGATAATTGGAGGGCTTTCAAACGAAAGTTTGATTGAAATAACCGGGACAGTAATTGTTCCTGAATTTTCACTTGGCACGGTAATGCCAATGGTGGCTGCAATTTTTCTAGTCATATTGTTAAAGCAAAGATTTTGGAAATATTGAGGCTCTCACAAGAAAACATGTTTTGGTCAAGCTGTATAACTCCTGTAAGGAATTTTCATCTTGTCAAGAAATTTTTATGTCTTGAATTATTCAGCGCATTATTGTAATGTGTTTGATTGCACTGCGATCTAAATCTTGATCGGTCGATCTAAAGCGATCATGTAGATCTAAATAAAGTAGCAATCCCAAAAAAAGAGTATAATACTACTTGATCGATATCATTATTGAGCAATATGACAGAATTTTGTGTATCAGATGAAACCATACACGCCGCAAAATCGGCCATGGAACAAAAGGGATACAATTACACAGGTGCTGACGGGAAAAAATCAATCTCAGCAGTAGTTGGTAAGAATCCTTTATTCGTAGCCGGTGTCATAAACGGAAACCAAAGACTTAGCCCTCCAGATACAGCCAAGCTAACAAGCGCACTTGGCTTATCAGCACAACAAACCGCAGAGTACAATCGTCATCCAAGGAGAAAATTTACCGCATTGCCAAACGATCCATTCAATTACAGATTGATTGAGATCATAGCAAACTACGGTGATCCTATGAGAGAGATTGTCAATGAACTCTTCAACAGTTTCAGCCTCCCAGGAAGTAGTGATACAGGCCGTGGAGGAGATGGAATTATGAGTGCAATTGACTATTCAATGCATCTCTTTAGACGTACAGAAGGAAACAAGCTACCTGACTTTAATTTGCAGGAAGCCGATCCAAAGATGAACAACAGATGTACATTGGTACTAGACGGCAAGTGGCTAAATATCAAGGCGTTCGGATGGTAAACTTCTAGGCGTAAAAACCTAAACATTTCCCTTTTTTTATTTTCAACAATCGGTAAAAAGGCATCCGATAAATTTCAAACCAATTGTTAAACCAAGATCCTCAAAAAGATGTTTACATTTGCAACGAACCTAGATTTTTTTTACTTAGTTAGCTTTGGGATTTTTTGCCACACGATATTCTATTGTTTTAAGATTACATTCTCATTCTTTGGGCAGATAAACCATTCCAGTTTCAATCTGCCACCTCTTTCCACTTTTTGCAACAAAAATAATATCTTGCTCCTCTTGGTTCTTTACTCTCTCCAAAATATGATCCCATTCCTTGTAATGTCATTGGCTTATCGCAATCATCACAAATTATTTCAGTTTCTTTTAGCATTTCTTATATTATTTTCAGACTGCATCCTCTCTAGCATGAGAACTTGTTACTTCATTGGCGGCACTCCATACCATAGAAC
>SDBT01021178.1_pt1 | contig 10165 bp, 7 predicted proteins | sample 2277101 | NCBI WGS metagenome assembly SDBT01 (sample SAMN10404973, study PRJNA504765) | marine sediment metagenome | isolation source: marine sediment core GS10_PC15, 103 cmbsf | place: Arctic Ocean: Southern Knipovich Ridge | collected 2010
CCTCAAGAGCATGCAGAATGCCCGCCTGGCGCTTATGACGCGAACGGCGGCGTAGTGCTTGTTCAGCACCAGCACGTGCGAGTCCAGTGCAGTATGCGCTGCGGCAAACATGGCCATCGGCCTCCAAGTCAACTTCGCTGGGGGAAGTTGCATAAGAGCGTCTTAAGTTTGATCTGTCGCATTCCAACTTGCTGTGGCGTCGGCCGACTTCGTCGTGCTGCATCGGAAACCCATAATGGGTTGCCTGCTTCGCACTCCTTGTCGGCCTCGTCCTCGCTACGTTGGCTCTACGCCACCTCAATCGCAAGAAGCTCTAAGGCCAGCCTGGGACTATGGGCTCTGCTTGAGAGCCTCGTACAGATAGCCCGCAAACCGGCCTATCATTCTGACCCCAATATAGCACATACCCCGCAGATAGCAACGTTTCGAACTGCGCAGAGGCAAACCCTGCGAAAACTTCAAGGCCCCCACTCCTCTAACCGCGTTTAACGCTATCGAGCACGAGGTGACGTTTGGAGGGCTTAAACACAATCGACGTCTTTCCGAAGGCGATCTTGACCGCGTCGGAGGTTTGCTCGACGGTGAGTTCACCGGCGATTTTCTTCCTGCTGAATGCGCTTGCGAAGTACGCCTTGCCCACAACACCAGCCGATGCGCGAAGCACAGTATCTCTCCGGCGGGAATCGAGCTTGTGCGATTCATCGGTCAGTTCAAACCGAACGGTCGCGGCTATGGCGAACTGGACGGCTGCCATTTTGCCCCTTATGACGCCGGACGTGCGGCCCTCGCTGCGCTCGAGCTGCCCGCGCGTGTGCCAGAGTAGTTCGAGGGTTTCAGGCGTACCGCTGTGAAGCTCGTCGAGCACGCAGACCATCTCGCCGACGTGCGATTTGGGATCTACGACCATCACCACGTGGCGTATGAATTGAACACCGTCACCGCACGCTCCGGCAGAATCCATCGCCAGGTAGCGATGGTTGGGTGAACTCTTCGATTCAACAATGCTCCCCTGCGCATCGAGCAGATGGTCCCGCTCGGCGACGACTATCGTATTGTGCGCACGGGCGGGCACCTCATAGAGTTCCGCGACCGGCTGAGTTTCAAACAACTCCCCGCGCGGGGGCCTGCCCAGATTGCTGAGCAGCATCTCGCCTGCAACCTGCATCTGGATCGAGTTCATGTCGTGCTGGGAATGGCTGGCGGCCATGTCGCCGGTTTTGGCGGCAACGTACATATCCGGTCGCGGCCACTGATCGGCCATCGCAGCCCATCCGATTTCGTGATAGACCTTCGTCGTATCGAGGTGTGGCTTGGCGGGGCATACTGCATCGTCCGGGCGGAACAGAAGCGCCAGCCCCGCAGCGGACCAGCCCGCCGAAGATACGTCGCGACGGAACGAGTAATTGTCCAGCCACCAGGTTACGTCCTTCATCCCGAAATGCTTGACCAGCAGATAAAACGTTCCGTACAGCGGAACGCTCGGATTGTCGCCGAAGCAGACCGCCTGCCCGTTCGGAGAGAAGTAGATCGGAAAAAGTCCCGTCGTGTCCATCCCGCGTTCGTGCAGGATCGTCATATCGTCGTCCAGGCGCCTTGCCGCCTCGCCGGCAAGCAGCAGGTATCGCATCGCGAAGCCCCAGTATCCGATGCCTTCGTCCCACCCGCCTTCGCGACCGAGCGCGTCGAAGAAACGTCGCAGCCCTGCCCGGGCAAGCTTATATGTCTTCTTCGCATCGGGATCGTCGTCGCCAAGGGCAAGCGCCGCCAGACCGCAGCCGGAGTTTATTACCGCGTTGGCGTGGGAGTATGTGTTGTACCACGAGACTTGTTGGGCAACCGTGTTGCGGTACGGTTCGAGCGCCTTGGTCCGAACCGCCTGCAAGACGGCCGTCCGTTCGTCTTGGGTAATATCTTCCCACAGCCAGTCAAGTGCGACGACGGCTGCTACGGCAGCTTCGGCGGTGCACAGGTCGGCGTGGTTCTCGGTCTTGTTGGCCTGGCCGTCGGTGAATTTGGTATGGAGCGGTTCGACCCAGGCGGTCCACGAGATCAGATTGTGCAGTTCCTCTTTAGCTCGAGAGAGATACGCATCGTTCTTTTCTATGTGATGCGCAATCAGCAGATCGAGAATGCGTCCTTGCGTGGTGCGTGCGGCTACCAGCGCCGGATCGGTCGCGCCCTGCTGACCGAGCGAACGCCACTGCGCTTCGGTAACGGGATTAGTCTCCAGGATCAGAGAGCATCGCCTCTTGAGCGTTTCGTAGATCACGTCATACGGATGCCGGCCGATCAGCCGGTGCAATGACCTGAGTTCTTCACGGGTTGCAAGGATACCTCGTCGCATGAGAGCCTTTCCTGAATCGACGTCGCGAAAGATGATAGAGCTTACTTATGTCCAACATACGCCCCTTCCCTGACGAATTCAACCGTTCAGAAGCTACTGGAGATCATCCGCACCTGAAATCATAGTCCGAGTGTGAGATTTTCCAATTTCTTTCCGCACAAGGGATAGTCGCTGGCCGTATGTGAGGGAACGACCTATCATGCTTTTGATGCAAGTGTCCGATAAATCTAAGGCTACAGAATTGCCCTATACTTGGCATGCAGAAAGGATTGTCCTGTCAAAGTGACCCGTAATCCGAGCAACAGTGAAACCGACCAGGGAAATCTGCCGAACATGCAGAAAGGGATGCTCAGTCAGCGTGACCAAACAACCTGACAATAATCCGAACAACAGGGAAACCGACCAGGGCGATCCACCGGCGGAGATAACCGACGGTGAGTTGCTGCAGCGCCATCTGGACGGCGATCCCGGTGCATTTCCTGCGTTAATGAAACGCTACGAACGGGAACTGTATAACTTCCTGGCCAGATTCCTCGGCGATGCAGCCCTCGCTGAGGACGTATTCCAGGAGGCGTTCCTCCAGCTTCACATTTCGGCCGCCACATTCGACACCAGCCGAAGGCTCAAACCCTGGCTGTTTACCATCGCCGCCAATAAGGCCCGCGACGCCATGCGGTCCAGACGGAGAAAACCGGCAGCATCATTGGACGCAACTATCGCCGGAGGCGAAAGCGACGAAGCTACCTACGCCGAATTAATGCCTTCAAAAATACCGCAACCTTCAGAAAGTCTTGTGAACCTTGAAACTCGCACCGCCGTACAAAACATCGTCAGCGAGATGCCGGAGAACCTAAAATCAGTCTTGCTGCTGAGTTATTTTCACGAGTTCGCTTACAAGGAAATCGCGAAAATGTTGGACGTGCCGCTTGGGACCGTAAAGTCCAGGCTCCATGCGGCGACTAAACGATTCGCGAAAGAGTACAAGGCCGTCGCCGAGCGAAGCGGACATGAGTAATGGCTTGGTGATGCTCGGATTATTAAAAGGTTTGCGAAAGAGTACAAAGCCGTAGCGGAATGAGACGAACATGACTGATACAAGACACGACGACGAAATCAGACTGATTGACTTCCTGCGAGGTGAACTTTCACCCGCCGGGAGGAAGCAGGTTACAGATCGCCTGGCGCAGGACGCGGACTTTAAAGCACTGCACGACGATCTGGCCAACACCTTCGCGGCGATGGATCTGGCGGTTGAACTCGATCCTCCTGCGCACCTCGTTGAAGCGTCGATGACCCACATCGCTCGCGCCCGCAGAACCGACGCACTGCTTGCTCGCGAAGAGATACGCCGCGGCCGATGGCGACCAACATTTTCTCTACGCGGGTTAACCGGGGTGGCTGCCTCGTTCCTTATCATGGCGCTGGTCCTTGTCCCTTCAATGCAGCAGGCACGCCGGGTAGCTATTCAAAAACAGTGCATGTCCCACGCTTCGCAAATCGGCGCCGGGCTGCTGTCATACGCAAACACCAACGACGATTATCTTCCGGCCTCTACGCACCAGGCGACACGATGGCTGCCCAACGACGGGGCCGAGACGGTAAGTAACTCGGCTACTTTGTTCACGCTTGTCCGCCTCGGCTACGTTTCGCGTGAAGCGTTCCAGTGTCCGGCCGGTAAGGCCTCCAGTTTTGCAATCAGTGCGGACATGACCGATTTTCCGCAGGGCAAACACATCAGCTACTCCTATCAACACTCTGTGGGTGGCCGACGGATGAGACTCAGCGATCCGGCCCTTGGCGAGGTCGCCGACAGGATGGTGATATTGGCCGACAGCTCGCCGATCTTCGCAGAGGGTAGATTCAACAAAGACAAGGTTCACGCCCTGACTTCGGAGAATCACGGCTCGCGAGGCCAGAACGTGCTTTACCTCGATCGCCACGTCGAATGGGTCACTCATCCGACCGTGGGCGTTAGCGGCGATAATATTTTCCTCGCAGGCGAGATCACCGATTACACGGGCACTGAACAGCCCACAAGCGCAACAGATACTTTTCTCCTCCCGGCATTTTCAGGCTCAGTAAATGATTTGAGACACTCTCGCTAAGGTTCCACTTAGACTCTCAGGCTGTAAACGCTCACAAGGCCCGCGAAACTCCTCCTCGCGGGCCTTTCAATGCGCTGCGGTGGCGCTTCCATGCAACGGGCCAAAGTCATACAATTTACCGCAATGTCAATCCGACTTAACCATGCTCCGTTGCTTGTGCTAATACTGGCCTTGCCCTGCCTGGCCCGGGAGCCCGATAACTTCGCCGACGCGATCAAGCTCACCAAAGCGGAGGCAACTGCGCTGGCGGACGTTGCGGATAAGTCTCCCCAAATCGACGAAACCGCTTTCTATATGATGCTCGCCAAGGCGGCGGCGATAGCGGAGTTGGCAAGCCCCTATGACACGCTGGTCGACTCGCCGGCTGCTGCTCAACTGTTAACCAACCCTCAGCGATGGCGAGGCTGGCCTGTCCGGCTGCAAGCAATCGTCTATCGGATCGAAAAACTTCAGGGCCGCAAGCATCTCAGTCCTTCGCCGCATTGGTCGGTCAATCGTCCGGTCTGGAAACTCAGCGGAACGGCTATGAGCGATCCCAACATTTCAATAGTCGCGTTTTCTGTGGTGAATCCGCCCCGACGAGACCAGCCGGATTCGATCGAAACGGATAACTCGGGCATCGAGGTCCAGACGTTCAATAATGGAACACCCGTCGTATACACTGGATTTTCATACAAGGTCTGGTCAACGAAGGACACCGAGGGCAGAGTTCAGAATTACCCGGTTATCATCCCCTGGCTGATCGGTTTGGTTATCCCTGCCGACGAAGCATCGTCCCCCGGCTCACTGGGGAAGTTGTATCAGACCGTGGCGTTGGGAATGGCGCTTCTGATAGGATATCTCTTCCTGAAGGTTTACACTCGGCGGCTTGGTAAGGCGGACCCCAGCCTGCAGCGAGCGAACAGGATCGAATCTTTCGATGCAGAACCCGGCGCAGAAACCGGCAGAGAAACCGGCGACGCTGAACCGCAAATCGATCCGCTACTGAAAGCCGCCGCCGAACAATATGCAAAGGACACACAAGACGATGTCGAATCAAAAGACAATTAACGTCCCTCTTGGCGAGCGGAGCTACGATGTCCGCGTAGGTGCTGGACTGCTGGACACGCTCGGCAAGACGGCCTCTGCGATGCCCGACGTGCGACAGGTCGCGGTCATTAGCGACTCGAACGTGGCGAAGCTCTACGGCCAGCGCGCACTGAACTCGCTCGCAGGTGCCGGACTCGATGCAAATCTGATTGAGTTCTCCGCCGGCGAAGTCAATAAGACGCTCTCCACCACGAGCGATCTCTACGACAGATTGTTCGCACTCGAACCGGCGATTGACCGCGATCTGCTGATCGTAGCACTGGGCGGAGGCGTTACCGGCGACATGGCCGGTTTCGTAGCGGCTACCACGCTTCGCGGCGTGCGATGGCTGCAATGCCCCACCACGCTGCTCGCGGACGTCGATGCTTCGGTCGGCGGGAAAACGGGCGTGGACCACGCGGCGGGCAAGAACCTTATCGGTGCGTTCTATCAGCCCGGAGGCGTTTTGATTGACGTCGAGACGCTAAAGACTCTCCCGGAGATCGAGCTTCGCAGCGGACTCGCCGAGTGCATCAAACACGCTGTCATTCGCGATGCATCGCTTCTGGAGTTCATCGAGACTAACGTCGATCCGATAGCAGCCTGCGATTGCGGCGTGATGACCGAACTGGTCGCCCGCAACGTAGCGGTGAAAGCCGCCGTCGTCGCCGCTGACGAAAAAGAGGCCGGGGAGCGGGCGCATCTTAATTTCGGACACACCGTCGGGCACGGAATCGAGGCGTTCATCGGCTACGGGCAGATCACCCACGGCCAAGCCGTCGCGTTGGGCATGCTTGCTGCCTGCGATATCGCCGCCGAGATGGGCCTTGTGGATTCATCAGTCCGCGATCGAATCGCCGCAGTGCTCGAAAAAGTCGGTCTTGCGACAAGCTGGTCGGGGCTGGACGTTGAGGCGATCTGGTCGATCATGCAGCACGACAAAAAGGCCAAAGCTGGCCGCGTCCGCTTCGTACTTCCGACGAAGCTCGGCGAAGTCGAAATCCATGACGACGTAACCCCCGCCCAGGTGGCGGCATCAATAGAAAGACTCGCATGAACTCAGCCGGGCAGCCTGACCTTAGCGTGAATATCGCCGGTGTTGAACTGGCCAACCCGCTGATGACTGCCAGTGGAACGTGCGGCTATGCTAACGAATACGCGGACTTCGTCGACCTGACGCAGTTGGGCGCGTTCGTTACAAAATCGATCACCGTTTCGCCGCGAGTCGGGAACGGTTACCAGCGGGTAATCGAAACGCGTGCCGGCATGCTCAATGCCATCGGTCTGGCCAACGTCGGGCTGAATGTATTCCTGGAAGAAAAGATTCCGCAGCTCGAACAGCTCGGCCTGCCGGTGTTCGTCAACATTGCGGGCACTGAAATCGCCGATTACGTAGCCGTCGCCGAAGCACTTGCCGATGTCGATATCGTGCGCGGACTGGAATTGAACATCTCCTGCCCGAACGTCAAAGCCGGCGGCATACAGTTCGGCGTCGATCCGGACTCGGCGAAGGACATCACGCGGCAGGTCAAAGCTGCCTGCGGCAAGAAAGTCTTGATCGTCAAGCTCTCGCCAAACGTCACGGATATCACCGTGATGGCCGCGGCTGCCATCGAAGGCGGCGCGGACGCTCTGAGCCTGATTAACACATTCACGGCCATGGCGATTGACATCGAACATCGCCGGCCGGTGCTGGCCAATAATACCGGCGGACTTTCCGGCCCGGCCATCCGTCCGGTAGCGGTCTATATGGTCCACCGCGTGTACTCGCAGGTCGCCAAGGCGGCTGGCGTTCCGATTATCGGAATGGGCGGCATTCAATACGCCCGCGACGCAATCGAGTTCCTGCTGGCGGGCGCGACTGGCCTGGCGATCGGAACCAGCCTGTTTATAGACCCTGCCGTCATCACCGAAATCCGCCAAGGCATCGTTGACTACCTCACCCGCAACGGACATTCATCGATCAGCGAGATCATCGGCACGCTCCAACTTCACTAGCGAAACCGCCCGCTACTTATCTGGAACTTTCGATATTTTCGATTGACGCCATATATATGCCTCTCTATACTCTGAGCATAGTTAACACGCCGATTTGATTCGCCACCCACCAGAGTTATCCTACCTAACTAACCAATGGCGAATGATCAGGTGTCCCACACAAGGAGACCGGCCGTGACATTAAAGCATTCCCTCCCTCGCATCGTTCTTGTTCTGGCATTATTCCTGGCAGTCTGCCATTCCGCGCAGGCAACACTTATCGAAGAATCCGAAACTCCTCCTCTGATTGAGGTAGATGATGCTGTTTTCGACGCGAGGATTCTGTCCACCAACGTCTTGCCAGTCCCGGCCGACAGCAACTCTATACAGATAGATCTTATTGCTGACCACAATGCAGAAACTCAGGAGTGGATGGACAGATTTTTACCAGTTGATCCAAATGACATTATTGACCCAAATGACATTGGCGTGCCTTTGGTTATTGAGGATGGCCAAGTACTAGTCCCAATCCATGTTTCTTCTTGGCCTTCTATCCCCGGCCCAAGTTTCTGGTCTGAAGAAGAAGGAATTACCGATCTGGCAGGACCATTTCACGGCCAGGCTGCGATCACCCCAGACGGACTGTCCGTTACGTATCAACCCGATGCCGGCTACGTCGGCTATGACGTGTTCGCTTTTGAAATCACGACCACTGACGGAACAACGACTATGCAGTTACAGCGGGTCTTTGTTTATCTGCCGGGACTTTACATGGCCGTCGGAGAGCAGATATACAGTCGCGCCACGCCTGGCGGTCAGACCATCATCCAGCCCGACAGCAACATGGATGCATTTTACAGCAGCTTAATCAGTTTCAGTAGTCCATCCATACCCACATTTCAGCCAAGCATGCTCGATTATACCGATACCGACGGAACCAGGGTATTCGTTAGTATGTCAAACGGCACGGCTATCATTCGCTTTACCGGCGATGATCTGGCCCCGATTGCATTGGGGCAAAGTCTGTCCATTCTCGGCAGTAATGTGCAAATTGCAGATATCGATCTGAACGGTTACATCGATTACGGCCTAACAACCCTATGGATTCCAGACTGGTGGGGACGGGGACGGTCGGTGTGGGAACGGCAGCATACTACTCCCTTAGCTGAAATGAAGATCGGCACATTCGGAGGCGGCGGTGACGGCCTTGCGACCGTCGAGCGTATTCTGGGAAACTCAAATATAGACAAACTACTTGCTCCTATTGTCAATTTAACCGGTGATGGAATCGTAATGTCCGGCCGTATCAAAACCATTGAGTTGAATGATCTTGAAAACGGGGCAGACATATTCATGTCTACCTCAGCTCCTCCTCGCTTTACTACTTTCATTAACTCTACATTTGCGGACAGGACCCTCTTTGAACATTCTCCCAACAGTGGAATCTCGACCCAAGATTCACCGGCGGCATTACTTTATTCCTCTCTTCCTCGCTACATGCGACGTCAGCTTACTCCGACTAACAAGGAGTCAATAACGCTGGGAAGGCTATACACCGATTCTGATGTCAACGTGCCCCATTATCTTCACAGTTTCCAGGCGACAAGTTGGGAGAGTGGGAATCTCAACGGCAAGTCCATCAAGAATCTGCAAATTGCAGAGAATATGGGCGCCAATATAAATCTGGATGCAGATCACGCAAAGTTCGCTCTGCATAATGCACAAATCGGCAGTTTGAATGACGCGACGTGGGACATCACGGGGAATCTTGGCAACCTGACGGTTACTGAAGATGTCAACAACTGCACGATTCGCACAACCGGCAATATGGGCAAGCTTAAGTTCAAGGCCGTTATCGGCAGTGACTTTTTGGCTGGATGCGGAGATGCTGTTTCACGGCACGCGACATCGAGGGCTGACTTTGAGAACACGAGCAAAATCAAGTCCATCCTTGTTGTCGGCGGAAAACGGACCTTTGACGCCAGATTCCAGAACAGTAATTTCTCGGCAGCTCGAATTGATACAGTCAGGTTCAAAAATGTTAAATTGGAGCCGTCCAGTGACCCCTTTGGACTGTTCACCCGGACTTCGGGCGATCGTCGGGAATTGGAACTGTTCACCTACGAGCCCAGATTGCTGAACCCGGCTCTGTTACTGTTATCCAAGGAACCTGGAAGCCCCGAAGGGGAGCGTTCACGCCGTTTGGTGACTTCGTGATTCAGCAATTCTCGCCAATTCTTATTGAAATAGCCAGTTTCCCAAATGTTGTACCCCTTCCCGGCGGGTTTCCTGAGCCACCGCGATAAGAAACTCTCTTTTCACTGCGCGGTGGGTCAGGAGACCCACCGCGCGGTCCCGTTTTTCTGTTGAGGCCGCCTCACTTCAGTGACGGCGGAATGTTCCATATTCCTGTCCGAAGTTTTCAGGAGACAGGCCGACGTTCCGTCGGCCGCTAAACGGATTGCATTGCATATGTCGTGGCGGGTATTTTTTTCACTAATTCTGGAGATATTCGCCGCGCAATTATTCATCTCTTCCAACCGGCCGGTATAATGTGTAAACTTCCGGGGCAGATTATTGATTATTAAGGGCGACATGATGAAGGTACTTATGCTCGGGTGGGAGTTCCCACCTCACATAAGCGGTGGGCTGGGAACGGCTTGCTATGGAA
>SDBT01021179.1_pt1 | contig 10165 bp, 14 predicted proteins | sample 2277101 | NCBI WGS metagenome assembly SDBT01 (sample SAMN10404973, study PRJNA504765) | marine sediment metagenome | isolation source: marine sediment core GS10_PC15, 103 cmbsf | place: Arctic Ocean: Southern Knipovich Ridge | collected 2010
CAACAGGGAATTACTTCTTCTCTATTTTTATCTTTAAAAATGATACCATTTTTCTGCATCCCATCCACCAAAAGGAGAAAACACAAGGTCCTTTATAAACCAACTCTCAATTGATGAGGTGCCCTATCCCTGATTATCCAACCGGAATGAGATATTTTTTTGATAAAGGAAGAGAAGCAATAAAATATAAAGTGAAAGACCCTGTGGAATATGGTGGATATATTAATCCATTGAATAGAATTTACAAAGTTGAAGATGCTGTAAATCGATTTGAAACAGCATACATAAGAGCAGAAAAAGCAGAAAAATATGAAAGGATTGGCAATACCAAAAGTGCCATTGATGAATGGAAAAAAATATTTGGTAATTATTTTCCATCTTATGGGTAAGATAGGTGATTTATATTATGGCTGGGAATATTAAAGATAATATATTCAAAGAAGCAAAAAGAATTGAAGAGGATAGCTTATATTCAGCTAAAGGACATTTTATTACAGCCAATTTCTGGATGAATTTTCACCTATGGATTGGAATACCAACAGCAATTATAGCTGCTATTGCTGGTGCTTCTGCTTTATCGCAATTTGACAATCATAATATTATTGCCGCAAGTTTGGCAATAATAGTAACAGCACTTACAGCAATTACAACTTTTTTGAATCCAAATGATAAGGCAAATTGCCATCGAAATTCAGGTAATAAATATAACTCATTAAAGAACAAGGCTCGTGTATTTTATGAAGTTGATGCTTATGGAGAAGATTCAAATCAAGATCTAACAAAACATCTAAAAGAATTATCAGAACAACGAGACAGTTTAAACCAAAATAATCCTCTAATTCCAAGGTGGGCATATAAAAAAGCAAAAAAGCGTATAGAGAAAGGTGAATCTGATTACCAGGTTTAATAATACTTGATTAATAGCAATTTATATCGTTATTGATTAATTAAATAAAATGATGATTTGGATGTCAAATGGAATTAAAGTAATCGTTGAATATCTTAAGAGTAAAAATAGATTTAATTATTCTGTAAAATCTAAATTGAAAGAACAATTATTCCAAATGCTTCATGTAGCGTTGAGTTATGAGCCATAGTAGCCCTACTGATTGAAAGAATACAAAATGTAGCTCTTCTTCCGATACGCTACTATAATGATTTAGATAATGAGATAGTAATGAATATATTCCATAAGCATGTGCTAATTCAAGATGAATTGTTTGTCCATGAACACGCAATTGATCGGGTTCTGTACTTAATACATCAATTTCTTGTAACCTTTCCATTCTATCTCTCATAGAACCTGAAATACTACTGCCTTCATTATTCAATATCTCCACAACCAAACCTTCAATAGCATTTCTTATAGATGGGAAAACATTTCCCTTCCCATATTGTTCGATTCCCCCATTAAGATTATCAAGAACATCATTGAAACCTAGTTCCGTTAAGTCTTCTTCAATTTTTGATTTCGTCGCTCCAATATTTATTTGTTGCCCCAAATAGCTTGATATTTCCCCTTTTTTATTTATGGTATACCCTGATAGGTTTAATGCTCTATTTATATCTTTTAAATATTTCCATCCACTATAATCAATTACAATTTCTTGTACCAATTTATTTAGAGTCTTTGAACCATTTTTATTTTCTATTAACGCCCAAAGTCTACCACTCAAAGAACCCCCTTTTGTAGAATCGTACGAATATTCAACATTTACATCAATTTTTGCACATATTTTATTTAGTTCTGCATGGGTTATAAATGCATTAGATAATGCATCAGATAAATAAGCCATGCTGGGTGTTCCTAGATCCATTATTTTCCTCCATTCAATCTATCAAGAGATGTTTATTTATTTTCTGCTTTTTTCCTTTGCTTAGTTTTCTTACCTACTTCATCTTTATTAAATGGATACCGTGGATTTTTAGCCTCTTTTATTTTTAATGATATTTCTTCATTTTTTCTTTCAAGATACTTATCAATACTTTCCTCTTTTTTTCTTTTGCCGATATGAAGTTCAATTAGTTCCATTGGTTTATCTGAGAGAGTTACGCCATCAACCTTTAATTTTCGGATAGATGTGTATGTCAATAGTAGATTTTTAACGTCTATGAGTGCAACTATATCCTTATCAATCTTAATTTCTTTATCTATAGTGTAAAAAGAAGTGCCCTTCCATGGAAATGTGTTAAGTAGGTTAATAAAATGATTAATAAATTTAGCTTGGTGTTCTGGATTTACCAAATTTTTTAATGTAATTGCCTCCTCTAAATAAGTCCGGCTCTTCCAAGCAGTAAGCTCCATTTCATAAGGAGCAAGTCGATTTTTATACAGTTCTAATCTTCGATTTTCAAATCTATCAATTAATCTTAGAAAGGTTGCATTTGCGAAATCTGTCATTTTTTCATCTGATTTTTTTGCTATTTTATGTGAAAGAAGTGCAATTCCTAAAGAAATAAGACCAATTCCTAAAGATATTAAACCAGCGGCATTTACAACTTCATTATTAAAAATAATTTTATATAAAGCAATGATAAAACAAACACCACCAGTAACCACACAAATTATTCCAATCATATCTAAGATTAGACGTTTATATTTTTTTATTTTTTCCCACATTGTACTTTCATCTCCATACCATTTATTTTTAATAACCTCAATATCATTTAGATCATCTTTCATAATCTCTCTAAGAAGTTTGAATGATTTATTCATCGGAGATTTATTTGTAAATATCAACCAATAGTTCAGATAAATGAAAATGAACTCTGAAATAATAAGAATTAATGTAATTAATGGATGAACTTGTTGATAATTGAATATAATTAATCCTATGATAGATAATGTAATCGATATGAATATACCAAATAATGCAAAAGTACCAATTCTAATTGTATTTAGATATTGAATCCAGTCCGATAAGCTTACTCTATCTAAAATGATTTAACTCCCCTTATCTGTATTTTGTAATGCCTACTCCTATAAAAAGATGTTGAGTTTTACATCACAGAGTGGTTTAGGCGGTGTCTATTATTCCCAACTAAAACCTTCTGTAGCAGATAAAGAAACACTATCAATATTCTCAAAGTATGAAATTAAATTTCCACTTATTTCAAATAAGAATTCTTTTTCATAGGAGTTAGGTAGATTACTAACGATTTCCACTTCTTCGTATAAAAGATTACCACCTAAATCATAAAATTTTGCTCTAATTGTGATTGCATCTAAATGTTTACCAGCATTATTTTTAACATTCCCTCTAATTTTATATCTATTAACTCCACCAGTATGAATGAAACCATCTCCAACCTTTACATCCTCCTCAAAAAGAATATGATTCCAACTCTCTACACTATAATTAACAATTTCTATATCAGTATTACCCTGTTGTAATTCATTACAACCACTCAACCCAACTGCTAAAAGAATGATTATTATTACACCGATTATTAATTGATGTTTATTCATAACATCATTATTCCAAACATAAGAACGAGAATAATAACTATTATAGCAATTACAACTATCAATATCCACCATTTTGTGAACTTCTTTTCAAATTTGCTGTCTTTTTGTTTTTTCCTTTGAGCAATGGTTTCAATCCAGCCTAAAAAGGCTCCACCCAGTCCAAAAATAAAAGAAACACCTATTATCCCAACTAGACCAATATCTCCAGTTGCAGACCTGCCCATCCATATTCCAAGTAGAAAACCAATGCCAAAACCTATTGCAAGATTTCTTTTTAGATTATCTGATTTATTTATATTCTCTATAATTTCTTTTTTCTGCATCCATTACCAACCTCAATATAAAAAATATAGTAACTGTATTTATGTGTTTGGGCTGACCTGTAAAGTTGACCAAATTCATTGTCAAATTATATCAAGTGATAACAAAAGTTGTCTAAATTGGTTGACCAATATGGTTTTAGAAGGAAATGGTAGGTTTTGGGAGCATACGAAAGGAAAAATGATTTTGTACATTCCAGCAGATGTATACAAGGACTCACAGTTTCCATTCAAACCAAAGGATCAAGTTAAAGTTATAATAGAACCAGATAAGAAGAGGATGATAGTAGAAAAAAGATGATTGTTTTATAAAGAAATTAGTTTAATCTATCTGCCCCTCTAATCTATCCTTTATATCATGATATATAACTTCATCATCAAATCGTTTCACTGACCTTAACATCCTTTCAATATATTCCTCGTTTGTCTCGGTATTAATTTTACTGACATTTAATCTATCTTCATGTTCTAATAACTCAACAATTTGATTTTTCCTTTCTTCACTCAAATTTAATCTTAGAACATACTTATACATGCGTAGAAAATGCTTTACTTCCTCACAAACTATATGCTCGTTCGTCCAAGGATAAGCTAACATATGAAAACGGAAATAATTGCCAACAATCTTATGATAATCATCCTTAGCATATTGTCTCAACTCATCAATTTGACGCAAATAGGTAAAACTTTTCCAAACTGCCATTCTTCTATTTCTTTGATTTCTAAATGCTAATCGTGCATTCTCAATAGAGTCCATTACTTGTAAAAAAGTAGTATTTGCCAAAGCTTCCATCCTTTCCTTAGAATCACTTGCAATTTCCTTTGATTCATCGCTTATATCTCTAGATTCTGTGGCTATCTCAGTAGATTTATTTCCTATTTCAATTGAATGGATTGCAAAAATAATAGATGTAATAGCAAGTTCCACAGATAGAAAACCTAAAGCTACTGGGACATCTCTAATTAAGGCATTATATGTTGTAAAGATTGTTATACATACAATAAGGATTATAAAGAGTATTTTTACCCATAACTTCATAATGTTCCTCCAGTTTTCCTCCCTTCAATCTATCAAGAGATGTTTATTTATATTTACGCCTCATAATCGTAGCTCATAATACCGATTGCCCATTTTCCATCGCTAAATAAACTATCTTGATAACACACGGTTAGATTATATGTGAGTTTCTGATATGGAAAACCACTTTCATCTAATGCTTCTCCTGTAACAATCCAACTATTTTTACCTCTATTATGAACGTCCTTCTCGTATCCGTAGGTACGCCATTTAATGTCATCTCTTAGAAATAACCATTGGCTGACAGCAGATTTCACATCAGATATGCTTTTTTCTTCTACCAGTATCTGTGAATTCTCAATAGAAATGATAACAACAACGATTAGAACTAATGCTCCAATTGTTGCGAAATATTTTTTCATTCCTTTGCCTCCCCCTTATCTGTATTTTGTATCAAATAATCCCTTATAACCATAATGTTTCCATCAGAACATAGGGAGAAACATGCATAGAATACGGTTTTTAAGCCATTATCCCCTCCATAACAACAGGAGGGAAAAAGAGAACCAATGAATAGAAAAAAAGAAGAGTTTCTTCCTTGACCGAATTATCATAGACGAGGGAAAGAAATAAATTTACAACCCAGTTTATTTCTTTATCTTAGTAAGGATCTTCCATATTTATACAAACTATAGGATCAGGAGGTGTTGGTCTAGGTGGTGGTGCTGGTATAACTGTTGGGGGCAGTGGTGGATAAAGTTCAGGAAACCAAGGTCCAACTCCAGTTGATGGTGCTGCAGTTACAGAAGGCAATATTACTACTATCAGCAGTATAGCTGCTCCAATTCCCAATATTCTCATTGTTTTTTTTCATCTTTATATCGCACTCTTAATTCATAAGACGGATAAACACTTAGATGTCTGGGAGTCACCGCTGGCAATATACAGCGTACAGGAAATAAAATTAAAATGACCCTTAGTGGTATCCAGCGAAGATCGTATCACAACTTTTTTTCCATTATAATTTTCTAGTAAATCCGTGTATGTAGCATCATTAATTCTGTAATATTTTCGAGTAATGCTCATTTTAGGGGATCCGGATTCATACGCAGTTATTTTTATTTTAACAGTTTCCCCCTCACGAGTTTTTTCTATAACTTTCATTGTTCCACATAAACTATCGGGAATAAGTATTCCTGTTACAACACCAGCTTGAGCAAATACCATTGCTATAAACAACACAATAGTTAATATTGCCACCATTTTCTTTGTTTTTTTCATATTTTTCTACCTTCTTTTCAGTATTGTAATATTTATTTTAAGTTGCTACCCGATATAAGTAGTTTTTTTGGAGAGAATTGAATATTTTGGAAAGAGTTGAATAAATAATTAAATTTCACTTATAAACCGCTTATATAATCCTGTTTCTTCAATCAAAACACAAGGGAGAAACGATGTTTGGAATACGGTTTTTAAGCCATTATCCCCATCTATAACAACAGGAGAGAAAAGAAAAGAGGATTATTTTATTACTTATGTGGTTTACAATTTTTGCCGTATCACCTTATTGAAGTTCCATTAGCTTAATTTGTCCCGAGATTTGTTGGTATGAAGCTATATGAATAGAGGCAAACTCTCCGATACCCACAAGCCTAAAGCCAAAAGCATAGGATTCATATTCAAATTCAGCACTGTCCTGATCATTAAATAGTCTTTGAAGTATCGGTGTCCAACTCCTTCCTGCATGAATTACCACATCATTTACTCTAAAAGCATCGATATATGGGTCACCAGTGCCGGTTTTCCAATGAATCCATTGAATTTTTCCTCTCGTTGATACGGTATCTGCTGCTGCACTTTGAACAAATATCAACATTAACAGTAAAAAAACTGTCGATATTGCCATCATTTTTCCAGATTTTTTCATTTTTTTATCACATCCTTTTTTTATCGATGTAAAAATCCTTTAAACAATAATATCTGATTGAAATGAAGAATAACCTTTATGTATGAAATGAAAGTATACAGCATCTCTGTAAAGCATATTTATATCCATTTTATTATCATTCATTTTTTACATCACCATATTATTTTTCTTTGTTTGGACACCGCCCAGACATTTTTTCTTATTATAAGGAGTGTTATTTTATTGACTATAAAAGATTTATTTGATATGTTTTGAATTTTTTGAAATGTTTGAATAAAAAACGAGTTTATCACTATTGTTTCCATCAAAAACACTAGACAAACATGCATATCAACCGTTTTAATTCATTATCCATTCTATAACAACAGGAGAAATAAAAAAAAGAGATGTTTAATCATATGCTATCCTTATTGTTTTGTATAAATTTGTGAAGTATTATCAGAATATGTTAGCATAAGTGTGGTATTATTATTTGTAAAATCAAAAACAAATGAATCATAAATTCCTCCTTCATAATATGATAGGTAAAGTATCCCTTCTCTTATATCGTAATATCCATAATCAGTAATATTATCCATAAAAGTAGAATTATCTATATAATATGCGAATTCCCCACTATTGTAAAAAATAAGTTTCTCAGAGTGGGATATGATATGCCCAGAGATTCCAATTTGTTCTGTTATCCAAGTACCTACAAATCTTTCATCAAGTTTAGAAGCATTATCAGTACATCCACTTAAACCAACAGCAATTAACAATATTATTATCCCAACTACTATTAATTGTTTTTTCATCCCATCACCAAGATAAGAATCAACTGTTTTGTTTTAACATTTTTGGAGGAAATAACGGCAGATAGGATGTTAAACATCCGTAAAACAGGGTTAACCCAAGTTTAACTTGGCATTTGGTTAATTATATTACTCGTTGGAAAAGAAGTATTTTGCACATTATATTATAATACTGTCAAATGGGAGTTTAGTAAAAAAAGGATTGAAAAAGAGGAAGCAATTTTTATAAATAACCACAAGTTGGTTGTTCAATATCAAGCTCAATTTCTTTTTGTTTGATAATTTCACCAATCGTATTTATCACATTCAAAAATTTCTGTAAATCTGGATCATCCCTGTTGATATAATTACTACTCCATTTTATTGTTTTTGTTTTTCCATCAATTGTAATTGTTAATAATGCAGAAGAAAAAGGTTCAACCCATAAACAATTTCCCTCTGAATCACAATTTTCAGTAAGATCATCTTTTATATTAAACAGATCATTTTCAATAATGGTACTATAAATCACGTTCTTTTCTAAATCTGTTAGTCGAAATTCATATTCAATTGAGGGATCACAAACCATATCTTTAATAAAAAGATTATTTAATGTGTCCAGTAAATTTTTCTCCCCGACACCAAATTTATAATATATATCTATTGGTGGGCATTCCCAAGTAGCCTCGGGGTAAACAGGAGGAAAATCATAATTTTGAGATTTATCATTAACAACTTTATCATTACCTTCAGAATCATTAATTATTGTATTTTCTAATATAGCAACTCCATAGCCAATTACACTACCAGCAAGTATAATGAAAGTCATCACTAATCCAGTTATTATGATTTTTTTATTTGATTTCATTATTATCACAAAAATAGTATTATCCGTAATAGTATATAAAAAGTGGGAAAACGTTTGGAAAAAACCAAAATATACATGATAGTAGTATACTACCAAACATTTATAAAGCCTGAAAACAATAATAATTATTGTGAGATTATGAATGATGCACGATTCAGGTCAAAAACAGTAGAAGATTTTCTCAGCAACTTTACAAGCAGTAGCACGATACGGGGGTACAGGTGCCATCTAAAGAATTTTTTTGAAGTCATAGAAAAAGACCCTGAAACGTATATAGTTGATGTCAGAAGACTTGAAAATAGTGATAAATTAGATGTTTTGGAAGAATATGAGCGAGACATTAATAAATTCTGGAAATGGCTAATTGACCATGATTTGAGCCCAAAGACAGTATCAAATTCTGTTAACTGCGTTCGAGTGTTTTTAAAACAGTATCGAATCAGACTTGATGACGTGGTATGGGAAAACATTAGAAGGCGAGGAACTGGTAATAAGCCAGTAACTAAAGAATTGCCAGTCACAAAAGAAATGCTGAAACAAATTCTAATTCATGGTGATGCTAAAGCGAAGGCACTTTTCTTAGTTGCTGCCTCTTCAGGTTTGAGAGTCGGTGAATTAGTACAATTAAAACTAACGGATATTGAATCTGAATCAAGCCCTACGAAAATCATAGTGAGATATACTGGTCCAAACAGTGTGAAAACCAAAACAAGTCGAATAACATTCATCACCGATGAAGCAACCATTGCACTCAGAGAATGGTTAAAACAAAGAGACGGATCAATTGCACTTGCAGTTAAAAGAACCAATTTTCCCAATGCAAAGAAAAACCCAGATGATGACCGAGTTTTTCCTTTTCAAACAAATAATGTCAGAAACATCTGGAATGGATTATTGGAGAAAACAGGATTAGACCAAAAGGATGAACGAACTGGTCGATATCTTATACACATACACTCACTGAGGAAATATTTTAGGACCAGATTTTCTCGCCATAATAGGGACATTGCTGAAATTTTGATGGGTCATGAAGGCTATCTTGGGACTTATAGGCAGTTTACTGAAGATGAACTTATAGAAGAATTTAAAAAAGGTGCGAAACATCTTCTTGTATTTGAAACATCTGTTGACTCTGAAGAATTAATAGAGATGCAGAAATCACTTGAGGAAACAAAGAAAAAATTAACAGAATCAGATGAGAAGATAGATGCAATCCAAAAAGGTCTGCTGGATGACCCAGAATTTAAAATGAATCTATTAAATCTACTTTCTAAAGAATGGAATAAGCTACAACGAGAGAAAAAGAAAGAATAAATCCTGGTGCTTACCCTTCATGATGTTTCATTGGAAATTTTAGAAATAGGCAATATCTTGTTACACTCTTTTTTAGCTTCATTTGCGTTTGTAGAAATCTTTTCAAAACCAGGGCTTGTAAATGCCCATAAATCCAATAGCTCATCTCTCACAATTTTATCAAAATAGGGATCGGCTAAAGCATTGTACAACTTCTCCCTACATTTAGTATAATTTTGATTTGAATATCGAAGGATTGTTTGTCTTAAAGGTGATTTAAACAATTCAAATTCTGTAACAGGATGAACGATTTTATTTTTTCCAGAAGATGTAATTTTTTTCTTTGCGTCCAATGTTTTAAATAAATTAAAAGCAAGATCCACGGCCCTCTCTGTATCTATTTGAGAGAACAACATGAAAAACAGACCTCTTTCGGTGAAATTCAATTTAGTATTTAAAACTGCGTCATAGAGAAAATCCGTTGATGCATTGATTAGTTT
>SDBT01021180.1_pt1 | contig 10165 bp, 9 predicted proteins | sample 2277101 | NCBI WGS metagenome assembly SDBT01 (sample SAMN10404973, study PRJNA504765) | marine sediment metagenome | isolation source: marine sediment core GS10_PC15, 103 cmbsf | place: Arctic Ocean: Southern Knipovich Ridge | collected 2010
GTATGGGGGCTCCTGGGGGAAGATGAAACAGGATCTTGCCGACCGGCTGCAGGGCAGGCCGTACATATTCAAGCTTGTCAATCGCATAGAAGAAGATCTTCATCGTATTGAAAAGTTGAAAGGATACGAGGATGAACAAGGGATTAATCTCGCGGATTATGCGTAAGAAAATAGCTATCTTAGTCTCTGTGGCGATCCTAACAGCCGGATGTGGCTCCTCGAGATTCGCTATAAGAAAAGAAAGTGGGAGCCCAAAGATCGCGCCGGCCAGGGACATTTCTAACCTCCTGGATGACAAATACTGGCGGCCTGCTTCCCTACGGGTCATGTGGAACACGAGACTCCCGAGAAGACCGAAGATGGCCGTCGTAAGCAAACACTATCTCATCGTAGTGGATCAGGACAACATGATATATGCCCTGGAGAGAAAAGGAGGGAACGTCAGGTGGAGACAGGACATCGGGCTTCCGGTGGATGGGATCTCCGTCGGTGCCGGTGATGTTATGGTGCTTTCCAGAAGCATTCTTCACAGAATAGATGAGGAGAAAGGCAATCTTGTTTGGGCTAAGGCCATGGGCTTTGTTCCTTCTGCCGAGATCGTAAGGAGCCGCTTCCGTGTGTGCGCCGCGGGATGGGGCTCGGGAGTGTATGTTCTGGGTGCGGAGGACTGCTACCCCGTGTGGCGCTCCCCTATGAAGGACAACGTCCTTGGGCGTCCGATCGATGCCGGAACCAGAGTGTACGTAGTGACCGAGAGCGGACATCTGAGTGCGCTCAGAGGACAAAGCGGCTATGAGGAGTGGGGGCTGGACATCGGCGGGAGAGTTGTAGCCGGGCTGGCTATGGATGGTCCGGTAGTGTACGTCGCGTCCCGGGACAAGTTTTTGTGCGGCTGCAGCAAATTGGGAGAGGGCATCTTGTGGAAGATTCGCACCGAGGGTCCGATAGTGACGACCCCGGTGGCTGTGGAAGGGTCGGTCTATTTTATCGCGGAAGGGGACGGTCTGTACGCGGCCAACAGAAAGGGCGAGCTCAAGTGGAAGGTGGATGGACAGGTTGACATAGTTTCGGTGGGAAAGCAAGTCATGATCCTGGTACGGCAAGGTGATGACAAAAAGGCAAAAGACGGCGCAAGTGAAATAGTGATCATAGAAACGGATTCCGGCAAACAGCGCTCCGCCGTGAAGATGCCCGGTTTCATCATGTTCCCGATTAATATCGAGGGGCCAGAGATTTTCTGTTTGTCGAAAAAAGGTTACATCATAGCGCTAAGCCGGCTTTAAAGCACGTGAGAGGGAGAAGACAAATCAATGTCAGGGCATTGCTCCGCAATTCCTATATCGCTCCTCTTCCTTGTGTTGATGTGTTCGTATTGCTGTGGGGTGGATACCTCTTTGGATGATGAGTTTGACGATGAGTTCGAAGATGAATTCGCGGATAAAGAGGCCTCGCGGCCTTCCGATCCGCTTCGTCTGTATAATCGCTTCATGTTTCGGATAAACGACCGCCTGTACTTCTGGCTGATGAAGCCGGTCGCTGTAGGGTATAGTAAAGTTGTACCGGAAGGCGGCCGCATCGCGGTGAACCGCTTCTTCAGGAATATTACCTTTCCGATACGCTTTGTGAACAACGTGTTACAGCTGAAATTTAAGAATGCCGGAGTAGAATGCGCTCGTTTCGGAGTGAACACCACCGTCGGTATTCTCGGCTTCGGCGACCCGGCTAGACGTCTGGGCCTGACGCCGCGCAGTGAAGATTTCGGGCAGACCCTGGGACGTTACGGCGCAGGGAGCGGGTTCCATCTTGTTCTGCCTGTCCTCGGGCCGTCCAACCTGCGTGACGCGGTGGGAAGAGTACCTGATTATTTCCTGAATCCAATCAGCTACGTCGATCCGACGGAGGCTGCGTTGACAATCAGTGCTTACGAGAAGGAGAACTACATGTCTCTCCATATTGGAGAGTACGAAAGTTTGAAGAAGGATGCCCTCGATCCGTATACGTTTATAAGAGATGCATACGAACAGAATCGCAATAAGATGATAGAGGAATGAGTCCATGAGGAAATGTTCTACCATTCTTGCGCTTCTTTTCGTCGTTCAACCGGTGATGGCCGACGACACGGTCGGTACCGAGAAAGTATTGAAAAACACGGTCAATTCCGTCCTGGCCATTTTGAGGGCGGAAAATCTCAACAAGGAAGAGAAACGCGGCAGGATCGAGAAGGTGATCAATCCGGTTTTTGATTTTCCTCTTATGGCAAAACTCGCGCTGGGAAGGAAACACTGGCCGCGCCTGAACAAGGAGGAAAAGAAAGAGTTCGCCGGGATTTTTATAGGACGGCTGAAAGATTCGTATCTCGAAAAGATCGGTCTTTTTACGAACGAAAAGGTAGAATTCAGATCCGCCGTCAAGGTGAAAAAGAAGATCCACGTACCCACGGTTGTGATTAGTAAGGGGGAGGAGTATTCCATCCTGTACAAGCTCCACAAGAGTAATGACGGATGGCGAATATACGACTTTGAGGTGCAGGGCGTGAGCATGATCTCAACGTATCGTTCCCAGTACAACGAGCACTTCACCAATAACGGTACCGTCTCCGATCTGCTCGAAAAGATGAAGAAAAGAGATAGGGCCGAGTGACTCGGGTGTCTGAGACCCCACCATGTACGCGATATTTCGATAAAATCGTGCTCGCCCATCCGGGCGTCCTTCTCCTTCTTCTGCTTTTCACAGTCGGTTTTTTCGGCTACATGGCCAAGGACTTCGACCTCGACGCCTCGGCGGACTCCCTTGTCCTGGAACATGATGAGGACCTCCGTTACTTCCGGGAGATCATCGCTCGGTACAAGACACATGAATACCTGATCATTACCTATGCGCCCAAGACGCCGCTTTTCTCCGATGAGTCTCTGGAAGGTCTGCGAAAACTGCGCGGCGAATTGAGCCGGCTGGAAGGGGTCTCTTCGGTGGTAACGATACTGGACGTGCCTTTACTTCGAAGCCCTCCCGTGCCTCTCAAAGAGCTGAAGGGCAACGTCCGGACCCTGACCTCGCCCGGCGTCGACAGGAAGCTCGCGGAAACGGAATTCAGGGAAAGCCCCTTATATCGGGATCTGTTGGTGAGTTCGGATCTCCGGGTGACGGCGCTTCAGGTAAATTTAAAGCCTGACGAAGGTTACAACAAGGCGCTGAGGAGGCGTAACTTCCTGCGGGGAAAAAAAGCGGACGGAGCACTCGATCCGAAAGAAGCCGCAGAGCTTAAGGATGTTTCAAGCACCGTACGCCGACGCCGGGACCAGCTGGATGAGAAACGACACGCGAAGATAGCCACTGTCCGCGCGATCATAGACAGGTACCGTTCGTACGCGGATCTCCACCTGGGTGGTCTTCCCATGATCGCCGACGACATGATAACCTTCATAGAGAACGATCTGCGTGTCTTCGGGCTGGGGCTCATGTTCTTCTTGATTCTTGCTCTCGGCGTCATTTTCAGGGGGATCCGGTGGGTCGTCCTGCCCATGCTGTGTTGCGCGTTTTCCACGATCATTATGACCGGACTGCTCGGTTTGCTCGGTTGGGAGGTCACCGTCATATCGTCCAACTTTGTCTCTCTACAGCTCATCATAACAATGTCATTGACCATTCACCTGATCGTGCGTTACAGAGAGCTTGCCGACGACAATCCCGAGGCGGATCACAGAGCGCTTGTTCTGGAGACCGTCCGCTCCAAGTTCAAGCCGTGCCTCTTTACGTCGCTCACGACCATCGCCGGATTCGGGTCCCTTCTGGTAAGTGATATCCTGCCCGTTATCAACTTCGGATGGATGATGAGCGTGGGTCTCGTTGTTTCCCTGCTTCTCGTTTTCCTTTTGTTTCCCGCCGCACTGGTAATTCTGCCCAAGGCGAAACGAGCCGACAGGAGGAGATTCGGCCGAGCATTCACGTCTCTCTGTGCCCGGTTCACCGAGGCGCATGGCGGGCTGATACTCCTCGTGAGTTTTCTCGTGCTCGTTATCACCGTCGTCGGCATAACCCGTCTCTCCGTGGAGAACTGCTTTATCAACTACTTCAGGAAATCGACCGAGATATATCGCGGTCTGAAATTGATAGATGAAAAGCTGGGCGGCAATACACCGCTGGATATTATTGTCAAGTTTGAGGATTCCGAGGAAACGTCCCCCGCGGTTGAGACGGATGCGGACGACGAGTTCGACGAGTTTGGCGAATTCGACGCCGCCGAGGACGACGACAAGTACTGGCTCACGGTAGACAAAATAGATCTGATTGTCAAAATCCACGACTACCTCGACGGTCTGCCCGAAACCGGCAAGGTGCTTTCTCTTGGGACCATGACGAAAATTGTCGAGCAGTTGAATGAAGGCGCACGGCTGGACAATTTCGAGGTGGCATTATTGTATAAGGAACTGCCGCAGGAATTCAGGGACATGGTGTTAAAACCGTACTTGTCCGTGGAGGACAGGGAGGTCAGGTTGACGGTGCGCATCAAAGATTCCGAGAAGTCACTGAAGAGGGACGCGTTGTTGAAGAGGATTCAGTTCGATCTCGAGAACAAGCTCGGGCTGAAAAAAGACAGGTTCCGCTTAACAAGCATGATGGTTCTCTATAACAACATGCTCCAGAGCCTGTTCAGATCGCAGATCCTGACCATCGGGGTGGTGATCTTCGCCCTTCTGACAATGTTCATGATCCTCTTTCGCTCGTTGCGAATTGCGCTGATCGCCATCTTCCCAAACGTGTTGTCCTCCGTTGTGGTGCTTGGAGTTATGGGGCTTGCCGGCATTCCTCTCGATATGATGACGATCACCATCGTCGCCATCAGCATCGGCATTGCTGTGGACGATACGATCCACTACATACACCGATTCGGGACGGAATTCAAATCCGACCGCAGCTACATAAACACCGTCCATCGGTGTCACGGAACCATAGGCAACGCAATGTACTACACCTCGCTGACCATCGTGCTTGGGTTCTCGATACTGAGCCTGTCTAATTTCATTCCCAGCGTGCTCTTCGGACTCCTGACGGGGCTGGCAATGATCATCGCGCTTGTGGCGGCACTTACCCTGCTTCCCAGGCTCATAATTCTCTTCAAACCGTTCGGCCCGGAAGGAAGACCCCTCACCCTTCCCTCTCCCCTTAGGAGAGAGGATTAAGGTGAGGGGGCTGAGGAAGACCTTGATTTCGACGGGCGCGGCCTGTAGCATGAGGCAGTTTTCCGATGACAAAGATAAGAGTCAAGAAGATAAAAGATAACGCAGTAACTCCGCACTACGAACATGACGGGGATGCCGGCATGGATCTGTACGCCGTCGAGGATTTCACCCTGCGGCCCGGACAGAGGGAGCTCATTCCGACCGGATTCCAGGTAGAAGTCCCCAATGGGTACGAGATGCAGATAAGGCCGAAATCGGGACTGGCCCTGAAACACGGGATAACCGTCTTGAATACCCCCGGAACCGTGGATTCCTGCTACAGGGGGGAGGTCGGAGTTATTATGCTCAACGCCTCCGATCGGGATTACGAGGTCAAGGTCGGCGAAAAGGTGGCCCAGGCCGTTATTGCCAAGGTTGAGAAGGCAGTGATTGAAGAGGTCGAAGATCTGACACAGACCCAAAGGGGATCCGGCGGATTCGGCTCCACGGGACGGAAACAGGTGGATGGTAAGTTGAAATGATAGTAAAGGACCTGCTCAAGGACCACAGCCCTTCCGATGTATTCGAGAAGGCAAGACAGGAAGCGAGGGGTTACGTCTGCCGGCTGAGAGTCCAGGGGAAGATTTCATTCTCCGAGCCGGCTGAAGGCCAGGTACCTAGCATACATGTTGTCAGAAGGACTCTCCCTGAGGTCTGGGAAGACACGACAATGGCACTAATGGGCATAGGGCAGGAGGTGCACACGCACTACGATCCGACGGCCAAGGACGGCGGCTATGAGAGCTTCCCGAGCCTGGAAGGCACCGTGATGATGCACACCGAAGAGCCCTTCGGGGAACCGAGATTCCACAAGAATTACCTTGGGGGATGGCTCGGATTCGGCGGCTACAAGGCCGAAATTGAAGGTGTCCACGACCATTGGATGATCTCACCGGAGACCGTCGTGGAAATGCTGAAAGCGGGAAAATTCGATGAGATCAGGGCCGATGAAAGGTGGAAGTACACCTATCATCAGCGACTGTATTCCTATCCCTACATCGACATAGAGGCAAGGCCAAAGACGATAAATCAAATCGACGCTCTTCTCGGCAAACTACTGAAGGATCCCCTGCGCAAGGACGCCCAATGTGTTACCTGGGATACGAGATGGGACAACAATGACGGCCGGATGGGGGGGACATGGAAGGAGTATCACTCCCCATGCCTCCAGCGGTTCTGGTTCAGATTGGTTCCCCTGGGGGAGGGGTACCGAATGAACGTGAACAGCCACTGGCGATCGAGGGACCATCTCAAGGCGGTGCCACAGAACATATTTGGGGTGACCGAGATCATCCACGAAGAGGTGAGATCAAAACTGCAGAAGAATCTGGGTGTCCCAGTAGAGAGGGGGAGGTACGTGGATATCAGCGATTCTCTGCATCTGTACGGGCATTACCTTGATTCGAGAATGCAGGGGAATGATGCTGATCGATATCTGGAAGATATCTTCATGGTCGCAAGAGGAGAGCCCACAGAAAAGAGGCTGGTCATGCCCGGAACTCCACTGCACGATACCGCGATGGAAGAAATTGCCAAAGAGTACAAGTTCACCAGAGAAAATCCTGATTTCGGAAGAGGAGGGAATTGATTCGTGCGTCCTAAATCCGCATGGCAGTACAAACTGGACCGGCGGCGCAGGGCAGAGAAGAAAGAAAAGCGAAGGGCTGAAAAGAAAAAGAGAAAAGAAGCCCGTAAAGAACCTGCGCCCGAGCCGTCCAGTCCAGAGTCTAATTCCGAGAAAATCGACGAGTAACCTGAAAAAGGGGACATTCTACTTTTTTGCAGCAAGAAAAAGTAGAATGTCCCCTTTTTCCCCGGGCGCTATTACTCTTCCTCGGGAGGTTTCTGCCCGGCCAGGTCACCCGTCATCTGTCGGTATACCTCGCTGGGTCTTTTGGGGTGGGACCGCCCGCCCGGCGGTGCGTCCCCCATTCTGAACGTGAGATCGAAACCTACCTTAATAATGTCGCCGTCGTGGAGCGCAGTGTCATCCTCGATTTTCTCGCCGTTCACGTACGTCCCGTTGTGGCTTTGGAGATCCCGGACATGGTATATATTGTCTTTCTCGTATATCATGGCATGGACGCGCGAGACCAAATCGACTGACAAAACGATATGGTTCGTCTCATTCCTGCCGAGCATGGTCACGGGCTCCGTGATCTGATAGATATCCTCACCCTTCTCCAGCCAGACTGCCATTTTGCCTTTCCTCCCGGATTCCATTATTGTGCAAGTGAAAGCTCTTGTCAAGAGTATCCTGTGCTGAATCTTGTGATTGAAGGCCTGACGCGGTAATATTGTATCGGAGGAATGTCTGCAATGCAGTGCAATAAGTGTGGTAGTGATAATCGCAAAGGCCGCAAGTCCTGCGTCAAATGCGGGACACCCTTAGGAGCTGCCAAGCAGCCCGCCACAAGGACCAAGGGATCTGAGCTTCCTGGTAAGACCCAATCTGCCTCGTCGCACCTGGATATGACGGAGGATGGTTCTGAGCTGCCATCTGAGTCTGTTGCGGAGCCCGGAGAGGTTATAGGAGGCAAGTATGAGATTATGGCGGAACTTGGACGCGGCGGCATGGGATTGGTCTACCGCGCCAAAGATCGCCAGCTTGGCAGACAGGTCGCTTTGAAAAGACTTCAACCCAGCGAGGAATCCGCCACATGGGATATAGAGCGGTTCAGGCAGGAGGCAAAGGCAATAGCCGCTCTCAACCACCAGAATATCGTCGTAATCCACGAGCTTGGCGAGGACAGCAGGGGGCCCTTTATCGTAATGGAGCTTGTGGAAGGAAGGGACCTGGGAAGCAAGATAGATGAGGAAGGGCCGATACCGTTTGAGGAGGCGATAGGGCTCATGCAATCTATCTGCAGAGCGATTGCTTACGCTCATAGAAAGGGCGTTGTCCACAGGGACATTAAGCCTTCCAACGTTCTTCTGACCGCTGACGAAACACCGAAACTCGTGGACTTCGGGCTTGCACGCCTCGGGGATACATCGGATCTTTCGCAAACAGGCATGAGTATGGGCACGCTTGCCTACGTGGCTCCGGAACAGCTGATAAACGCGAAGAGCGTCGACCACCGCAGTGACATCTATTCTCTCGGCAAAACATTTTACGAGATGCTGACGGGCGAATCTCCGCAGACCGTTGATTATGAGGAGGTGCCGGAGGAAATGAGGGATATCCTTCGGAACTGCCTGAAGTCGAAGCCTGAAGAAAGATATTTCAGCGTTGACGATATGCTGCGTGACGTGAGCAATATCGAAACAGCGCCCTCCGAACCGCCGTCTGAGGACCTCGAGGATGTCGAGCTTGTCGTGTGTGCGGAGTGCGGGCGGCCCAACGACCTTGATGCCCGATTCTGCGCCTTTTGTTCGACTGACCTTTTCTCAGGATGCCCGAATTGCGGGGAAGAGGTGCGAATAGGACTGCGATTCTGCAAGTACTGTAGAGCGGATATCCCGGCGCTCATAAAGATAGAAGAGCATCTCAGCGCCGCAGAAAAATACATGGAAGAGAGAAAATACTCAAGAGTGGTCAGAGAGTGCCGGGCGGTCTTGGCTCTTTATGAAAATCACGAGGAGGCGCAGCAATTTCTTGATGCGGCTGAGGAAGCCCTGCAGAAGCTTGATGTGCTGAAGGAGAAGATCGAAACCGCGGTTCATAACCTCAACATCGAGCGGGCGCAGGAACTCTATCAAGAGGCGGAAGCCATAACGGATAGCAGTGTGTGGCTGAGACAGCATGACCAGGGTCTTGTAAAGAGGATGGCCAGACTCGGACTCTATGACGCGCGCAAGAAGTTTGAAGAAGGACGTTATGAGGACGCGCTATGGAGTGTTCGACAGGCACAGAGTCTCGGTTCTGAAGAGACCGAGGGACTTCTTCGATGCATAGAGGAGGATAAACAGAAATACACGGAGAAGCTGGCGGCGGCGAGCCAGGCGTACGCGCGCGGCGATTATCAAGAAGTAGCTAAGATACTTGCGGAGTATCGTGATAAGCCTGGCTCGGAAGCAGCTCATAGCTTAATCACCAGAGCCGTGGACACAGCCGACACTTTGGAGAGGGCGCGTGAAGAGGCCCGCCTCAGTCTTCAAACTGGAGAATTTACAAAAGGCATCAAGGCATGCGAGGAGGCACTGCAGATCCAGGAAGACAATGAAGAGATAAAAACCGCCAAGAAAGAGCTTGAGCGTCAGAAACAGGACGTGGAGAATCTTCTGAAGGACGCGGACAAACACCTCTCCGGTCAGCGGTACAAAAAAGCCATAGCGAGTTTCCGAGAGGTAGTGAACAGGATAAATCAAAAGGATGTGCCGGAGCGTACCAAGGCGGAGAAGGGAATACAAACAAGCGAAGAAGCCCTTTCCGCGATTCAACAGGCACTCGCAGAAGCCCGTCGCAAGTCGGCTACCGGAGATCTTGCGGGGAGTCTCGAAGAATGTGACAAGGTGATACGACTGCAGAGAAACAATGAAGAGGCAAAGGCCCTGAAGGATGATCTGGAACGCGGCAAGATGTACGACACCGCCGAAAATATGGCAAGAGAAGCATTTCGGGATGGAAGGTATAAAAGGGCTGTACAACTGTGGGATGCGGTAGTTAAAGCAAATCCGCAGGCGAGTGATGCCGGCAAGTATCTCGAGGCCTCAAAAACAGCGGCGCGCATGCAAAAGGTGAGGCTCACCATCGCGCTTGCAATAGGAGTTTTCCTCATTGGCGCCGTGTACGCTTTTTACAAATACATGGCAGGCTAAAAAAAGGGGACATTCTACTTTTTCTTACAGCAAGAAAAAGTAGAATGTCCCCTTTTTGGCCTTTTTGGTGGACTCTCCTTACCAAAGTTCGAACTTGGTTTGAGGATACCGGAGGCAGCGTATGAAATCAAGGGTACGTACAGCAGACACTGACAGGCGCACGAGAATCACCGCGACGGTGACTCTCA
>SDBT01021181.1_pt1 | contig 10165 bp, 13 predicted proteins | sample 2277101 | NCBI WGS metagenome assembly SDBT01 (sample SAMN10404973, study PRJNA504765) | marine sediment metagenome | isolation source: marine sediment core GS10_PC15, 103 cmbsf | place: Arctic Ocean: Southern Knipovich Ridge | collected 2010
TAATACCTCGTTCTTAAAATCCATTACGGACATCGAGGCGGCCTGCCCGAGCACCTCTTTCGTGATCTTCACGCCTTGTCTCTCGGCAATGACGAGCGTGTAGGCGTTGGTGAGGTTCCCGATGCGGCGAACGTCAGTATCGTCGGCCTCTCTAAGGGCGAGTGAGCGGGCGAGCTTCATTGCGTTGTAGGCGGTATCGCGGCCCGTCTCGGCGATCTCGCTGAAGTGCTCTTGGAGCCAGGTGTTGAAGTGCTCCGGTTTGCCTCGCCCCTCGACGAGCATCTTTCTCCAAAGGCCTTTCTCTTGGATGATGAGAAGCTGGCTTCCTAGTAGGAGGCGGTAGTGGATCGTAGCCGAGGCAGCGACCTTCAGGCCGTGCGCCAACTCTCTGAGAATCTTCGCGGCGTCGTCTGGGTCGGTGCTCGCGAGTTCGCTCTCGGTGATTGCGAAGCTGACCTGACCATGAGTCGGGACCAGTGGGTCTGGCGTGTTGAAAGTTTCAACGTCGTTCATGGAATCCTCTACGTCCACTCGCGCTGGCGGCGGCACGCCTCGGCAATAAGCATGGAGTCGGCGACGAGATGGGTAACCTTCACGCCCGTTCTCTGCTCCGGGAATAACTCTTGAGCGCAGGCTTTGTTGGCGTTCTTTTTGTCTTTGTCGCTTCGCTTTTTGCTGGATGTTAGCCCAAACATCTTTTGCCAACTCACTGGAGATATTTCAGAAAAGGGAACAGCGCAAGCTATCAAGGCCATGCGGAGTCCGCCGAAGCTCCTGCCAAAATTAAACATCCCGGAAGAGCCATGCCCCGGCCGCCCGTGAACGTGCTCAATCAGCGCTATAGAGTTTTCCCGAAACTCGTGGATGACGTCGTATACGTCTTTCTCGGTAGCTGGGATCTTGCACGCGCACATGAGTCGCCCACCCTCGTCCAGCACGGCGATGCCGCCAGACTTTCCTGGGTCGATGCCGATGTATCGCATTAGAATGGGCTCTCCTCTTGGTCGTAATCACAGTTCACGAAACGCACATACTCGCCTTCGAATTTCAGCTGAACCTTGCCGGTTGGGCCGCTTCTCTGCTTGGCGACGTACAGGTAGGCGATTTGATACAGGCTCGGATTTTCTTTGTCGTACATCTCTGGCCGGAACGGAAACATCACGACGTCGGCGTTTTGCTCGATAGAGCCTGACTCGCGCAGGTCGCTGAGCTTCGGGATCCTGTCCTTCGTCTTCCTGCGCTCGCTCTCTCGATTAAGCTGAGCCAAAGCCAGAACGGTACAGCGACACTCCTTAGCGAGTCGCTTCAGTGTGTTCGTGATGATAGTGACTTCTTGTTGGCGGCTCTCGTGTCGCCATACACCTTTAGCTGTTAAGAGCTGCAGGTAGTCCACGATGACGAGCTTGAGTGGCTCCGTCATAGACAATCTTTTTACTTGGGCAAACAGCTCTTCCACGCTTAAATCCGCCCGGTCGTTGATCCACAAAGGAAGCGCGGCCACGGTATTCAGCGCAAAACTGGCGGCTTTCAGTTCTTCAGCGTCTAGCCGGGCTGATCGAAGCCGTTCATGGTCCACGCTCCCAACGGTGCAGATGATTCTTTGGATATTGGCAAGCGTTGACATCTCAAGCGAAAACAACGCCACCGCATAGCCACGGTCGGTGACCTGGACGGCGAGTGACGTTGCCAGCGCACTTTTGCCCATGCCTGGCCTTCCAGCAGCGATCCAGAGTTCACCTGGCCGCATACCGCCAGATGTGAGTTTGTCGAGGTCATGGAAGCCGGTAGCAACTACCGACTCATTGGTTTTCTGGGTGGGAATTATTTCCATAGCAACGTCTCCTTTTAGAATTTCCTGAAGCCTACGCAGCACCTCTCTGTTCTGTTCACCAATTTCAAGTAGGTCTTGAAATGCTTTCGCAAGTAGCTCATCTGGTGTTTTGTCCGCCTCGTGGGCAAGTGTCGCCATGAGGCGACCCGTAGCGGCAATGCGTTGGCGAACCTGCTCGGTATGGACGCCGATAAGATAAGACCCGAAGGCCTTCTCGCTGACGCCCACACCACGGCTTGAAAGGTCCGGCAGCGACAGAGACCCGAGCACCTCGTCGCGGCCCTCTAGGTCGGCTCGGGTGGTGATAGCGTCTACGTGCCCGCCAGCGTCACAGATGCGGCGTATCGAGCGGAACAACCGGCGATGGTCTTCGCCGCGGAAGTGGTCTTCAGTGAGCGCGGCCACGGCAAGTGCGCGGCCCTCATCGCAAAGAGCAGCGCCCAGAATGCCTTCTTCCATCTCTTGAGTGCCTACGAAACCAGACATCAAGCCTCCCGTAGAGCAGTTAGGCGTCGGAAGTCTCGGAGGAGCGACATACGTTGAGCGATTGTGAGCTTTAAGGTGTCGAGCCAGGCATGGAAACTCTGTTCGCCGGCAAACGGCATCCCATACTGCAGTCCGTCTCGCCGGAACCGGAAGATAACCACGTCGTCACGCCACCTAATTGACTGTTTCACCACTAACACCATCCACCCTATCAGGCCTATTCGTTTTCTGCTGCTCGTTCTCGGCTTTCAGCTTCGCGAGAGCCTCTTCGTACGCTTCGGTTGTGATTTTTCCGTAAGCAACTTTCTGCGCCATTTGGGATAGCGCTTCGTTCGCGAGACGGTCGTCTTCGGTGAAGGGTCGCTCTTCGCGTTTAGGTTGCGGTGGTGGCGGGAGTTGGGAAAACTCTTCCTTGATGTCGGCCGGACTTGGGAACTTTCGATCCGAGTTGTAGCTGTTGTTGTAGGACTTTAACGCCATAATGAGGCGCCCGATCTTGTAGTCCTGGAAGGCGTCCCAGTGGGCTTCAAAGCGAGCCTCGTACCGCTCGGCGGATTCTCCCGAGTCGCCAATAAACCCTTCTGTTTGGAAGTAGAACTTACGGAACACCGGCAGGAACTCTTCGAGTGTCATGGTTTTCTCCCAAACTTCTCCATGAGCCTAGCGTCGGCTTTGTCGAGCATGTCGGTGACTCGCTGGCTGTGGCTCTTCCGTGGTGGGTCGTTATTACCCTCGAAGCCCGTCCCCCCTCCGCCGGAACCCTTACCGCTGTTTTTCCACCCCCAGACCTCGAGCAATCTCTTCAGTCGAGCAGGGAAGTTGGTTTTTGACTCGTTGTAGAGGGCGAGGACTTCTTGGCGTAGCTCTGGGGTGTCATACTCCTCCATCGCTTCGCGGATCTTCTTGGATGGACGGCCCCCAAAGGTATCGAGGAACACACTAGACCCCTCGTTCGGCATCAAGCGGCTGGGTTCCCCGTCTTCTAGTCTCGAAAGAGAACCACTCTCTTCTTTTGGTAGTTGTCTTTTGTAAGAGTTTTCTTTTGTGGGTCCAGATTCTGGACGTTGAAGGTCCGGCTGGCCGGATGTTGAAGGTCCGGATTCTGGATGTTGAAGGTCCGGATTCTGGACTATTCGATTCTCGCCGTGGGTGGGTTCTTCTTGCTCGGTGATGTTACCCTTACCCATCCAGTCAACAGAGAAGGTGTTTGGGTTTCGCCCGGAGCCGCCTGATTTACTGCTTTTCGTCTTTTGGATTAGCCCAAGCTGCTCCAGTTTGGATAGCGCTTCACAGATGGTTGATCTCGATAGTCCAGTCCCTACACAGGCTTGCGTGCCGTCGCGGCGCATGATGCCGTCAGTGAATTGGGAGAGACTGACCTTGTCGGAATCTTTATGCCACCCGAGAGTCCGGCGAGTCAGGAACATGAGTACTTTAAACTCGTTCCCGGTTACCTTGTCCATCCAGTAGTCGCAAAAAATATTCGGGGTCGGTGTTGTAGTGGGAAGTGGGGTGAATGGTTTCGGCGAGTGGCTTGATGTTTGCAAGGCTTGATTCTCCTTGCCGTCAACATGGCGAAGAAAAATCAGACTTGCACGATTGCTCGTTGCGTCCGACCTGTTTGTGCTATCCTACGCATAGTTGACGACAAACCTATCGTACCTGTCATAGGGCGCGATAGCAAGGCCCGCAACCAGATTCCTTCTGATTGCGGGCCTTAACCGTTCTAGGGATGCGTCTGATAGGCCTAATGGTGGGCGTCTCGCGGCTCCTGCGGCGTTCCTAGGGCCAATGCCATGACTTCCACCCAGGCGCTCACAAAAGCCCGTACAGGCTCTCCTGGCTCTGAAGTGAAGAGAACGACCGGATCGCTGTCAACTGTGATCGCGGGGCTGATTCGGACGGCTTCTTGTGCCGCCACGGCGAAGATGGACTCGATATCGAGGGTGGTTTGGATGTTTTCTTGCATGGTTGGATTATACATCCAGGCGTGGTAGTATGTCAAGTCGCAAATAACTGTTATACGATGGGGGCTCTTGGAGATGCTGCTGATGGTTTGCCGAAGGTTGTTGCTAGTCTTTGCGGTGGTGGTTTTTGTCGCGTGCGAGGGTTTGCCGGGTGGGGGCCTTAGCCAGCCTGCGAGTATTTCTGGGCTATGTGAGGGAGCGCTGACCGATCAACTACTACGGGGTCACCAGACTATCAGGGATGCGACTGAAGAGTTATTAAAGGAGAACCAGGGAGATGAGGACTTACAGCGCCGCAGGAGGCTTGTCCTTGAGATAGCCTGGGATTCTGTTGAGCAGGACGAGCGCTCGTGGCAGCGCTTGAATTGTGCGGCAATCTTGTACCCAGATGGGCGCCGTTAGGGTTTGGTTTTACCCCAGCGGGCTCGAACGGCTTTCCGTCCGCGTTCAGATCGCTCCTCGGGTGTCAGATTTTGTCCTCGACCTCCGGAGGGGTTCTTTCGGCGCTTAGAGCTGATAACGCCGCCAGCCCTCATGACTTCCACATCTGTAGCCTTCCGATACTCTCCGCTCTCGCGGACGTAGAGAGTCTTCGGCGGCTCTTTGCTGCCAGTGCCCATCCGGGAACCATCGTAGCGTGTTTGGTGGTGGCTCATTGTGGTCTAGAAAGCGGGCCTGGTCTCCCTGGCCCGCCTCGTGTTGAAACTTTCAACGTGGCTTACTGGACGGTCTCGGCCGTCTCCGCTACCTCTTGGTCGGCCTCGTTTAAGTCGAGATCGCCCTGCATGTCCTCAGCAGTCATCTCGAGAACGTTGAACGCTTCGTTGGTGTCAAGTCGGTAGCAGGACTTCTTGCCCTTCTCGGGCGTGTCTAGACGCCACTCGCACATCACGGGCCGCAGCTCTCGCTTCTTGCGGACAAAGCCTAGATTGCTGCGTAGGGATTCCTCAAGCTCCGCCAGTTCGCCCTTGTAGAAGGTTTTGGTTCTGGCGAGTTCTTGCTCCTTGATGGTAATCAGCTCGGCGTTGTCCGCGGCTTCGTCCGCGTAGTGGATGATCTCCTCGTCGGTTAGCTTGACCGGGAGGGAGCTTTCAAATTGCTGCTGTTCTTTCACTGTGTTTCTCCTTTTTGGGCCCTATTCAAAGGGGCTGTCTTTGTCGGTGACGCCCAAGTCGCCATACTGGTCCGGTTGCTGTTGGCTGTATTGCGGCTGGCTCGGTTGGTAGTTCTGCTGCTGTTGCTGTGGTGGCGGGTTGTGTGGTCGCTGTTGTGGCGGCGCCTGTTGGCGCTGCTGGCCCTGTTGTGGGTTGTTCTGTTGGCGGCGCTGTTCGTATTCGGCGGCTTTGGCCCGCTGCTCGGCGTTCATTGGCACGGTCTTGAGGTCGAACTTTGGAGACTTTGCGTTGCCGGAGATAACCGGAAAGAGTCGCAAATAGTGGGTAGCGTTGTTTCCTCGGTAATGTGATAGGGAGCCATCCTCCCGGAAGACCTCCCACATCCCGTAAACCTTGGTTCCCGGCGGGTCTTGATATTTCTCTCGTTGCTCGCTCATGCCGCACTCTCCTCTTCGATCTCGTTAAACGGTACCGCCTTGGGTTTGTTGCGCCGCAAGGTGCGCGTCGTGACAAGCTCCGCGCCTTGATAGACCTCGCCACCCTCGAGCGCTTGACGGAGCGCCTTGTCGTCCCGCTTGGTCTCGCCGGTTTTGTACTCCAACTCGAAGTCTTCGAGGATCCTCTCGATTTCGGCGAGCTGCACATCTCCAACCTCGCCAGCCGGGATGGTGATAGTGATGGGCCGCGAGTGGAACTCCTCAGGGATGTCCGCGTCTTCCGCGATGACGAGCTTCGGGGAGCTGGCGTTCTGGATCCAGAACTTCCGTAGTATGCCCTCGATCGTGTTGGGGCCCTTTGGGGGCTTCTCGCCATCCTCAAGCGCGAGTTGAGCCTTGCCGTCGATACTGGCCCGTAGGTAGGCGCTGGTGGCGGCTAGGGTTAGTTCAATGGCTTCGCGCTGCGCGGCGATGTTTTTTTCTACCTTCTTGGCATAGGCTACTCGGTCGTGTTGCTCATCGAACCAACGCGCCAAGGTGTCTACGTTTTCCCTGCTTTCTTCGATATATGCGGCAGCCCTTGCGAGCGAAGATTCTGGTATCTCTTCACCATTGCGAAGCGCTTCGTTGATTTCGTCCTGTATGGTGATGAGGGCTTGGTCTACCTGGATAAACCTTGCGGGCGCAAGGGTGTTGGTTGCACTGGCCATATGCGCTGTACTCCTTCTTGGTTGTGAGTGCGTCGCTAGGCGGCACTCTGGGTTTCCGCCGCTGCGATGATGCCGACAATCTCTTCGGCGGTGAGCGTGTACATGAGGTCCATCTCTTCGTTGAGGGCGGCGTGCCCTGTCGGGAGCCCATCTCTAGTCAGTTTTTGGCTATGTTGGAAGTACCGGACTACTTGGCCATCCGGGAGCTTCGCCTTGGTGCCGATATGGCTAGCTTTCATCATCGGAGCCAGCGACCAGAAGAGTTGGTTGTTGCCATTTGAGGTTGGCTCTGGCGCGGTCGCCGGTGGCGGCTCCGGGGCTGTTTCTGTTTCTTCTGGGTTCACATAGCGGTTGCAAAGCCGGATAGCCTCTTCACTACTCATCGCGGCAAGGTCGGTGAGGATCTGGACCACTTTCTGGTGGTCGGCGGTCTTGTAGTCGGGGGTTCCTAGAATCAGCGGCATCGCTTGTTTGAAGAGCCCTTTTCGCCCTTTGAGGTTGGCTACCACTTTGTCGCCTAGTTTTTTGAGCTCGTTGAAGCGCTTTTGCTCTTCAGGAGTCAGTGGCTTGGCTGCCCGGGCTGGCGGCGCGGTCTGGCGCGGCGCCGGTTGGCGGCGTTGTTGGTCGCCATTGTGCTGCTCGTTTCGCTCTTCGGGTTGGTCGCTTTCAACGTCTAGCCCACAAGCGATTCCGAACGCCAGCATAAAGGCGTACTTCTTGGCGTTGCTGAGCGCTTTGTAGGCTGATTTGTCGTTCGAGTCGCTCGCGCAGCCGGGGATAGGTCCGACGTGGATCTTCTCGCCCGTGTCCGTGTCAACGATGTCGAACTCAAGCATGAGGTCAACAAAGAAGGTGCGCTTGATGTAGCCGTTCTGGAGCTCGGTTTCGTAGATGCGGTCGTTGCGGTAATCAGAGACGCGCATGTCTGATATCGCGAGCCCGTTTGCCACCATCGCTCTCGTGGCGGCGTTCATGATCTCGTCATGGGTGACGTAGGCGATGTCCTTGTTGTTGATCGTCATCACGCCGTTTTTATCGACGGATCCGATCTCCCCCATGGTTTTTGAGAACTTTGCGTAGACGCCGGGTGCTTTAACCGACTCTCTGATTTGCTCGGGTACGGGCTGCCCCTCGGCTTGTGTGGCCGTCTCGCTCATATGGTTGCCTCCTGGTGGCCGCGTGGCGGCCGCTGAGTCATTATACAGTGCCTATTCGACCTATGCAAGACTTACACGGGCCTGTTTCCTCTATTGTGCGACCGTGGTACACTCCTACCGTCAGACCAATTAGGCGTTGGGCCGCGTCTCGAGTGAAAGAGGAGACCTTTCCCGATGCCAACCCCTAAGAAGGACTTCATGCAGACTCCGGTCACGCTTGCGACCGGCACTTGGACTGAAGTACTTGCCGCGCAGGCTTGTATCTCGGCGGAGATTAGCCAACTCCCCAGCGAAACCGCGCAAGTGATCAAGGTTCGCCACCGTACGGCGACCGACACCGACCACGAAGAGATCCAGCTCAATGGCGTGCTCAAGAAGGGCGACTACAAGGCGCGAGCCTCTCCGGGCCTGAAAACTATCCGGGTCGGCGAGATCCTCGGCTACTTCCAGGCGAGCACTGGTACGCCGATTATCCAGATCAAGCTGTTTGAGGCCTGAGCAATGCGCGGCGTGTTGAAACTTTCAACGGCGCTCGTTCTGGTCGCGGCCTCGGCGTTCGCGCAGTTTCCGACGAGCGTCCCCACCCTTGAAGACCTCTTGCTCGCCAAGAATGGCGCGCAGAGCACCCTTGCGGTTGGAATCAACTCCACAGCCACCTCGATTGTCGTAGCGGACGGCTCATCATTCCCCAACCCGGGAGCGAATGAGGCGTTCTCGATCATGGTGAACGGCCTCGAGATCATCAAAATCTGCAGTCGGGCGGCCGACACGCTGACGATCTGCTCGGGTGGGCGCGGTTTTGACTCCACTACGGCTCAGGCTCACAGCTCGGTTGCGCGTGTTGTGATGACGCCATCGGCCTACCATCACAACAAGATTGTCGAGAATCTAATCGCTGGCTTGGTTGTTCTCGATGGGCTTGGCGCTGGCGGTTACGCGACTATTCAGGACGAAGGCACGCCGCTTACTGCTAGGGCCGTGCTTAACATGATCGGCACCGCGGTCGTCTGTGTGGATAACGATCCCACGACGGACTGCACCTTTACGGGCGGTGGCATTACGTCCTTGGGTGGCGAGAGCGGTGCGACGCAGACCTTCGCGGACGTGGACGACACGAACGTCACCCTAACGATTGGCTCGGCCACCGACACACATACATTCACCCTCGGGTGGACTGGCCTGCTAGCTGAAGCCCGCATCGCCGCGGATCTTGCTCGCGACTCGGAACTCCACAACCAGTCTCACGTCTTCACCGGTGGCGATCACACGGCGACTGGCCTGACGGCTGGCCAGTATGTGCGTGCGTTGACGGCGACCACGTTTGGCTTTGCAGCCATCTTGGATGGCGATCTGCCAGCGACAATCGCTCGGGACTCCGAGTTGCACACGCAAGCGCACGTCCTGGCTGGGGCTGATCACACCGCGTCTGGCCTGACGATCGGTAACGTGATCCGAGCCACTGGTGCAACCGCCTTTGCTTGGTCTCAGTTGGGATTCAGCGATCTCGGCGGTGCAGCCGTTGATGGCCAAGTCCCGAACGATATCACGATCGATTTAGCCACGTTAGCCACTACGGCTACGACTGCGACTCTCGGCGACTCTGCCACGGCGTTCTTCTCGGCTGGACTACTCGAAGACGCTCGTATCGTCTCGACAATCGCGCGGGACTCAGAGCTTCACGCCCAGTCGCACGCGCTCGTAGGCGGAGACCACACTGCCGCTGGGTTGACCGTTGGCTTCGTCCCTCGAGCGACTGGAGCGACGACTTTCGCATGGCAGCAGCTCGCCCACTCCGATCTGTCTGGCATCCCAACGCTGTTCTACCAAACCGTGCAAGACGAAACATCTGGGCTGACCCAGAGGCCGACTGTCAACTTCACCGGAGCGGGCGTCTCCTGCGTAGACAACCCAGGCGCAACACGTACAGATTGTTCGATCGGTGGTGGCGGCTCCACGCACGACATCTTGTCGGCGACTCACACGGATTCGACCGCTGCCACCGTCGTCCGTGGTGACCTCATCGTAGGCCAGACAGCTACGCCTGAGTGGACGAGCCTTGCCCTTGGGGGCGCCGCAACGTTCCTGCGGTCGGACGCTACCGACGCGCTGTGGGCAGCCATTGTAGACGGGGATTTACCTGCCGCGATTGCAAGAGACAGCGAGCTGCACAACCAGTCGCATGTACTCGACGGTGGTGACCATACGGTCGGCGGATTGACGACGGGTCACTACCTCCGAGCCAACAGTGCCACGACGTTCGGGTTCGCCCAGCCAGCCTTCTCGGAACTCTCTGGAGCGGCTTCTGACGGCCAAGTTCCCGACACGATCACGTTGACCAGTGTTGCCCAGGCTGGCGATTTCGATATCACGGCGATCTCTGACGGTGAATGCGCGGTCTGGGATGGGATCACCGATAACCGATTCGAGCCGGGAGCTTGCGGTATGACGATCACCCGAGGGGC
>SDBT01021182.1_pt1 | contig 10165 bp, 7 predicted proteins | sample 2277101 | NCBI WGS metagenome assembly SDBT01 (sample SAMN10404973, study PRJNA504765) | marine sediment metagenome | isolation source: marine sediment core GS10_PC15, 103 cmbsf | place: Arctic Ocean: Southern Knipovich Ridge | collected 2010
TGTTCCAGTACATCGACCTCTCGGCGATGACCGGCTGGTTGGATGTCACCTTGGTGGATACGCTCCAGACGTTGTCTACGGTGTCGGCCACGTTCACGCTCCGACGGGTGTTGGGGTTGAGCTCGGGGACCGGGCCGTCCACGGACTCCTCCCCGGTCATGTAAATTATCTCAACGTCGGCGGTGCTCCCCCCGGGGTTCTGCACCAGGACCCACGTCTCGAAGTTGCCCTCATCGCTTGTCCCGGTGGAACCCTCAGCGAGGTACCAGTTGTACAGGGTGGGCTCGGGGGAGGTGATCGTGAAATCGACCGCGTTGGAGGAACCCTCCGGCGTGGTCACAATCACGCTACCGGATTGCGCTCCCTCGGGGACGTAGACCTCGATTCGGTCATCGGACCACGAAACGAAACTGGTGGTGTCGATCCCCGCGAACGACACATGGGAGCCCACTCCGGATCCCAGGTTGATGCCTGACACCGTTACCAGGTCCCCGACGCTTCCCGAGTCCGGGTCTATGCCGGTGAGGAACGGGGAGATGGTGCGGTATATCGTGCCGTCATCCGCTCCCACGAAGACGGCGCCCAACTGGCCGCCGGACGCCGATACGCTCCGGTAGACCTTGGTGGGCAGGTCGCCCCTGATGTCGGACCAACTGGTCCCCAAATCGTAGCTCGCGAAGACACCGCTGTCGGTGGTGGCGTAAGCGATATACGGGGAGAGGCCGCTTATTGTGAGAGAGAAGATCTGGGTTCCCAGGGGAAAACCGGTGGCGGACGCGGTCCAGGTCACACCGCCGTCGTTGGACCGGTATAGAGCGTCGACCGCGAGGGTGTCGGAGCCGGCAAGGACCGGGCCGCCGTAGGGGAATACGGACATCGAGGTCACGTGTACCGCGTTGGGAAAGTCGCCGCATACGGCCCAGTTCTGCCCCCCGTCGTCGCTCCTGAAGACCGGCGCCGTCAGAGGCGCCTGCCCCGCTGCGTAGAAGACGTCAGCGGTGTCGGGGTCTCCAGCCACCGCCTCCGAGGCTGTCGTAGGGCTTACCACCGGGTTCCAGGTCGCCACCAGGTTCCAGTTCGCTGCTCTATCGTCTGTGTACTCAATGGAATTCGTGCCGGTAGTGGCAACCAGGTAATCGGGGTCAGACCCGGTGTCCAGGTCGAACGCCGGCGCTAAGAAGTTTGAGATCCATGACCACGACCCGCCTCCGTTGACGCTATTGTAGGTGTCGCCGTTGAGGTCCAGCGCGAAGAACCCGCCCGGAATCGACTTGCTTTCCGCCAGTGCCAGGAAGGGGTTCCCGGACGAGGAGGGCGTTGGGGTCCATGTCGTGCCGCCGTCCTGGCTGGAGTAAAGGTTGGTGGACCCGGAGACGACGGCACTTACGCGCTCGGGGGTTCCCGCTTGTACCTGGATGTCGACGATGCCGCCTGGCGCGCCGGGAATGCTCCGCTCTACCCAGTGCGCCTGGTTGGAGTTGGCAGCGGGCGCGGGACGTGTGACCGCGGCGCAGGTGGCAACCAGGACGGCTAAAGCCGTTAGAACGGTGACGGCTCGATGTCCTGTTGATTTCAACTTGTCGGGCTCCATCAGAATATATGCTCGTAGCTGTAATCCGTGACCACCCACTGGCCACCCTGCTTCCCGGCGGTCAGGAAGAAATACGTTATCTGTCCGGCGCGATCGGGGTCGGTGTGTACGGTTACCATGCCCTCGAGCTTCCCGGTGGCAACCGTACGCTCGTTGTTCATGGAGAACTCCACCCACCACACGTCCTCGGAGTTTCCCCTCTCCGCGTAGGCGTAGTCGAACATTACTTTCCTGGCGGCCGCGATGTCCTGCTGCCGGGCCGCCTCATCGGCGGCCGCCGCCCTGCGGACGTTGCACTCGTTGATTACCGCCTCCGCGCCAGCGTAGACCGCGTTTGCTTCATCCTCTGTGGTGGCTGACTGGTATTCGCTCCTGATCGTGTCCAGCAATTGCATCAAGTCGGTGGTGTCGATGCCGGTGGTGGCGGTTTCGGACACAGCGTTCCCGGCCTCCTCGATCTTTGCCGCCGCGGCTTCCATGACCTCATCGAATCTGGCCTCTTCACCTTTCCCTTCCTTGACGTAAAATTCGAGGGACTTGCTGTCGGTTGCCTTCTTGTCGCCACTTGAGACCTCGAGGTCGGAGGTTGCCTTGAACGTCTCGCCCTCGCTAAGCATTATGTAGAAATCGTATTTATACTCCTGCAAGTCGTTGCTGGATATTGGCTCCAATGAATCATTCAACGTCTCCTCGCCATTGCCGTCCACGACGGTTACCTCGAGGGACGCTGCTCCTTTCTTCTTGAACCGGGATCGGTAGGTTACTGTTAAGACAAGGTCCACGTCCAGTGGCACATCTTTCGGGTTCAGATTCTTTCCATCAACACGTGCGAGTTCGACGTCGATGATCTCGGCTATGAGCTTGTTGCCTTCAACAACCCTCCAGTAGATGAAGCCGGCGGCTGCGCCTCCCAGGACGAGCAGCGTCACTAATGCAAGGATAATAACCTTGGTCGACTTCTTCATTCCGCCCCCGGTCGCTACCGGGGCGGGCGCGGGTGCCGACGCCGGTGGGATGGGAGGCTGGGCGAACGCCCGGGTGGGCTCCGGGGTAGTGGAAGGAGGCTTTCCCGGGGGAGGCACCCGGTCCATCGTGATGGTCGGCTCGCCGAGGGGCGCGCCGCAGTTGGTGCAGAACTTCATCGACCCGGCGTTGTCGGAGCCACATTTCAAGCACTTCATACGATCACCTCGAATCAAAATTACCGATACTCTCTTATAGAAGCATGATACCGTATGGCCGGTGGCAAATCACGGCGGGCCATGTCCGGTCAGTGGGTCTTTCTGGCCCTTGCCACCGCCTCGCGGTGAGCACGCCACTCCAGGGTATCATCGAGCGGCTTCAGGGGACCTCTCTCGCCGCGGCGCGCGAGCCCCCTCTCGATGAGGGAGTCCGCGAGGCCCGGGTTCTTGGGGAGTAGCGATCCATGCAGGTACGTCCCGACCGCGCCAAGGTGAACCGCCCCCTCGGTCCTGTCCTCCCCGTTGTTGCCCGACCCCACGGTTACCATCCCAAGCGGGGTGGACTCCTTCCCCAGGTACGTCTTTCCGGAGTGGTTCTCGAAACCGACTACCGTGCCAAACCTTCCGCCCAGGGCGGACTTCGTGACCACGTTGCCGATCATGCGTTTATTGCCCGCGACCGTGTAGGCGTCGAAGACGTTGATACCGGGCAGCTCTTCTCCCTGGAACGGGCGGTAGTATTTCCCGAACAACTGGTACCCCCCGCAGATGACGAGCGCAGCGGCGCCGTTTTCTATCTCACGCTTGATGGCGTCGCCCTTGTTCTCCAGCAGGTCATGGCAAACAAGTATCTGCTCGCGGTCCTGGCCACCCCCCATGAAGAAGATATCGTACCTGTCGGGCTTCACTTTCTCCGAGAGGCCAAGCTCCTCCACGTCCACGGATATACCGCGCCAGCGGCAGCGTTGGACGAGGGTCATGACGTTCCCACGGTCCCCGTAGATATTCATCATCTCCGGGTACAGGTAGCAGATCTTGATGTTCACTCAACCCTCCCAGAAAGGCGTCACCAGGCCTCTTTCGGTCAGTATCTTTCTCAACTCGAGCATGGCGGTGTAAGTGGGTATCACGAAAAGGGTGTCCCCCGGCTCCACAGCCTCAAGGCCGATATCCAGCGCCTTTTTCAGGTCGGGCTCGATTACCAGGGACTCCTGTCCGAGTTCGGCGTACTTGACCCTGAGGGCCATGTCCCACGCCCTTATACCCGAGCACACCACCTCCAGCAGTTGCCCCGAGAGCATCTCGAGGTCCACATCCCAGATCCAGGACACGTCCCGACCATCGGCGATGTTGTCGTTAAGCGCCAGGACGATGTTCTTCCATGTTCGCTCGCCCGCCAATGTTCGCAGCACCTCGCCCATGCCCGCGGGGTTCTTAGTGAGTATCATGAGGAGGTCGCGGTCGCCCACCCGCACCCTTTCCACGCGGCCAAACGCAGCGGTGAACTTCTCAACCGCGTGCTTGATGATCTCCACATCGATCTCCAGGGCGGTTCCCACGGCAAACGCGGCGAGGACGTTGTAGACGTTGTAGAGTCCGGGGAGGGGGATGAACAGGCTGGTGCTTCCACCAGGGTGCCTGATGGTGCAGCGCGTTCCCTCCAACCCCTTGACCTCGAGTTCGGTTGCCGCGACCTGCGCTTCAGGCCGCGCCAGGCCGCACTCTGTGCAGCTATACCGCCCGAGGTGCCCGAACAGGTGATACTCGTAGGAGAGTGGGGAACCGCACTCGAAGCAGTGCTTGCTGTCGGCGGCGTGCTGCATGCAGCGCGAGGAGCAGGAGTCGGTGTCTATCCCGTAGTAGACGACCGCCTGGTCCAGGCCGCGCCCCACCGACGCGACCAGGGGATCGTCCGCGTTAAGGGCCACCGTGGCCTCCCGATCCAGCGTGCTGATCGCCTCTTTCATCCGGGAGGCCAGCGTGTCCAGCTCACCGTAGCGGTCGAGTTGGTCGCGGAACAGGTTGTTGATGAGCACCAGGCGCGGGGAGGTGTCGCCCACCGCGTCCGGAAGCGCCGCCTCGTCGACCTCGAAGAGCCCGATGCGTCCCGTCAACGTGCCCGAGAGGTCGGATTCCCTTATCAGCGCCGAAGCCAGACCGGCCATCAGGTTGGCGCCGGTGCGGTTGTGTACCGGTGTGATTCCCGCGCCCTCCAGGATCGAGGCAAGCAGGGTCGTGGTGGTGGTCTTCCCGTTGGTGCCGGTGATGAGCACGCAGCCCAGGGGCAGCCCATCTACCATTGAAGACACGAACGCGGGGTCGATCCCGCGGGCTACACGGCCGGGCAGCGTGGACCCTCCCCCGAACCTGAGGATTCGGCTCGCGGATCCCAGTGCCTTTCCGATGAGCAGGGCCGATCCCGTTCTAATACCCATAACGCCAGTGTATCAAAATAAGGTTAAGTAAACCCGCACCCAAACGGTGCCTGGCTCAGGTGTTGCGTTCGACCCCCCACCCAAACGCTCTCCATAATGCAACGCAGGTGCCTGGCACCACGCTTATACACGATAACGCCGGACAAGATGCAACAGCCCGGGGCGTGACCCCTCCTTCCTCAAAATGCACCTTAGGGGCCTGGCCCCATACGTGCGTGCAACAGCCGGGGGCGTGCAGGGGCGGCGCGGTGATACAATAATCAGCGTAGTTATGTTTACGGCGGACAAGTGATGGGTAGCATGGAACCGTCGCCTGAGAAAAAATGCGTTTTCTGTGGGGTGGCGCTCGATGGGGTCACCGCGGATGAGAGCGGGGAACACCGGTGCCGGCGATGCGGGGCCACCGGCCGCTTCGAGGGGGAGAACCTTGTTGCCATGTTCATCCCCAGGTACGACGCGCGGCTGATGGAGTTGGATACGCTGGAGCGTGAGATCAGCGGCGAGATAGACCTGGAGGGGATGAAAGGCCAGTACAGGGACATGGGCTTTACCAGAAAGAAGCATCTCGAGCGACAGGGGGTGCTTTCCGAGTACGCATTCCTTTCCCATTTCCGTCCTTTCACGGAGAAGTGGTGACGGTCGAAAAACCGATGGTTGTTGACCTGTAAACCGGAATACTTTATATTTTCGCCTGGATGGTCAAACTATTGAGCAAGTTGAGAGGCCGCAGGGGAAGGTTGCCGGTATGGGCGGGCGGGAAAGTGAAGGTGAGGAGGGCGATAAGATATGGGTAATTTCTATCTCTTGAGCGCGGAGGAGCAAAAGGAGGCGTCGTTCCGCAGGCTGGCAAAGTACATCCAGGACGTTATCTACCCTTACCACCCGTACTACCGGAAACTTTTCGACGAAAAGGGCATAGATCCTTATAAGATACGGACCCCCGAGGACTTGCTGCGCGTCCCGCTGACCTATAAGGCGGATTACCGCGAGGATCCTATCTCGTTCATACTGCAGCCGACGTTTCCGGGGCAGGAAGCACGCTACGATACCGCGCGGATCGGGAGCAAGTTCGTTGCCAAGTACTTTCTGCAGAGCGTGTTCAACTACCCGCGCGATTACGCGGCGCAGTACCGCGTCAACTTCAAGGAGTCATTCAAGTATCGGAAGATCGGGCGCCGCGTCGCCCTGGAGTGGATGCCCATTCACTTTCACGCCTCGGCGGGCTCGACCGGCGACCCCACCCCCGCGACGTACACCTATCGTGACCTCCACCTGAACGTGAAGGAGACCGCCTCGGCTATATACTGCGGTAAGGAGGTCACGTGGAACATGCGCGCCTTAAACATCTTCCCTGGCGCCCCCCACCTGGCCTTTTTCCAGGTCATAATGGGGAAGTGGCTGGGTGGAGCCAGCGGATTCGACACTTTCGGGGGCTCGGTGATACCCACCGACAGGCAGATACAGCTGTTCAGCGAGGGGAAGTGCGAATCCCTCATAGCCATTCCTTCGTACCTGGTGTACGGGCTCCGCAAGGCGGTGGAGATGGTCAAGGCGGGCGAGGTGGAGCCGCTCAACTCGCTTTTCATCGCGATAGCCGCCGCCGAACCCCTGACCGACTCTCTGAGAAAGCACATAAGGGAGTTAGTACTGGCGGTTGGGGGAAGGGAAGACTTCCACCTGGTGCAGGGGTACGGCATGACCGAGATGAAGATAGCCTTCTACGAGTGCACCGACAGAAGCAATATCCACCTTAACCCCAAGTATTTCTACTGGGAGGTCGTCGATCCCGAGACCGGGGAGCATGTGCCCGAGGGTGAGCCGGGGGTGCTGGTGTTCAGCCACATAGACTGGCGCGGCACCTCTTTCCTCCGCTACCACACCGGTGATCTCATAGCCGGGGGGGTCCGCTGGGAGAGGTGTGAGAACTGTGGTCTGACCTACCCGATCATGTACCCGCCGATAATGCGGGCCAAGAAGGACTTCACCAAGCTCAAGGGGACCAGGGTATCCCTCATGGACCTGGTCACCAGTGTCCGTGACACCCCCGGCGTTTACCAGTTCCAGGTAACGCTGGACAAGGAGGTGGAGGGCGACGAATTCTCGAGGGACAAGCTAAGGGTTCGCATAGCGATTGACGACGGTTACCAGGCGGAAAGCGTCATCTCCGATGTGAAGATTAACGTGAAGAGGGTCACCGAGGTTACTCCTGACGAGATACTGGTGGAGAACGACCGGGAGAAACTGGAGCTCGAACTGTTCGAGCGGACCGGCATCAAGGCGGACTACGTGATAGAGAACAGGCCGGTTCACCTGTAGGAACGGTTGAACACCGCTCGAGGGCGGACAGGAAGAGATGATACTGGAGGTTTGACATAAACGACAGGGTGGCGGTGGTGGGAGTAGGAAACACCCCGTTTAAGGCGCGCCACATAGACAAGACGTTCCCCCGGCTCGCCTACGAGTCGGTGAAGGCCGCGCTCGAAGACGCGGGGGCCACCAAGGACGACATAGATAGCGTGGTCTACAGCATCTACAACGACTTCTTCGAGCACTGCGCGATGCCGGACCTGCACGTTCACTATCAACTGGGGATGGCCCGCAAGCCCGGGGTCCGAATAACCTGCGGGGGCGCCACCGGGGGGTACGCGGTGAGGGCGGCGATTACCGAAGTGGCCAGCGGCCTGCACGACGTGGTCATGGTGGTGGGGGTGGAGAAGGTTGCCGACGTGGCCAACGTCTTCGACATGGTCAAGTCGATAACGTTCGCCGCCGACCCGTTTTTCGAATCCCAACTGGGGGGTTCCCCCGCCGGCTCTTACGGGGGGGCCATCCTCTGGCACATGGAGAATTACGGGACCACGGTGGAGGACATGGCCCGGGTGGTGGTCAAGAACAAGGGCAACGCGATGAACAACCCGGATGCCCAGTCCCCCATGGAGGTAACGGTCCGGGACGTGTTGAAGAGCCCGGTGATAGTCCACCCCCTGAAGATACTGGACCACTGCCTGAGCAGCGAGGGGGCGGCCACCGTAATACTCGCGAACGAGAAGGCGGCGGGGAGGTTCTCAAAAGACCCGGTATGGATAACCGGGTTGGGGGCAGCCAATGAATCGGCCCGCCAGACGGAGCGGGATGACCCCGGGGAGTCTTTGTTTCCCGCGGTCAGGGCATCGGCGCTTGCCGCCTACAAGATGGCCGGTGTCACCGATCCTCCTTCCGCCATACACGTCGGCGAGGTGTACGACTCGTTCTCCGGGGTGGAGATAATACTCTACGAGGAGTTCGGCTTGTGCGGGTGGGGGGAAGGGGTGCACTTCCTGCGCGATGGGCGGGCACACATGGGGGGTAGCAACCCCGTGAATCCCTCGGGGGGCCTGATCGGCGGGGAGCACGCCATAGGGGCCACCGGTGTGTACCAGGTGGCGGAGGTCGTCAGGCAGATAAGAGGAGAGGCCGGCGCCCGGCAGGTGCCGAACGTTACCCGGGGCATCGCCCAGAGCATGGGGGGAGCCCGGGGCGCCTACTCAGTGACTTTCGTGGTGGAGGGGTGAGGCAGGATGGCTGATGACAGGGATCCTCGCTTCGTGCCGATTAAGGTACAAGACGGCTTCGTGGTGATGCCGGACCGCTGGAAGGTGGATTTCTGGGCGTCGATGGGCGAGCTATCCCGTTTCTTTATCGAGGTGAAGGAGAACGCCCGGCTCATGGGGATGAAATGCCCCCGGTGCGGCTCGGTCTACTTCTGGCCCCGCTCATGGTGCCACGATTGCTACGTGGACACCGAGTGGGTGGAGATGAGCGGGAAAGGCAAGGTGACGGTGTTCACACAGGTGGAGGTGTCGCTGAACGATATCCAGAAGGAGGTGCCGTTCATCCAGGGGGGCGTGCACCTGGAGGGGGCCCGCTACGCGACGCCTATCGGTATAAAGAAAGTCTCCTTAGAGGACATCTACACCGGTATGCCGGTGCGTGTCGAGTTCCTCCCTCCCGAGGAGAGGACCGGCAGGATACGCGACTTCTACTTTGTTCCCGATGAGTAATGTGATAGACATATGGAGGTTTTGGCTAATACAGGGTAGCAGGGTTCCTGTAGGAAAGGGAGGTAACGGATGGATTTCAGTCTGACCGATGAACAGAAACTGTTCAAGCAATCGGTAATCGAGTTCGCCCAAAAGGAGATAGAACCCGGGGCCACCGAGCGGGACGCGGAGGCCAGGTTCGACCGCGACGTCTGGGACAAGGCGGCGGAGTTCGGGCTGATGGGCCTGCCGTTCCCCGAGGAGTTGGGGGGGAGCGACGCCAGCGTGTTTGACACCTGCCTGGCCGGGGAGGCCCTGGGGTACGGTGGGGGCGACATGGGGTTCTGCCTCTCCTGGGGGGCCCACGTGGCGATAGGCGGAGTGCCGATCTGGCAGCTGGGGACCGAAGAGCAGAAGAAGAAGTACATCCCCAGGATCGCCAGCGGCGAGTGGATATCCGGCCTGGGGTTGACCGAGCCGGAGGCCGGCAGCGACGCGGCCGGCATCAAGACCACCGCCGCTAAGAAGGACGGGTACTACGTACTGAACGGAACCAAGACGTTCATAACCAACGGGCAGATCGGGAACGTGTTCGTGGTGCTCGCGGTCACCGACAAGGAGAAGGGGCCTGGCGGCATAAGCGGGTTCATCGTGGAGAAGGACTTCCCCGGTTTCTCGGTGGGTAACGAGATCCACAAGATGGGACACCGCTCCTCGCCCACCTCCGAGCTGATATTCGACAACTGCGAGGTCCCGGCGGAGAACCTCCTTGGCGTGGAGAACGAAGGCTTCATGGGGGTCGCCCTGACCACCTTGGAGTGGGAGAGGTCGGTTCTGCTGGCGGCCGGTGTCGGGGGCATGGAGATCCAGCTGGAGCAGTGTATAGACTACGCCAAGCAGCGCCACCAGTTCGGGCGTCCCATCGCCTCGTTCCAGGCAATGCAGTTCAAGCTGGCCGACCTGAAGGTGTGGTTGGAGACCAGCCGCCTTATCGTTTACAAGGTGGCCTGGAACAAGGACCAGGGGATCATGGACCCGATGCTGGCCTCGATTGCCAAGCTGTTCGTCTCCGAGGTCGGGATACAGGCGGCCGACCAGGCCACCCAGGTCTTCGGCGGTTACGGGTACACCAAGGATTACCCGATAGAGCGATCTATC
>SDBT01021183.1_pt1 | contig 10164 bp, 10 predicted proteins | sample 2277101 | NCBI WGS metagenome assembly SDBT01 (sample SAMN10404973, study PRJNA504765) | marine sediment metagenome | isolation source: marine sediment core GS10_PC15, 103 cmbsf | place: Arctic Ocean: Southern Knipovich Ridge | collected 2010
GTCCATTTATAATATAAAACCTACCCGTTTTAGGGGGGCTAAATATTAATCTTTGAACTTCTCTTTTCATCTCAGGAGCTACATCAAGAAGTCCTCTACGGATGCCCTCTCTAGTGTTGAATACAGCCCCCTTAATTACTAAAAAAGCTGTATTATCTACTATTTTTAATTCCATTATATCACTATCGGCAAACCCAAAGTATTATGAGTCAATATATAAGGATCTACCCTACCCGTACTAAATACCTTAACAGGTCCAGTATTTGTATCCACAGGAATCACTAACAGTCCGAGATTACGCTCTACCGCATCATTCAAACACCGTATAAACTTTTGAAGGGATTCACTATCTCTTGTTATAGGCACATCTTTAAAACTATTCTGTATAGCATTTGCCGTCTCTATAAACATGGTAGGCAAAATACAAATTAATTTAGATACCACCCAATAGAATTCTGTAACTTCTGCTATGCTTCTAAGGACAGGATCTGTTGTTGTAGGGTTTTCTATTGAAGAAAAAGCTGCTATCTGAAGTGCTCTATCCAAAGTCAAACGCCTATAGAATTCAAGTCTCACATCTGCTATGGTTTGATCTATAAGTCTTAATGTTTCAGTATCGGATGTATCAGACATTCTTAATCTCTGCAAAAGCAAAGATTTGTCTATATATAGCGGTTCGATTGCCATCTAACTTATCCGGTGTTACCTTTAGTGGGTACAAATTGGCTAGATAACTTCTCACGAAGCAGTTTTACAGTATCAAATTTCTCAAGAGGTATTCCAAACTCTTCGCACCTGGTACGATAGACAGTAAGAAGAACTTTCTCACTTGCGTCCTTAATATCTTCAGGATTTGCATCCCAGACACTATCTGGAAGAATCTTTTGCTTTGCATTCTTTTTCGATTTTTCTGCCTCAGCTAATCGATTCTTCAAGGTGTCCAATCTGCAATTATGGGGCGGAAGTGCAGCACCTAATGCAATGAGATCTTTTCTGATTTTTTTCTTCTCTGCCAATAATTCAGGAGTAATAGTCTCAGGAACTTTTCTTGTCAGACCTATTTTAGTGTCATCTATCTCCGTATCTTTGACACCTTCTTTAGACCCCGTAAATGTTTTGCCTATAGGAGGTTGCTCTACAACAGGAATAGGCTTGCTGGTATCTATCTCTACGACAGTACCGTTAGCTATCATGCTCTTTAGAGTAGCTTCTACTATCCTACTCTGATCGAAAGGAGTTCCTGGAGCAATCATGGTTCTGTCGGAAGCCATTATTGTTATGGATGTGCAAATATAAGATTTCTCTTCCATAATTCTTTCCTCACTTTACCACTCTACACAAAAATAGGGTAGACACCATTTTATAGGAGTCTACCCCTATATCTTACCAATATTAAATATTGGTTACTTTCATACTTACATTCCAGTCAGGGCGATAGAACCAAGGCAAAGGTCTCGTCATAATCAATGCCTGGAAAGTACCTTGATCGAACTTAGGAGCATCTACATCAACCCAACGCTCAGTAACGGCTTGTCCTGAGAGGATAGCTCTGAGGTCCGGGATCATACCGAACATGAACTCACGCATAGCCACCGCTCTTTGATCTATAGAGAAAAACTCTACATAATCCGTTCTTATAAGTGCAGTAGCAGCACCGCCGTCATCGGGATTAAACGTACCCAAATACTCAAAGAACTCTACATCTCCCAATTTACCGATATGGATCATACCATCAGCACTGATACGACTAAGGAGATTAATTCTCTCCTGCGACTCCACACCAGAAGTAGTTTTAAGAATAGCAGCAAGAGATCCTGTTCCTGAAATCATAGCCCTGAGTGCAGTAGCAGCGTTAGCTCCACAGATGCCTATATTAGGAATAGCTCCACGAACAACAGATACCACCTGTTTCATCGTCTTAATATCTTCCAGAGGAGCAGCAGATCCCCCTGCCCATGCAGCAGATACCGAGAATGTGTTGGCTACCGGCTTACCGGAATTAATAATAAAGCTATCGTTACCTTCGGAAGAGTAAGATATCTGCCCGGTAAGAAGTTGAGCTACCATCCACTCAATACGATCATCGATTAGAGTGTTTAGCATATCCATATCTCTCTCAATAGCTTCACGAACCATAGCTAGTGACTGGTCTGTAGTAGTGAAAACCTGTTGCCCGGCCTGCCTCTTGGCAAATCGTGTACCCCATTTCAAGGGTCGTTTGATGTTAATAAACGGAGTATCTACCGTATATGATGTGCCGTTCAAGGCATCCATAATAACGGCTTGTTGTCCGATTTTAACAAACGGTGCCATTCCAAAGGTCCCCTTCAACACATCAATCTGTGCCGTCTCTTCTGTAAGGTTATTTTTAGTAGAGGGCGGGAAAATCAAATTGGTCAAAGCCGTATACGGTTTGATCCTCTCATTAACTATACGATTAAGGACTCTTCTATCTGTAAGTACATCAATTGGATTTGCTGGCATCGCTTTATTCTCCAAACTAGTTATTTAATTGTTTTTGTTTATTGTTTTAGTGGTTTAGTGGTTTAGAACCTACCGGCTAAACCTTGCACTGTAATACCTTTTTCAATCAGATCGTTTTTGAGAGCAGTCCTGAGAGCAGTTAAATCACCAGATGCTACCAGACCTTCAGGTAAAGTAGCGTGAATCTTACCCTTAACCATAATCAGAGTCATAATATCGTTGGTGGTGGTATAAATACCAGTATCCGTAGTTCCGCCACTGACAGCGGCCACAGGATACGTGAATGTGAACGGATTAATTACTGTTATCGTTGCCGTGATATTTAACTTAGCCTCCACAGCACCCGAAACAGTTATAGACATCCCCGTAACTAAGCTGTGAGGCGTAGTCTGAGTAGCCGTACACAAGGTATCTGTCCCTGTGAGTACTACCAGGGCCAACGTGCCTGACTGTGTGCCGGTCTGCATCGTATTCGGGTGAATAAAGCCTCTGATGTTATGAGTGCCATTAGTGGCAGTACCAGCCGTAGTGACAATAGCGACTACTGGACCTGTCAGAGGAATGATACTACCGGAAAGAGTAGGAAGCGTAATCACTTCATCTTTACCACTGAAAACAATAGTGTACAACTCACTGGTAAGATCTGTAACTACTGTAAACCCGATAAGTCCGACAGCCGTATCAACCTCGCCTGCGGTAGCGTCAAAAGCAATAGCCGCTGTGGTCAAACCATTTGCAGTTACAGTGAATGTTCCACCAGTAGCTGTACTGACATCCATCTCGATTTCTGAAGCAGAAGCAAGAGAAAGTACATCTCCTACTGTAGCTAATGACTGTTCTCCTGTAGCTCCTGTAATACTGCTAACATCCGCAGTTACTGTGGGCAGTGAGAGCAAATCGACAATATCGTCAAAAAATACAGCTATGTCACTCAGACCATCTCTGATTACAGTCACTGAAGCTGGAGGAGATGACGATATAGCTAAAACTGCTGTGCGGATATCCAGGGCAGAAGCATCAAAAGCGATAGCTGCGGAAGCATTTCCTGCATAAGTTATAGTAAATGTACCCCCTGTCGCTGGTACAGTTATACCCAAACTGATATTAAGAACTGTGGGAGATGCGATTTGTGCAGTACCGTCATTCACTGTGACACTTTCGGTTACATCACCAGTAATACCGACAAGATTAGCCGATACGGTCGGCAAGGTTTTCACTTCATTCTCGCCATCAAAGGTGATAGTGTATACGAGAGTATCTAAAGCTACAGTAGCAATAAAACCTATAGCTTTAAGAGCAGCAGCAACGACAGCAGCCGTAGCGTTGAATGCCAGAGCAGCAGTTGTTGCATTGTTCACTGTAATAGTGAAAGTACCTCCCGTAGCTCCGGTGAGTGTAATTACTGATACCGTAGCATCAGGAGCCATCCAGGGAGCATGTTTACTCGTACTTTCGTTAAATGCCATAGGATAGCCTACACCAAGGGCAGTAGCTGCACTTGCGGCAGGTATAGAGACGTTAATATCCAGATCACTAACAATTCTCTTGTTAGGAGTCAGATTAGCGTTGGTTGAAAAAACAGCTTTTGGGTTTCGGATCTGCACCATAATTTAAATCTCCATTATTGGAATCTTATTTATTGTTTAGTTTTTATACTTTTCCGTATAAGTTACGCTACTTTTTGCTTGTTCTTATCCTCATCATCCATCTTTTTTAGTATGATGTCACCGGCTTCGGTTTCTCCGTCTTTGGTTTCGTGACCAGACTTGTTTGTGACATCGCCTACTTTCTGGTTAGTTGTGAAGAACCGCTCTAAAGATGCACCTTCTTGTTTCTGAAGTGTTTTAGTAAGGTCCTTACTCTCGGCAATCTCTTTAGCTCTTTGCTCAAAGTCAAACAAAGCGGTAGCATCGTTGGAGTCTACTTTTTTAGAGAGTTCAAAGATTTCCAACAGTTTACGATGTTTGGTTATATCTTCTTCGGAAGGATCAGACTTGAGGACAGGAAGAGGATATCCAAGACCTAACTTCGTTTCGTCCTTTTCCTTTTGTGCTTTTTCAGCCGCTTCTTTGGCGACTTTTTCAGCTTCGGTCTTGTCCGACGCAAAAGCTACTTTGACTGCTTTTACTATTTCAATGATATTTTCTTTTGTAAGGTCCATATCTGTCTCCGTCTTGTTTTCTTTTTGTTTCGATTTAATAAGTGAAGGAAGTAACTCTTTCAACATTTTAATTACGCTAGATTCTTCTGACACATCCTTAGCCATCATCATCCCACCCATACTAATCCCGCCCCATTCTCCCGACCTGTACAATTTTCTTAGATCTTCGTTTTCTACTTTTAAAATAACTCCCCAACCTCCTGTGACATCTACTTGATTACCATCGTAATCTTTCATATCAGAAAATCTAGGGTCGTTTTTTTGAATTATCATGCTCTCGGCTATAAAGACATCACTACTTTCAAGAGCCTTTTCATTATGTCTTATATCGATGTTGCCACCACTCTGAGCAAAATCATAAGCAAAATCTTTAATCACTTCTGCGGAAGCTGAATCACCTTGAGTATCGACCATATCCGGGGCATATACCACACACATAAGTTCGCCCTGTTCAGTCATGTCTTTATTGATAGTAGCTAATTTGATATTCTCATTTTTACCGTCAGCCTTATATATAGTACGTATTGTATTGGCACCTGCGGGACAAAGAGATATAAAACCTATTTTAGCTTTCAAAATCTCTCTTTTCTTCTCGGCTTTATTGCATCTTATATAGAACATATCAGTATTATATGTATCATGTGTATATATGCAAGTAAAAATATTAAAAAATAAAAAAATCTTTTTCAGCCACCAGCAGCTATCCTAGAGGACTCTACAGCATACTCATAAAAAGCCATTACAACAGCATCTGCTCTGTCGGGGGATTTTCCTATTGTTCCGTTCTCTGAATCCTTATTATTCTCAGCGTATTCGTCTTTACTCTCTATTTTAATTTTACCTTTAGGTGTCACCACATATCTTCTGGTAGTAAGTTGGTTTTTAAGTTTTTTATCTAATTTTTCTCCTAAATATATCCATCTTTTTTTAGTCAACTTAGCAAACATACACCACGCTTCAGATATTTTATTGTCGTATTTTTCGCTATTATGTGCTGTATTCTGAGAATAAAACTCATGTACTTTTCTGCCCATCCTTCTAGCATCGCCCATAGCACCTACAGCTACTTCCCCCATGCCCGAAGTGTCTACTACATGAACACATTTATCATTAGGCCAACTATAAACATCTTGCATCGCTATAGCCCGATCTATAGCATTATTAGGGTCTGTTTTACGTGCCCACATATCAAGCATGATACCGCCATCTCTAGGCACTACTACATTTTCGTCTCCCCCATACCTGGCTAAATCTGTACCGATCTGTTTTTTACGGTCAGGATTGACATACATAGCATTATATTTGGCATCGGGAGTACAACAAAGATTTAAAACTTCTTCAGAAATTAAACAGTTGGGATCTATATTTGGAAACTCTCCAAGCACAGAAATTCTATAAATGTCACTGTCTTTACCGAATTCTTCTGCTATATCCTTATTTCTGTCTCTGGAAAAATATATAGTTTCCTCTGTCTCCTCTGTATTCCAATGTAATTGTTTCCATTTACTGCCCTCACTATTAAAACTGTCAAAAAAAGCACACATTCTAGTATTCGGATTTCCTATTCTCACATGCAGCCATGTACCTTTAGAATTAGAAATGGTTTCCTTGATAGCTTCGGAAATATCTGATTTAACACCTGATGCTTCCTCCTCTAAAAATGCTATATAAAGTCTGTGAAGTCCCTGAAAAGCTTCTTTAGAAAGTGCTGTGATAAGTTGGCACCCCCACTCTGCCGGTTTTGCCCCTAAAATACCATACCCTTTACCTACAAAATGAAAAAGTTTTCCTATGCGTTCATCTGCTTTATTTCCATATATAGTAGCCTTTGCCTCAGACAACCAGACACCTTGACACTGCCTAAATGTAGGAGCAGTTACAATCAAAGCACTTTGCGGATGTATTAGTGACCAATGAGTAAATATTACAGCAGTAGCTTTTGTTTTTCCAGGGCCTTTTCCTGCCCGACAAGCTATTCTAGGGTTTCCCCTTCCCATTACAGCCTCGTTATAAGCGTCCATGAGTTGCTTCTGTTGATGATTTGGTATAAACCCTAAAGAATCTGCCCATCTATAAATACCCCCCTCACCAGTGAATGTCAATGCGTAAGCTATAAGAGAGTCTTGCTTTTCGGCTCTCTTCATAGACATCTTCAAAGAGCCTTGAGGGTGTTTAGGTATACTTGTATCATTTCCTGTCGGGGAACGGAGTAGCATATTACCACCAACTTTGTATTTTACCTACCAAAAATATAACAAAACCGCAGACGAGCACAGGTCCGCTCTGTAATATTATAGCTGTAGTTAAAGGTCCTTCGATAGCTACGGGTCCTATTTTTATTTTAGTAATTTTCTTATCTGTTTGCATCCTATCGTGTGACTGTTTACAATCTTCTACCGTTACAAATTCTGCTTTATACAAAGGAGTTATCATCTTCACAAGCAACCCTATTGCCCTCCCTTGTGTTTTTACACAGCTTGAATGGCCGTTCTCTAATTTTTCAGCTAAACAGTTTGCTTGATCTATTACAATTTGTTTTGCGTGATTATTCCCATGTGCCATTTATTTTACCTTTCCTTGGTTGTGGTTATTTGCCTTGCCATCCGTGTAGTCCTTGTAGTATACCCATAGACCCGGAAACCCTATGATCTGCTTTTGGGGCATCCCATACCCCCGAAGTTATCTGTGCTACTGAAGGCCCAGAATAACTATCATAAGCATTAGCCCAAATAGTCACTTTGTCTCCTACATCGAGAGGAAATTCTGCTGGAAAATCAAGCGTTACTCGTTTATTTGTCCCATCATAATCTACAATCCTACGAGTAGCTGTAACCCCTCCGGATATATCTACTATAGAGACAACCATATTAAGATATTCATCGTCGTCAGAAGACCCTGCTACCATATCAAAAATAGCATCTGTAGTAGTTCCTCCAGCAGGATCAGGGTCTAATATAGTTGTCACCAAAGCTGCTTTGTCCTCATAGACGGTACTCCCTAAAAATACTCCAGAATGGTATCCTTGAATCACATCACCAGGAGTAATTGTTGGAAAGTCCCCTATGTATATTCCAGACCCAGAAAAAGTTTCAGGACATGGAATATCTGCCGCACGTAATACCCCCGCTGGAGTAAGCACATCAGCAGTAATATTACTTTGTGATCGAACATAGCCTATTACAATTTCTTCTGCCATAATATTTTTTATAGCTATTTATTTTTTTACTTTTTTCCGACTTCTTCTTGTTACCTTGGGTTTTCTATCTTGTTTGTTTTCATTACGTTCTTGCTCTTCGATTTTATCGATGTATTCAAGAGTAGCTTTCCTTGCAAAAGAAAAGAGTCCATTTTCAGGGTCATTAATTAGAGCTTTCAATTCTGCGACATGGGCCGGTGCCATTTCTACTATTTCGCCCCTGTTTATTTGCATAGCAATATCTACCAAATCTAAATTTCTACATTTAGTGTACATCATATTGGCTATGAGTTTATGTATGCCATCCTCTTTTGTCATTTTACCTACTTTACCTTCAATATCGTACATTTTTATTTTTGTTAAATTTACTTTCACGTCGGTTCTCCTATAATAAAGTTACAAAATTTGTTTCTGTAATCATAACAATTTCTATTTGTTTGTCAATACTTATTTTAAATCAATTCTCTGAAAATTCTTAGCCAGGTTTTGTTTTTGTGTCTTCAATTCATATCTACTGGTCACTTCTTCAAGATATTCAAGAAGTTTTTTCTTTATGAGGTCTTCTACAGTTTCTGGGTTATCGATTAGTTTTTTCGGATCATTAGGGTCGTCAATCAGTTCCTGGTAATTATATGTATCTGCATGAGCAAGCTTAACCCTATCTGCTAATGATATATCTGGTATATCTATTAGTATCTTCATTTTGTTTCTCCGCATTTACTACAGAAATATTCTCTGCAAATTTTAATTTTTGTTTTCTGTTTTTTGCAAAATGCTTTCCTGAATATATGTCCCAAATAAGGGCAAGGTCCTTTTTTGTCTTTCGTATAGGGATTATATTCTTGGCAGCATTTCCCGCATCTTTTACATTTCTTTTTATTAAAATTATGGTTCATTGTTATAACCCGTTAAGTTAAATTACATAACCTACACATAGCCCATTCTTAAATGTTAAGTTAAGCATTGCACCAAGTGTACCCGTATGGCCTACAGTTCCATCTGCTGACTTGTAACTTTCTGCTTGTATCGGTGCATTGACATTCACCTGACCTGTTCCTGTGCAAGTAAGTTCTATATCCTCATTCACGTTATCATTGAACATACCCATTCTGTAATCACCTGACGAGCCAAATCCTATCCAGCCCATTCTTGTGCCATCAGATTTACGATAAGCGAGAAAAGCTTTCGTTCCAACGGTTACTGCTTTTAAACTAAGAGCCTCACCATCTTGCTGTATGGTCAAATTCTTATAGAATGTAGAGCCTGCCACAGCTACACTAAGGTTAGCTCCTGATGATGCCGATAGAGAAGTCCCTGCATCATTAACTACGACTCTATTGTTGCCGTTACTTTTAATGATAACACTGCTATCGGTTAAAGTCAGTTGATTCACTGCACCACCTGATTCTAAGTGTGTATACTCAGGGTCGAACCATATCCTCGCTAAATTACCATCCGTTGCGACAAAGTGGCTATCAGTTAGATATACTTCCGCACCGTCGTTAGAGAATAAACTGACTCTATCATCGGTGACTTTAATCCTTTTTAGCGAAAAACCACCAGTGCCTGGAGTGTAATGTTTATATTCTAAGAAATCATCGCCTGCTATTAAAGTATGTTCATCACCAGCGGAAATTATTCTATCAGCATCATGCCCAGAAGCATCCTCCCAGGTATAAGTTCCAGCTACTCCACTTGAAGTTAATACCTTACCGTTGTTTGTAGTGGAGTTTGCAGGTACATGAAGGTTTCCATCACCTGTTGGGTGAGTGTATTCAGCATGTAAGTCAGCTACAGTTGCAATCTCAACAGTATCGTATGTTATCCCAGCATCAGCCACAACAATACTATGTGCGGCATTGGGACTAAACAATCCTATTCCTGTATTGCTTATTATAAATTTGTCGCCACCTGCATCAGAGAATTTCAAATCTGCATTTGTTAAAGTTAGGTTCTTCGTTCCGTCTGGGCTAACTATATAGGCTTTTGTTGCATCTACACCAAGCCTGATGCGTGTTAAGTCATCAAAGGTAAGTACACCTGCACTTGTTATTTTTAATGTGTCTTGTGTAGCAGATGAACCAGAACCTGCTCGAACTGCGAAATTTGCCCCAGTGAATGAGAATACCGTCGCTCCTGCACCGCCTGTCTGGAACTTGCCTGTCTGCCCACCACCTGTTGCTGATATTGTACCCTCCGTTGATATATGTTCTGTAGCACCTGTCCAGTCGATATGCTCCAGCGAAAGCTGGCTGTGGTCATAAGCAATCAAGCCCCTGTCGCCACGGTAAGCGGTGGTGTTCGTTGAACCTAAGACTATCGT
>SDBT01021184.1_pt1 | contig 10164 bp, 7 predicted proteins | sample 2277101 | NCBI WGS metagenome assembly SDBT01 (sample SAMN10404973, study PRJNA504765) | marine sediment metagenome | isolation source: marine sediment core GS10_PC15, 103 cmbsf | place: Arctic Ocean: Southern Knipovich Ridge | collected 2010
CCTCACCCTGGCCGACTCCGTGACCGAGACCCTCATCCGGCTCGTCCACTGGATTCTGTGGACGGCGCCCCTCGGGGTGTTCGCCCTGGCCGCACCTGTCACCGCCGAGTCCGGATGGGCGATACTCCAGAGCCTGGCGATCTTCGTCGTGGTGGTGATGGTGGGCCTGATCCTATTCGTCGGCGTGGTCTACCTGCCCCTGGTGCGCTTCCTGGGAAGGATGGGGGTCGCCTTCTTCCTGAAGGGAATCGTCGGCTCCCAGGTCATCGCCTTCGGATCCACGAGCTCTGCGGCCTCTCTACCGGTCATGCTGGAGGAGGCGGAGGAGAAGCTGGGGCTCTCTGAGGAGGTCTACGGGCTTGTCCTCTCCATCGCCGCCTCCCTGAACCGGGGGGGGAGCGCGCTGTACCAGGGCGCCGCCATAGTCTTCCTGGCACATCTCTACGAGGTGCCGCTCCCGGCCGTGGCCCTCGGCGGAGCGGCCCTGGCGACCTTCCTGGTGGCTCTCACGGTGGCGCCCGTCCCCTCGGCCTCGGTGGTGACGCTGGCGCCGGCGCTGGAAGCCGTGGGGATTCCCATGGCGGGTGTGGCGGTCCTCTTCGGTGTGGACCGGATACCGGACATGTTCCGCACGGCGACGAACGTCACCGGTCACATGGCGTGCGCGGTAGTGGTGGAGGGGCTCACCACGGAGGATGACGCCGATCAGGCGGCTTTGGACCTGACGATGGAGTAGTGGCCCACCATCCAGGCCAGGATCAAGAGTGCGACGGCGGTGGCGGCCAGGAAGCGCAACTGTCCCTGCACGACCTGGTCCACCTCCGTCATCAGCGTGGTCCGGTCCCTTCCGATCACCAGGTACCCCTCGGGCCTGGAGCCACTTCCCCGGAGCGCGACCACGGCGAAGAGCCGGGGGAATCCGTCCAGACCCGTTCCTTCGAAGACGTATGGATCGAAGCGATCCGGGACGCCGGGGAAGCCGTCGGGCGCCAGCGCGCCGATGGAATCGGCGCCGGTGGGGTCCCGGGGAGACGGCACCCGCACCATCACCTTCTCGTTCCGATCCAGGATCGTGAAGGTCGCCCCAGGCGGCAGGTTGGACTCGGACGCGTGGCGGGCCAGTTGGTCCAGATCTACCGCCGCCGCCAGGACTCCGCCGCTCTGCGTGCCCCGGACGATGGGGAAGGCCATGCCCAGGACCGCCTTCCCGGTGATTCTTCCGACGGCGAAGTTGCCCACGGAGAAGCGGCTGAAGGTGGTGGCGTTCACGAAGTACGCCCGATCACCCAGGTAGAGCTCGGCATCCACGGGAATTGACCCGCACGCCAGATTGCCGTCCTGCCCGATGACGGTGAGGGTGGTGTAGTGGGGCGCGTGCAGGAGGACTTCCGCCAGCACCCGGCTGCACGCGGGCTGGACCCCGGCGCGTATCTCCTCGAACTGGGCCAGCGACCCCAGCACGGCCCGGCTGTCCTCGATCATCCGCTCGTACTCCACCTGAGTGAGGCGCGCCTGGTGCAGAAGATCCTGCTCGTGCAGTTGGAGCTGAAGGTCTCGCAACTCTCGATTGGCGTACAGGTAGATGGCGATCGCGGGAAGGAACGCGATCACCACGAGAAGGAAGAGGCGACTCTTGAGATTGCGTTGCCCGACCCCGGCCATGGGGACCTCCACGCTGACGAGACAGGGGCGGTGTGCCACTTCTCATGGCACGATAGCGGGGGGGGGAGGGTGGAGCAAGGAAATCCCACTCGGTCCCACACCCCTTCCGCAGCGACATTTCGGGGATTGATTCCCCTCCCGAAGCGTGGGGTATTCGCTACCTTCTAGGAAGCATCCCCGGAGAGGGTATCCAATTGGGGTGAGAGGCCAGATACAAAGGAAGTTCATCGGCATGGACTATGAAGATCGGGGTGAGCGCACCCCGGGGACAGACTTCATCCGGGCCATCGTGGCCAGGCATCAGGAGGACGGCAGCTACGGCGGTCGCGTCGAGACCCGCTTCCCTCCCGAGCCCAACGGCTATCTCCATATCGGACACGCGAAGTCCATTGTCCTGAACTTCGCACTGGCGGCCGAGAACGGTGGCGTGTGTCATCTCCGTTTCGACGACACGAATCCTCTCACCGAGGACCTGAAGTACGTCCATGCGATCCAGGACTCGGTGCGTTGGCTGGGCTACGACTGGGGGGAGCACCTCTACTTCGCCTCGGACCACTTCGAGAGGCTGTACGAGTGCGCAATGATCCTCATCGAGACGGGCAAGGCCTACGTCGACGAGCAGAGCGAGGACGAGATCCGTGAGGGTCGGGGAACGGTCACCATGCCCGGGACGGAGAGCCCATATCGGCATCGCTCCCCGGAGGAGAACCTCGACCTCTTCCGGCGGATGAAGGCCGGGGAGTTCGAGGACGGGACCCTCGTCCTCAGAGCCAAGATCGACATGGCTCATCCCAACATGATCATGCGGGACCCGGTCCTCTACCGGATCCGTCACGCCGAGCACTATCGCAGGGGCGATGAGTGGTGCATCTACCCCCTCTACGACTTCACCCACTGTCTCTCCGACGCCTTCGAGGAGATCACCCACTCCATCTGCACCCTGGAGTTCGAGAACAACCGGGAGATCTACGACTGGCTTCTGGAGGAGGTGGGCTTCCGGGAGCCCCGGAGCCATCAGTACGAGATGGCCCGGCTGAACCTGGACTACACGGTGCTGAGCAAGCGCAAGCTCCTCCGTCTCGTGGAGGGGGAGCACGTGGAGGGGTGGGACGACCCCAGGATGCCCACCATGGCCGGGCTCCGCCGCCGGGGCGTGCCTCCCGAGTCGATCCGGAACTTCTGCGAGATGATCGGTGTGGCGAAGGCCGACAGCCGTGTGGACATCGGAAAGCTCGAATACTCCATCCGGGACTACCTGAACTACACGGCCCCCCGGGTGATGTGCGTGCTGCAACCTCTGAAGGTGGTGGTGACGAACTACCCCGAGGGGCAGATGGAAGAGCTGGAGGCCCCCTATTACCCGCGTGACGTGGGCAGGGAGGGCTCCAGGGCGGTTCCCTTCTCCAGAGAGCTCTACATCGAGCGGGACGACTTCCAGAAGGATCCGCAGAAGGGCTTCTACAGGCTCGCTCCCGACAGGGAGGTGCGACTCCGGTACGGGTACCTCATCAAGTGTGAAGAGGTGATCGAGGATCCGAAGACCGGAGAGGTCGTGGAGCTCCGCTGCACCTACGATCCCGAGACCAGGGGCGGCTCGGCCGCGAACGGCAGGAAGGTGAAGGGAACGATCCACTGGGTTTCAGCGGACCACTCCTTGCCTGCGGAGGTGCGCCTCTACGACCGGCTCTTTCAGGTTCCCGATCCTGAGGAAGCGGCCGAGGGAGACGACTTCATCTCGAGCCTCAACCCCGATTCGAAGGTCGTGCTCGCCGGATGCCGGATAGAGCCCAGCGTGGCCGAGGACCCGCCCGGGACCGGGTATCAGTTCGAGCGCCAGGGCTACTTCATGCCCGACTCGGAGGAATCCGCACCGGACGCCCTGGTGTTCAACCGCACCGTCACCCTGAGAGATACCTGGGCGAAGATCTCGGCCGCGGAGGCGGATCGGCCGGTGGACTCGGCGGCAGGCGAAGGGGCGGGTGAGGTGGAGGGCGAGGTCGGCGCCTCCCCCGTGAAGGCGGGGGTGGAGGACGAGGCTCCCAGGCGTCGGGGAAGTCCCGGTGCAGAAGCGAGGGAAGGCGCCCGGAAGAAGTGGCCCGAGCTGGCAGAGCTGAGAGACCGCTACGAGAGCGAGTTGGGGTTCGACGCCGAGGATGCGGACCTGCTTACCGGATCGAGGGAGCTGGCGTCCTTCTTCGAAGACGCGATCCGGGATCACGCCAATCCCGTGGGTGTTGCGAGGTGGGTTGTGAACGAGTTGCTCCGGGAGCTGAAGGAGCGCCCTGTGGACGAGCTTCCCTTCGCTGGGGCCGAGCTGGGCGAGCTGATCCGGCTCGTGGACGCGGGCACCGTCTCCCACACCGCCGCGAAGTATGTCTTTCAGAGGATGCTGGAGAGTGGCGTGGATCCGCGGGAAGCGGTGGAGAGCATGGGCCTGGAGAAGGTGGGGGACCCCGGGACGCTCATTCCCCTGGTGGAGCGCCTCCTGGCCGAACACCCGGGCAAGGCCGCGGAGTACAGGGGTGGCAAGAGCGGTCTGATGGGCTTCTTTGTGGGACAGGTCATGCGTGACACGAAGGGAGCCGCGGATCCGAAGGTGGTCCAGGATCTCTTCCGGGAGAGGTTATGACTATGCGCGTCCGATTCGCGCCGTCGCCCACCGGATACCTCCACGTGGGTGGGGCGCGTACCGCCCTCTTCAACTGGCTTCTGGTACGGCAGCAGGGGGGTGTCTTCGTCCTGCGGATCGAGGATACCGACCGGGAGCGATCTTCCGAGGAGCACAGCCAGGCGATCCTCCACGGTCTGGAGTGGTTGGGCATCGACTGGGACGAGGGACCCCACTTCCAGAGTGAAGGCCTCGATCGGCACAGGGCCGATGTGCGGAAGCTGTTGGAGGCGGGCCGGGCCTTCAGAGACTTCTCCACCTCGGAGGAGGTGGTCCGGGATCGGGAGGAGGACAGAGAGGCCGGCAAGCCGCTGAGACTCGCCCGTGGGCGATCCGAGTCGCTGGATCCCGAAGAGGAGTCCAGGCGGGTCGAGGCCGGGGAGCCCTTTGCGGTCCGCTTCCGCGTGCCCGAGGGCGAGACCGTCTGGGACGATCTGGTCCACGGGGACATGCGCTTCCAAAACGGAGACCTGGACGACCTGGTCATCCTGAGGGGCGACGGTAGCCCCATCTACAACATGGCCGTCGTCTCCGACGATGCCCACATGAGCATCACCCATGTGATCCGTGGCGACGACCACCTCTCCAACACCCCGAAGCAGATCCTGATCTACCAGGCGCTGGAGTTGCCCGTGCCCCGCTTCGGACACATGCCCCTGATCCTGGGCCCCGACGGGAAGAGGCTCTCCAAGCGCCACGGCGCCACGGCGGTGGCAGAGTACGAGGGCGATGGAATCCTCCCCTCGGCGATGTTCAACTTCCTGTCCCTGCTGGGATGGTCACCGGGAGACGACCAGGAGGTGATGTCCCTCCAGCAGCTCGTCGAACTCTTCTCCATGGAACGGGTGCTGAAGAAGAGCGCGGTCTTCGACCTCAAGAAGCTGGAATGGCTGAACGGACAGCACCTGGCCGCCACCGACTCCAGGGAATTGGAGTCCAGAGTCATTCAGGGGTTGGTGGAGAAAGGGGTGGCAGCAGAAGGGGATCTGGCCTCCCGGGGAGAGTGGCTGCTCAACCTGATCGACCTCTTGAAGGTCCGCTCTCGCCGCGTGGACGAGATCCCGGCGCAGGCCGCCATCTATTTTGGGGACGAAGTGGCCTTCGAAGAACAGGCCGTAGCGAAGATCTGGGCGAAGGATCCGGACTCGACCGTGGTGCGTCTGAGGGCTCTGCGACTTCTTCTTCAGGAGTGCGCCTGGGAGGGAGAAGCTCTGGAGGGCGTTGTGCGTGGCTTTGCCGAGAGCGAGGGGGTGGGGGTGGGGAAGGTCATTCATCCGCTTCGGGTCGCGGTGACTGGACAGACGGCGAGCCCCGGTATTTTCGACGTGTTGATGGTCCTCGGGAGGGAGGTCTCGTTGTCCCGAATCGATGCAGCTATCGCCTTCATGGAGGGCGACCCGGAGAAATCCCTTTCTTGACACCGTTCATCGCCGCACATTAGGATATGCCTTCGCCCGCCAAACGGGCGGAGATTGTCTCCAGAGCAGGCTATAGCGGAGTTATTGATGCCCCTCACGCTCACTGAGATCGAGCGGAAGATCCTGGACTATATGGTGCTGTACCTTCGCACCAATACGTACCAGCCTTCGATTCGAGAGATCGGGGAGCGGTTCGGGATCAAGAGCACGAAGACGGTCTCCGAGCATTTACAGGCATTGGCCGACAAGGGCCACCTCGAGCGGGATCCCTCCCGTTCCAGGGGAGTTCGTATCCTGGGCGTGGACCTGAACCCGCACACGGTTTCCCTCCCGTGCTTCAACGAGCTCCCTGAAGGCCGCGGCGCCATCAGGACCGATCGGGCGGAGATGTTCCTTACCATCGATCGCCGTCTGGCCGGTGGCAAGGGCTCCTTCTTCGTGCGGGCACATGGGGACGAGTTGGCGGTCCTCGGCTGTCTCGATGGCGACTATCTCCTGGTGGAGCCCGCTCAGGTGGAAGAGGTCCAGGACGGGGCGGTGATAGCCGCTCGCATCGGCACCACTTCCTCCTACTATCGGTGCAGCCGCAACGGGGAAGGTATCGCACTCCAGCCGGTCGGCTCCGGTGAGCCGGCCACGGTGGTGGAAGAGCCGTCCAAGCTGAGGGTGTTCGGGCGTCTCGCGGGGCTCTACCGCCGGATGGACCAGCAGCTACCCTCCGTGAGTGTCACTGCGCACTGACCCCATCCTCTGCTGGGCATCCCGCAGGGGGAGGCCCCGGTGACTCCTGACATCTCTCCCACGCCCGTCCCCATCGAGTCGTCTCCTGGTGGGTCCCAGGACGCCCTCTGGATGTCACGGGCGTTGGAGATGGCCAGGAGGGCCGCCTCCATGGGGGAGGTGCCGGTAGGCGCCGTCCTGGTGGGGCCTGACGGCCTGGTGGCCGAGGGCCACAACCTCACCGTCACGAATTCAGACCCCACCGCCCACGCCGAAGTGGTGGTGATTCGCCAGGCGGCGGCGCGCGCGGGCGATTGGCGTCTCCCGGACCTCACCCTCTACACGACGTTGGAGCCATGCGCCCTCTGCTCGGGGGCCATCGTGTTGTCTCGGATCCGGAGGGTGGTCTACGGAGCGACGGATCCCAAGGCGGGCATGGCCGGGACCCTGGGCAACCTGGTGCAGGATCCCCGACTGAATCACAGAGTATCTCTGACAACGGGCGTTCTCACCGACGACTCGTCGAGACTGCTGCAGGAGTTCTTCCGGAGGCGAAGGGAATGAGGGCCTCGCCTGCCGCAAGTGCGATTCTCGTCGTGGCGACCCTGTCTCTCTTCGGGTGCTCCTTGGTGGCCACGCCGTCGCGGAGTCAGGGAACCGCCGCGCCCCGCGGTGGAGGGGCGAGGGCAGTGCCACCCTCCCTTCGTGGGCGCCCTCTTACTGGGAGGGCGGGGATGGGCGCCACTCCCTTCGCGAGCCGGAGGGCCTTCTCGGAGGTCCGGGCGGTCTGGGTGGTGCGTACGACCCTCACCCATCCCGACTCCGTGCGGGCGATGGTGAGGAGGGTGGATGATGCGGGCTTCAACACGATCATCGTCCAGGTTCGGGGAAGGGGAGACGCCCTTTACGACAGCCGATGGGAGCCGACGGCCACGTCGTTGGCCCGTCGCTCCGGCTCCTTCGATCCGCTGGCTCTGACAATCTCCGAGGCCCACTCCCGGGGCATCGAGGTCCACGCCTGGTTGAACACCCACCTCGTCGGAGGCATGACCTCACTTCCGGACGATCCCATCCACATGATCCGGGCTCGTCCGGATCTGCTGGCGGTTCCCCGGGAGCTGGCCCGGGATCTCTTCACCATGGACCCTGCCGATCCCCGCTACCTGGCCTCGCTGCAACGGTACTCCCGGGAGCACCAGGATGTGATCGAGGGGCTGTACTCCAGCCCGGCCCAGCCCGAGATCCAGGAGCACATCTACTCTGTCTGGATGGATATCGCCGAGCGGTACGAAGTGGATGGCATCCACTTCGACTACGTCCGCTACCCCAACCCGGAATTCGACTACTCCAGGGTGGCACTGGAGCGCTTCCGCGCTTGGGTCGTCCCCAGGCTATCTTCCGCCAGGGCCAGAGAGCTGGACCGGGCCTATGCTCGGGATCCTCTGGCGTACGTGGACGCTCTCCCCGGCCCGTGGGGGCAGTTCAGGAGGGCCCAGATCACCGGCCTGGTTGAGCGGATCTACCACGGTGTGAAGAAGCGCAGACCCGAGGTCACCGTCTCCGCCGCGGTCTTCGCCAATGCCGATGATGCCTACCGGAGCCGCTTCCAGGATTGGCGAGGATGGCTCAGAGACGGCATCGTCGATGTGGTTGCGCCCATGGCGTACACACCCGACAATGAGGTCTTCCGGGATCTGATCCGGACCGCGGTGGCGGCGGGGGGCAGAGACCGCGTGTGGGCGGGGATCGGGATCTACCGCACGACCTATCAAGGGACCCTGGAGAAGATCGACATCCTCCGGGACCTGGGCGCCCGGGGTCTGGTCCTATTCTCCTACGATTGGGCCGTATCGTCGGGAGAGTCGGCAGGGGGCGTGCCCTTCCTGGCCCGCGTGGGGCGAGCGGCCTTCTAAGTGTGGTGTGGCCGAAGTCCCCTGGCATCCGAACGCATCGGCGTTCTCGGTACCTACGGGACTTCGGCCACACCACACTAGTCCCTGCTCTCCAACTCCTCTTCGGTAACCCCCACAACGGTCTCGGGGTCGTCTTCTATCTTCTCGATGGTGATGCCGGTGAAGCCGTAGAACATCGAGATCAGGGGCGAGAGCAGGTTGAGGAAGGCGAAGGGCAGATAGACGAAGCTGCTCACCCCGAGAACACCCGACATGTAGGCGCCGCAGGTATTCCAGGGAATCAGTGGAGAGGTGAGCGTCGCCGAATCCTCCAGCGCCCGGGACAGGTTCTTCGGATGCAGGCCCCGTTTCAGGTAGGCGCCCCGGTACATCCGACCAGGCACGATGATGGCGAGGTACTGATCCGATGCGAGGGCGTTCATTCCGACGCAGCTGAAGACGGTGACCGCGATCAGTGAACCCGTGGAGTGGGCCAATCTCAGCACGGCTGCCGCCAGGCGCCCCAGCATACCCGAGGCCTCCATAATGCCCCCGAAAGCGAGAGCGACGACGATGAGGGCGATGGTGTCCATCATGTAGGAGAGCCCGCCCCTGGTCAGTAGCTCATCGACTCCTTCGACACCGGTCTCACTCACGTAACCGGTATAGAGCGAGTCGATCAGGCGGCCGATGAGCGAAGCCGCTCCCTCGCCTGCCTCCCTCTGGAATACCAGGAGGAGGAGCGCTCCCACCGCCACGCCCACCACCAGCGCCGGCAGAGCGGGCGTCTTCTTCCACACCAGGAAGAGCACGGAGGCGGGGGCGATCAAGAGCCACGGCGTGAGGTTGAACGACTCCGAAATGGTCGAGAGCATCAAGAGGTAATCGGAGGTCTCCACCGATCCAGACGCCGGCCTTACGATTCCGATGATGGTGAACAGGATAAGGGCTATGATGAGGGCGGGAACGGTGGTGTAGACCATGTGGCGGATGTGCGTGAAGAGCTCCGTCCCCGCCACTGCCGGGGCCAGGTTCGTGGTGTCGGAGAGCGGCGACATCTTGTCGCCGAAGTAGGCGCCCGAGATCACCGCGCCCGCCGTCATGCCCGGGGGGATCCCGAGGGCCTGGCCGACTCCCATCATGGCGAGACCCACCGTGGCCGCCGTCGACCACGATGACCCGGTGGCCATGGAGATTACTGAACAGATCAGACAGGCCGCCACCAGGAAGTAGCCGGGCGCCAGGATCTTCATCCCGTAGAAGATCATGACCGGGACCACGCCGCTACTGATCCACACTCCGATCAGGAGGCCGACGATGATGAGGATCAGGATCGCCGGTAGGGCGGCGACAATCCCCTTGGTCATCCCCTTCTGGATGTCTGCCCACGGCATGCCGAGGACGCCGGCGGAAATGACCGCGGCGACTGTGGCGCCGAAGATGAGGGGGATGTGACCCGATCCCTCCAAAACGACGATGGTATAGAAGAGAGAGGCGACCAGGATGATGACGGGAGTCAGTGATATCCCGAGGCTCGGCGTTCGTTTCATCTCATCCGCCACTCTGCTTCTCCTTGAGTCGGTTCTTCATGTTGGAATCTCGGAAATTCGCGGATCATCATGGGTCGTGGCGCCGATTCTGTAAAGGCTCCCCCGACGTTGACATTCCGTGGGAGCCGCTTCTACTTTCCGGCGCCCCGTGTGGCCCACCGGCAGATTTCGAGGCCAAAACTCGGTTCCGATGGGCCACCATCGCGGCCCCTTTCCGGAACCGGTCCAATGAGCGACTCGACAAAACTCTCCAT
>SDBT01021185.1_pt1 | contig 10164 bp, 11 predicted proteins | sample 2277101 | NCBI WGS metagenome assembly SDBT01 (sample SAMN10404973, study PRJNA504765) | marine sediment metagenome | isolation source: marine sediment core GS10_PC15, 103 cmbsf | place: Arctic Ocean: Southern Knipovich Ridge | collected 2010
GCAAACAAAAACTTTGAAGTTCTTAGGAATCGTTACCGCGTGGTCGCAACGTCAAGATGACATTGGCATTTTGACACTTGGCGGTCAAGTGTGGAACGGCTACCTCCGCCCTGGACCGGTGCCTCGGGGCACCGTCCGCCGAGGCGGAACCACTTGGCTCGCAGCGTGATCCGCCGCCCGCGCCATGAGCTCCCGGCACGTCGGCGGTTTGGCCGGATGGCAGATGCAGACCCCCGCACAGCCCAGCGCGTGCAGGGCCTTCGCGGTGTCGCTGCCGCTCATGTCCGGGCCGAGGCAGTCCGTGATGTCGATCCCCACCTGGCGGATGTACTCGACAAGCAGCAGCTCGGACGTGATGCGGTACGTCGGTTTCGTCGGCTGGATGGCCGCTACTGCCGCGTCGATCGCCTCGTGCCCTTCTAGGATGGTGATGCCCTTGACGCCCCTGAAGCGGTCTACGTCGCCGTCAACGGCAAGCCTGATCTCCACGCCCACCTCGCCGTCGGGATGCTTGAACCATCCGCCTGGGCACGGGTAGTTCGGGTCCGCTCCGTGCAGGCTGCCGGCTCGCATCGCTGGCCCGGAAAGTAGATGCTCAACTCTCAGTGCGACTGGTTCCATGTCTCATTCTCCCTGTTCTATTCCCCACCAATGCCACGGATAGCGAACTCGGGCCAGTTCTCGTCCGATCGCTCGCCGGACCAGATCAGCCCGAACTCGCTTGGTATCATCCGGTGAACCCGCTCGTCGCCAGAAAACCAGACCGTCTCGGCCGAGCCGCCGATCGAGATCGTTCCCGCGGTCGGTGCGTTGATCACGTTCTTCGGGGCACTGCCCGGATCTTCCGGGTACAACTCGAATAGCCGCGGCCGCGAGGTTTCCTGGAACTCGCCCGACGAGCAAAAGTATAGCGCGTCTTTGGACCCGCCGAGCCCGGTCGCTGCATTCGCTGCCGTCGTCACGGCAGTCGGCGCCGTTGCCTCCAAGATCGGGACTTGGTTGATCGATCCAGCACCCGACGCGTCGTATTTTTGGATCTTGTCGCCCAGGGAATTCAACACCCACAGTATGTTGGTGTCACCCCCGCAGTCCACCAGGACGTCGCTGCCGAACGGCAGGGCCAAGATTTTGCCAGGGATCAGGGTCAGGGGGTCCAGGTCTGGGCTGTAGCCGAAAACCTTGTCCGTAGACGGAGAAGGGTCGATCGTGCGCGTCGCCACCCAGACGATCTCGAATGAGCCACCGCAGCCTATCACGTTGTGGCGTGCTTCCGTTAGGTCTACCGACACCGCCTGGAGGGGCACGCCATCCAGGTCGCCCGGCAATTGCCAGATTTTGTACGGGTCGTCGGGGTCGCCGCCGCCGGGGTTTATTGCCCAGATTGTTCCAGCTCCCCGGTCACGAAACCAAGACCGCGCGGAGCGGTTATCCTCCAGCCAAGCGATTTCCTTGTCGTTGACGTTGACGCCGGTCCCGCCGACGATGCCCTTTGTCGCCTCCAGGATGTCGTCCACGACGTAGTTGCCGTCGATCACCTCGTGCTTGCCCGCCGCCTCGCCGCCGACGGCCAGTGCCCGCCGCTCGTTGTCGCTGATGTACTCATACGCACGTAGGACGCCTTCCCAGTCCTCGCGCGTAATGCCGCCCCAGTCGCCGTCCGGGCCCTTGTCCCAGGGCGAGCGACGCAACAGGTAGGGTCGGGCAATCCGGATGTCATGGCCCCCCTCGGTGCCAGTCGCGTAGTCGTACGTTCGGCAGATGATGAAATCGCCGGACAGCGGCGCGGAGACCTCCTCCGAGCCGGTAGACTTGAACCGGAACACACCGTGGACATGGTCCCGCACGGGTTGCGCTTGTTGAGCGATACCTGCGCCGCCCCGATCTTCACTTGCTTCGCGCGTCATCCTGCGTACCCCGCTCGAATGGTTGTCGTCGGCTCCCGGCCCCGCACCTGCCACGAGATTGACGTGATCGGGCTCTCGATAAACTGCGTGTCCACGCCCGCCTGTAGAACGCGGAGGATCTGCCCAACCAGGCCACCGAGCGACCACAGGCCACGCAGGACGATCGTCGCTCGCGTTCGCTCCGAGAAGTACCTGGCCAGCGCACCCGCCATAATCAACGCCATGCGCGGCGTGTCGTCACGCAGCACACGCCCGCCGCCACCACTGTACTGGATCGTCCCATCGTCCTCCATGTCGACCGCCGTCCCCGGCGCCAGATACCACAACTCCGCCCCCGTTGCCTCGATATTCAGGACGTCGCCCAGTGGCGCGTCCGGATCTCGCGGGATGTCCGACTTGAGCGCCACGCGCTGATCGGTCCGAAACGCGATCGTGGCGATGATGTCCTCCCAGTCGTAAAGCGGTTCGTTGCCACGCGCCGTTTTGTGTACGTCCACATCGAAATGGCCGGCAGCGAATTCGCGCGCAGCGAGCAGGTGGTTCGGGTTGCTCGATAGCTGGAATCCCCAGTCGGTCCGCGCGTAGCTGACGCCGATTCCAGCCTTGTGCGCTGTGATGTACCGCTGTTCCTTGATGTCCCAAAGCCAGACCGTCAAGGGCCGTAGACCCGGCGTGTAGCCTTCCTCGTTGGTCGACGCCGGGGGATCGACGCTGTAATCAAGGCCGAGCTCCATCGGAATCCAAGGGAGCGTCCGGCGGACGGACCTCTGGAAATCTGCGCCGCCGCCATCCTCGACAGCGCCAAGATCGTTGAGCTTGACCGCACACCTCCCACCCTGCAAGTCCCAGAACTCGCCCACGCCGAACGCCTGGTAGACGGTGTCATACCTCCCGCGACGACGGGCAAGGTCGTGATCCTCCGCCGTAAACGGGTCATCTTCACCGGGCTCCGGCTCGCCGCGACCCTTGTTGTACTCCTCCTGCAACTCGTCCAGGTCGGGGTCAGTGGTGTCGTCCGATGCACCCCACTTACGCTCTACAATTTCCTCGCCGTTCGTCGGAGTATTGCCGATCGAGCAGCACGCCACAATCCGTTCCCCGATGACGTTGATCTGGTCGAATTGCTGCGCCTGGGTTCGCACGACGGTAGCCGATACCACATCGGGGAACTCCGCGGTGTCCAAGCTGACCAGGTTCGGATTGCTGGGCATCGTAGCGGTCTCGCCGAAGCTGCGTTCGACTGCCGACAGGGCGAACACATTGACCGAAAAACCTTCCGTAGTGTTCAGGACGTTCGTCGGTTCAATGTAGAAATCGAGCCCCATCCGTCGTGGGATCAGCTTCTCCAGCATCTCACCCACGGTCTGCGTGGTGCGCCATTCGATGACGTCCGTGAGATTGCCCAGCACGCCGGTCGGGTCGTTCAAGATCCACGTAGGCCCGCCCTGCTCGCTCTGCTCCATGAACCGCGATAGGAGGTAGCTCACATATTGCGCATTCGTCCAGACGTCGCCCTCGCCGTAAACGTAGGTGCTCAGGTGTGGTTTCTTCTGTATCTCCGCGAGCTTCCTGGTGCTCCTGTTTCCGATCAGTTGGTTACGGTCGTCCCGGCTGTTCATGCTGGGCAGCCAGCCCATATTCTTGACGTCGTCCTCCTCGATGAATTCCGAATCGGGCGGCGGATCATCCGGTGGTGGATCCTCGGGTGCTGGCTCGACAAACCAGTCCGACCGGCTGATATGCTTCTTGTTGAGCAAGTGCTTGGGCCCGTTGGCGACGTACGTCTGGACTCCGCTCTTTGGCGGATCGGACGCCACCGGCGGATCGCTTGCCGGGACGGAATGGACGGTCCGGGGCTCGCTGAATATCTTCCCCATCCACTGCGTCTCGGAGCCACGGCCGCCGACCAGAACAAGCCGCACCCACCAGTCGAGGATGTCCAGCGGCGCCCGCGTGACCAGTTCCGTGCCGCTGGGTGTTTTGACGTTCCCGTACCGATGAAGGAATGTCATCGAGCCCGCACCGGTCAGCCCGCTCACGCCCTCGGCTTCGATGAACTCCAGACGCTCGCCCAGCATAGACCATTGGTCCTGCCAGAGCTGCTTGATGTACAGGATCGGCGCGGAGTACACCGTCGGCTTTTCGTCGCTCAGTGGACCTATAACCGTCGTTGGCATTACAGCTCCGTCGGTGCCCGCCCGTGCCAAATGTCGCCGCCGCGAATCAACGTAGGCGGTCCGCCCGCAATGCCCAACGACGTGTTCGACGCGACTGCGATCTTGATCGAGTCTTCCGAGTACCGCGCGTGCGCCGGATCGACCCGCCGCGTCTGCAATCTGACCGAGACGATCGTCCCGTGCGTCTGCGCCGGGATGCTGAAATCCAACACCGCTACGCCCTTGGCGGGGATAGCGACCCGGGCCTGCTCCGACGGGAACGGACCAAAGGGGGACGGGATCAGCGGAGCCGAGTTCACCGCAGGATGTATCGCGTAGGCGCCGCGGCGAGCGATACGGACCGTTCGCCGTCGCCTGGCCGATCCGATCACGTCCAACTCGGACGGACCGCCGCCCGAATCGACGACGGTCGACACGTACCCGTGCCTACTCGGGCGCCTCGTGATCGTCTTGGCCGTCGGCAACGTCGGCCTGTCGCCGAAGTAGGGAATGATCCCAGGGTCGCCAAGCCCGTCAGTTCGGTAACTGATCGCCCATTGTGTCGCCCGCAACGCACCCGTCTGGAAATACAGCCCCACGACCCGGACGACGCCCTCGGGGTCAACGACCAGCTCAAACGACCGTGGCGGATCCGGCGGCGCCAATACTTGGACATCGCCCTCGATGTCCAGCCGCAGATAGGTCTCGCCGTTCGGGCCGATCGGTAGGAAGCCGCTGTCGATGCAGCCATTGAAGAAACTGACCGACAGATTCCAGACGCCGTTGCCGAACGTGTCAGCCGGCGAGAATGCCAGGGTCGCGTTCGTCGCCTTGGGCGCGTCCGTCTCCAGCGGGATCGATCGCAGCGACCAGTAGAACCGGTACTCCGCGTCATTGAACACGCGGTATTTGCCGCGCATTTCCTTTTCGTACCGGCGGAGCCACTGGCTGGCGGTCTCAATCGAGTAGGAATTCGGCTTGCGCGGGGTGAACACCCGCCGCGCCTGGACGACCGGCACGTAGAGGAACGATGGCCACTCCCATACGGGATTGATGGCGCGCGATGCCCGGCGACGCCGTGACGTTGGGCGCCTTGGGCGTGGCGATCCGATCACGTCCAACTCGGACGGACCGCCGCCCGAATCGACGACAGTGACTACGTAGCTCATGCGCTACTCGTCCCATTCAAGCGAGACGCCCAACGACACGGCATCATTAGCACCCGACGCCGCCTGAATCAGTAGGTTCTGGGACTCGCCCCATGACGGGCCCTCGCCCTTTGCCCAGTCTAGGATCAGTGGGCCGCTGGCGCTGTGCACCTCACCACCGCCGTACGTGCCCGTGCCCACTACCGTCGGTTCGGCAGCGTAAGTGTGGCCGATGGCCGCAACCTTGGAAGCTGCGACGCCCTTCTGTAGTACGCCGATGGTGTTGACGTTGACCGACGTTGACGTGCCAGCCGTGGCGATAGTCGCCAACTTGATGCGGACCGACACCAGCAGAGCTTCCGCAACCCCGCCGCCGCCGCCTACGACTAGCCGCCGCAGCGTCGCGTGGTGCCCCGAGGTCGCACCCATCTTGAGCCCGACGATTGTGGTGTATGCGTTGGCCGTCGCTCCGGTAGCGACGACGTCGATCTTTACTGCGTGCGTGGACATGGCCTCCCTTTCTTACTCATCCCATTCGACGTTGACCGCCAACTTGACGGCCGTACTGGTCCCGGGGGCAGCCTCGATGCCGAGCGTCTCGTTGAGACCCCACAGCGGACCCTCGCCCGGCCCCCACTCCAGAACCAGCGTACCACGCGAGTTCAGCGGACCGCCGCCGAGCGATCCGTTCTCTTTGGTCGTGGGCTCCGCGGCGTGCGTGTGGCCGATAGCCGCCAGGTTGGACGCGATCTGCAACGCCTCCAGGCTTCCGATGGTGTTGACGTTGACGGCCGTTGACGTGCCGTCCGTCGTGTTGTCCGACCGCCTGATACGGATGTCGACGGGCACGTCTTCGGACGCCCCACCCGACCCGCCGACGACCAGCCGCCGCAACCGCCCGCGATGGCCAGTCGTGTTCGCCATCTTCAGGCTCAGAATCGTGGTGAACACGTTGAGCGTCGCACCGGTCGCGATACCGTCTACATTTAGAGAATAACCAGGCATGATGCCTCCCTTCAAATTCCTTCGTGTGAGAGGCGCAGCACGTTGAGCACCTCGGGATTCGCAGTAGCACCAGCGGTAATCGTCCGCTGGATGTAGAACAAGTCGAACGCCCCCGGATCCAAGTCCGGTAACTCGAGCGCCGTTGCGTCCGTTATCGGACTCACCCACGTCGCATCGTCGTCGCTGATCGCCAGGCCGGCCGAGTTGTCGGCGTCAAGCCAGACGCGGATCCGCGACAGCGTGAACGACGACACGTTCTCGATTCGCACTGGAACGCTTGAGACGTCGCCGGCCGTCGCCTCGCCGGACGTGATGTCGTCGCCGCCGATGATGTTGCCCCAGACGTCCTTGAGGTACACCGCTGCCGACGTGGCGCCCGCGATAAGGTCCGCGTTGAAGACCTCGACGCGCACGTAGCTGTCCAGGTCCGTCCCGTCCTCCAGGGCGTACTCGCCGTCCGCGCCGCAAGCGACGGACGCTCCGAACAAGGTGGAGCCGGGCGCCCGCCATGATAGCAGCGTACCGTCGCCCTCCGATCGAATCTGCCCCGTGCCCACGCCGTTCAAGCCCGCAACGAACTTGAGCACCACGCCGGGGATCACGCGCAGGGAGGTTAGGTGCTGGACCTCCAACGCCGATGTCAGCTTGATCCTCAGCGCGTCGGCTCGTTCGGCTACTACAGGCATCAGGCTGCCGCCGCAAATGTGACACGGTCGGTTCCCGCGTCGAAAGTGAAACTCCAGTTAGGCGCATCAGGCGTGCGCACGATCTCATCAGGCGAAAGTAGCAGCGGGTCCCCCTCGTTACCGGCGGCGTTCACCGGATAGACGAACCAGCTATAGTCGGTCAGATCGTCCAGCCTCGGCGTCAGCAGCTCGTGATGCCACACGTCCTGCGCTTTGGTCGCCAGGTCGATCTTGGCTTCGGCCTCGCGTCTCTGCCGGATCACGTAGCTCACGAAAGTCGGATCGCTCGACTGGATCCAGTTCAGCGTCCGCCGCGCAGGGTATCCCGCCGGTGCGTTGGCGATCGCGTCGAAGTCGACGTCGGTCGTGTCGATCGCGACGATCCGAACCTGATCGCTATCGTTCAGCGCGAACGACCGTCGCCCCGTCAACGTCTGCCCGATGTACGCACCGTCGATGTACCAGTGATAGTACACCACACCCTCCAGGGCGCTCACGACCGTTACGAACGTGACGCCGAGTTGGCGCGTCTGGGTTGTGCGTAGAATCGCCATGGCTACGGTGTCGGGTCTGTAACGACCTCAATTTGCAGGGTCGCATCTCCGACGGCGCCGGTTGTCAGGAACAGCGCGGTTACATCCGTCTGGAGCGTGTTCGTGAAGTAGGCGTCCGTGTGCCAGATGTACGGCTTTCCCGCCTTGAGGTTGATCGTGTCGATGGGGGTGCCGCCGTCGTTTGTTTCCAGAACCATGTCCGTGGACGCGAGGATGTAGATCAGCTTGATGGCTGACACGTCGACCGAAAACGTTACTTCGAAATCGGTCGACGATTCCGGGATGGTCTCGGCGATGCTGGCCCCCTGGGAATTGCCGGTGTAGCTGTTCTGGGCGACGATCTGCCGGCCGCCCTGTTCCCAGTTTTCATTGATCTTGTGCGTGAACGACATTGAATTCTCCTATGCGGGCACCTTGTCCCGCGTACCCGATACCCGCATGACCGCTACCGTGTCGAACGCCGCCGGGCTGGCTGGCCCGGCAACGGTCCGAGCCTTGTTCTTGGCCAGCAGCTCCACGGTTTCGATCAGCATATTGTCATCCGTGTTGACGCCCGTGCCGTCGAACTGCGCCTGCGTGATTGACACGACCGTCCCTTGGGTGGCCTCCATGGCCGCGATCCACGTTTCGATCTCGGTCTCCTCCTCGTACTTCACACACTCGATCGCGAACCGACCACCGCCGAGCCCGAGCGTCTGCGCCCCGCGCCCCGAGAAGCCCGGCACCGCCCACGTCTCCATTCGTTGCGTCATGCCCGGACGTACACCGTTGATCGTGTCGAACTCGATGTCCGTGTCGTCGGCGTTGGTGATGTATGGTGCGTCTGGCATCTACTCTTCCGTCCGTCCGGCGACTGGCGCGGGCTCTTGGGCGGGGTTGCTAGGTGCAAGCGCATCCATCGTCATATCCAGCCGCTCGAGCGCGTCCGCTATCCTGGCTTGCAGCTCTACCGATGCCTGATCCCCGAAACCTCGCAGTAGCCGCTCGTCTGCACCGGGGAAGGTGGCCTGCAACCCGCTGAGCACCTTGCGAAACGCCAAAAACGCAGTCGAGTCAGTGGCTGTTGCCTTCCCTATCAACTGGTCGCGGAGAGATTCCGCCAGACCGCTAACCTCGCCAAACCGCTCTTCCTCCGCGACCAAGCGCTTCTCTCTCGCCTTGGCCCCAGCGAGGACAGTCGCCGAAGGAACGTCTTCACCGGCGGCAGCGATCCGGGAACGAGCAATGTCCAGCGGGCCCCCCGTGTTAATTTCGGCAGCCTGTATGCTTCCGAGTCGGCGGCTGATCTTCTCTCGGTTCTGCTCGATGATTGTGAATGCCTGTATCGCATTCGTTTCGGCAAGGAACTTGCCCAGACTTAGCTCCTTCCCGGCCTCTGACTTGAGCTGCCCCCCGGCCTCCAGGCTGCGCAGTTGGTCTATGAAATCAAGACCGCCAAGCGATTCTTGCCCGGGCTTAAAGTCTATTTGGGCGCGCTTCTTGTCGATCTGATCGGCAAGCGACTTGACCCGCTCCCCGGCGGCCAGCGGGCTCTTGAACACCTCCGACAGTGTGCCCAAAAGGGCCAGCAGCTCTTCGTCGGATCCCCCGCCCTTTTTGAACGAGGCCGTGGCAGTCGATGCCGCAACCGCAATTTCCGAAGCATTGACCGGGGACGGACCGGCGGCCGCGATGATCTTGTTGATGATTTGCGGGATGGTCCCCGCGCCGCCAGGACCCTCGACACCGAACGCGCCCTGGAGCTTCTGAACTCCGGCAACCGCGGAAACTGGATCGAATGCTATCTGTGGAAGCTGGCCAAGAAGATCAAGGTTACGATCGCCGACGAAACGCTCCCCGGCGGATGCCGCCTTGCCCGTCAAATCAAACGCTTCGCGTTGCGACAGCCCGAACGCGGTGCGAAGCCGGCGGGCCTTGCCGAGCAACCCCCTAGCAGCTTCCGGCGTCTCGCTGATCTGGAAAAGGAATCGGCGACCAGTGATCGTCTCTTTGATCCTCGCGACGGACTCGCGTTCGGTTTTCTGCAAGTCCCGGACAGCGGCAGTCACCACGCCGATTGCGGTGCCAACAGACAAGAACCCGGCCCCCATCTTTGCAAGCTGACCAGTCGCGCCCTTGAACGAGCTTTCCGTTTTCTTGCCAGCCTGCTGACCCGCTTGCTGCACCTTCCGGAACTTATCCTCCAGCCCCTGGGCGCGACGCTCCAGACGCTTGATGCCGCGCGCAAGGTCCGCGTCGTCGGACGTCATTTTGACTTTTGCGCCGGTCGCCATTATCCAGCCTCAATCGCCCACAGGTCCGCCATCGTTGGCCGGTAGTTCCGATCCAAGCCCGCGGCCCATCGCCGCCACGCTAGGCGTCGGCTTCCGGGTGGTCGTTTTTTTTTGCGTTCTGTTCTGCCATCCAGATGACGATCGTCGGCCAGTCGATCACGGCCTTCAGGACCTCGACTGCCTTGCTTCCGTCGAACAGCCGGAGCAGGGCCGCCTCCGCCTTGCCGATCCGGTAGTTGGTCTGCAGCGCCAGCACCGCTGAATCATGTAAGCCGTCGAACGCGAACTCCGCTGCCTTCCCATCCTCGCCGCCAACCGCCGCAGCGTTCCAGACGTCCCACCACTTGCACGCCAGCTCCCAAAGCCGATCGTATTTCGCAAGCGGTGCACCGCGCAGCCAGTTGCCGTCATCGTCCAGCGCGACGCCCGTAGGCAGCG
>SDBT01021186.1_pt1 | contig 10163 bp, 10 predicted proteins | sample 2277101 | NCBI WGS metagenome assembly SDBT01 (sample SAMN10404973, study PRJNA504765) | marine sediment metagenome | isolation source: marine sediment core GS10_PC15, 103 cmbsf | place: Arctic Ocean: Southern Knipovich Ridge | collected 2010
GCCGGAGTAGGCGTCATCCGGCGATACCGATCCATGGCAGATGTGGCTATACCCGGAATGAGAAAGACGCCGGTGATCCATATCAGAAGGAGGATCAGCAGGGACGTTGATGCCTGACGCGTTCTGCTGGATACCACCAGACCGATCATGTAGAAACTCATTACACACAGAACAGTGACGACGAACATCAGGGATATCCTCACCCACTCCTCTGGTGTGAAAGCCACACCGCCAACCAGTTGAACTATCAGGATCCCGATGATAAAACTCATTATTAATGGTATAAGCAGACAGATACTTCCTGCAATAAGCTTTCCCAGGATGATGGACGCTCTGGACACCGGGCGGGAGAGCATTAGTTTGAGTGTGCCGCGCTCATATTCGCCAGAGATGGCGTCATAAGCCAGAAAGATGGCCAGCAAACTCAGGATTACCCGCACAACAAAGACAAAATCTATGGAGGCGAATTCGGCGGAGAATTCCGCTCCCTCCGACGCGCTCATGAATCCGCGTGCCTGGACTGGCATATAGATCAGTTCAGCTACATTGCCGAACCGCTTCTCAAAGCCTCGAGCAAATATGCTCAAGGCTTCAGGCTTCCGGTACATTTTGTAGTAGAAAGCATCAGGCTTCTCGTTGAACTCCGCGATGACAGTATCATACTCATCTATCCTGTTCTGATAGTCTTGCAAGGAGACAATTGTGCTGATGACAACGAGAACGAGACACAATACAGTTCCGAAGAGGAATTTCATGCTCATCAGATTATCCAGTATCTCTCGCGCTGTAATTGTCCATATCAATGCATGTACCTCCCACTGTGAATCTGGAACTCAGCGGATTATCCAGCAGTTTCGCGCAATTCCTTCGTCGTAGCTCTGGTAACAAATGCTATGCTCCATCTGCCTTTCTTGTGTGCGGCAACTCGCAGCGACTCCTCAAAGATCGTCCCGGTTTTCTGGTCAACCCACTTGTAGCGCCATCGGTTGTCTAGAGCCAGTGGGAAGAAATCCTCGGTCGACTCGGTGATCTCATACTCCACAAGCTGGATGTCAGTCACATATCCATTCTTATGCTGACGAAGCATCCTCACAAGACCAATCCCCGGCGCAAACCATGTCTGCTTGTTACCTGCCCAATAGCCAACGTAGGCATCGCGTCCTGCTCCGCCTTCTCTGGACTCATCGCTGGTGATGACGTGCGTCTCAATGAACGCACACTCGCTAAATTCACCCGCAGGAACGGTGATCGCTTCGCTCTTACTTATCAGCATACTGGCAGTGCGCATACTCTCATGACCCCAGAGGCTACCCGTGTTGGATACATCTGTGCAGGAACTCCCTACGTCATCACGAAGCAACTCAATCCCCCCGAAGGGGACCACAGGCAAAGAAGTCGGTCATCTGACAGTGGAATCTTACGCACTCATGGGGATGCTTCATCAACAGCTTGCTTAGCTAACGATTGCCTACCCTGAAGATTTGGCACACAGAATAAGAAGCTATGATCACAGCGTGGGAATCGGCACTGACGACCGGATTTTCCCCATCAATAGAAAGAAAGCCTGGCAGATCGCAAAGAATGCTGGAGAAAAAGCGGAACTGCAGAAGAGGATCTGACCGTGTCTTATGTCACTATTCAGCATGTTCCTTCATTAGATTGAGCTGTCTGAGTGCTTCTGCCGCGTCAATATGCTTTTCGCGAAGCATATTCAGGATTTCCATCCGTTCGTCCTTCCGATTCGCCAGTCCTTCCATTCTCTCCAGTAGATGCTGACGCTCTTCGGACTCCTCTGAATCTGTTGCTATCTCCACACCTTCTGGTGGTTCAAAGCTCCTGGCCATCCTCAACCTATGCTCGGTTGCGCTGATATACTCCATCGGCAGCTTATCTGCGTATTCCTCCCAGAGTTCGACAGCAGAATCCACGTTTCCTTCCCCAAAATACATCGCACACGTGAATCCAGCCTCTTTACCGGGAGAAAGCCCAACGTAATAGATCAGCGGAGACAGATTCAGATGCGTAGCGGGTGTCGGATAATAAACCTCGACACCATCCAGCAGCTTGTTTGGGAAGAACATCGCAACCACCGACTTCTCGCCAGTAGCAGCACACCACCCCTGGGAAGGACGGACATATCGCTTCTTAGTCTGCTCGGATCCGCCTGAGAGTATGCCCTTCTGTGTGGGAATGTGGTAGTGATTTGACGCAGCATCGCTATCAAGACAGATCTCAGGATGGATGCCAAAGGAGGGCCTCATAAGGTTAGGGCCAGTGTTGAGGATCGAATACTCAATCTTTACCACAGGCATTGATTCATCCAGGGATATTCGCTTCTCCAGAAATATCCTGTCTCTTCTTAAGCGCAGCCTTACGCTTCCCTCCTCTATTTCGTACCACCATGCTCGTGACCACAGGTGTCCTGGCGGACGATCGAGAAACTCCTCGATACCTCCGTATTCACTGTAGAATCCAGATGGATTACCTTCAGGATATGATGTAAATAAGAACCGTTTGTCATCTGCACTGACATCGACAATGCGTCCCCCAAGATGCGGAGAGACTATAGCCTTTAAGCAGGAGCTTTCCAGTATTACCTCGGGCTTTCCCATTCCATACAGGTCAGTTTCGTGGATTGTCATCATGAAGTCTCTTTCTCTTTGAGTGCCCGTTCCAGCAATGATCTCATATTGTCTTCCCTGGACTGGAAATCCCGAGTGTCAAACCACCATTCCGCCACCTGAACCGCGTCTATCTCCGCCATTCCAAGCTGGAAATCATCGTAGTCCTCCGGCTTGACTGGTGTGCTGATAAGTCCGGTATTCTCATTCAGGGAGTAAGGCAACCGGAGGTAATGATCAGGATCGGAAAAAGAACTATCCACGCCTGCGTCGGAGCATTCCCTCACTATGAAGTTATAGAGTTTCTTAAACGCCTCCTCCTCTTCCCCTTCTGGCACGAGATGCTGGTAGGCCTCCTCAGGGATGATGATATGCGGACTGGAATTGCCACTGAATTTGACCCGGTAGGCGATTTCATATGAATCCAGAACATCCAGCGCTTTGCGTCCTCTCTCAAATGCCTCCTTATGGTCATGCTTGACATCAACTTCCAGAACAATGTCCCTGTTTATCACGGCATGGAACGCCGGGTACTTGCGCGGAACATCCTCCGGGGAATATTCCTGCAGAAACTGCCGGGCTTCCTCCAGTATCTGGCTGTCCTGGCTCAACTCAGGTATATTTGGTTCTGCACCACCCAGTCTCTGTGGCGCGTCTGTGATGTGTGATTTTCTCCCTCTGGCGGCGCGACAGATGGCCGATGATATATCCTCTCGACCATAGTAGTCCAGCACATCCCTCACACTCAACACATATCCGATGGGCATATCTGGTTTTCACCCTTTCTCTGCTACGTGATCTGAGCCACGTACCCTCGTCGTTCACTCTCCATCAGTATCCGTTTCGCTCTGTCTTTCCTCCATATGTTTGGAGCAACTAAGGATGAACGACCCATCCTCTTTGACGGGAAACACTCGTATCAGCTCTCTGTGAATCGCCACCTCGTCCTGCCACTGGTATTGCCAGTTGTTGCCTGGAGATAATGGAAAGTAAAGTGGGTCTTCTCCCCAGACGTTGTAGTCAATCAACTCGATCTCGGTCCGCGTGTTGTTCGCATGTTCGTATAGAAACTTCACGATGCCAACGTTTGGGGCAAACCAGATGGACTGTGTACCCATCATCCTCAGCTTATTGTTCATATCGTGCCTCGGGGCGTCCTCAATTCCCTCGTCGCCAAGCGCACTGATCACTGTCTTTAACTTAAGACAGTCATTGAATTTTCCTGCTGTGGTCGTCACCAAGTCGTCAAAGGCTTCAGCCCTTGATACCACCCTTATATTATCTCTTTCTTCTTCTACCACTTCATCCGCTTTCCACTTTAACCGGAGACCACCCGATGCGCTGATCACCTGCATCAACATGGGTTCGCACCAGGTAGGCGGCAACTCCACCTCTGTGTGCATCCAGGAACTCATCCAGAATCCCCAGCCGTGAGTGCGAAGCCCGTTATCATTACGCTTCATGCGGAATCTGCCGCTGGTGAACCCGCCATTGCCACCCCGGCTTGCCGCCGGTCTGAATCTGGATAGCTGAAGCACATCCAGCGCGGAGATCCCTATGGAGGCCTCTGATGACATATCCTTCATGTGGTCTCCCTGCAATTCATCTCCCCGTAATGCAGAGATAATCCGCTGATTGGCGGCAGCTATGGTCTTTGCACACTTGTTCTGCCCGAGTAGATGATGTAGTTCACCCTCACCGAATTCCCAGGGCGGAAGGTGTTTGGGATCTTCGGCTTCCACGTCCCTTTCAGAAGTTCCCATGCCCTCAAGGGCACACAGAGCCACAAATAATGCGACCCCTTCCGACGCGGTAATCGCCCCCTCAGATACCATGTTGATTACTGCTGTCTTTTCGTCATTCATTCTACATGATGCTCCACGCTCAATCCGTCACTTTGCCAGTCAATCTCCTCCATGTGGTTGGCGAAACTGACAAGCACCTCATCCCGTATGCATAGAACTGTCCGCACTAACTCCCGATGAATCCCAAATTCATCCTGCCACTGATATTGCCATCTATTACCCAGAGATAATGGGAAATAGAGTTGCTCTCCAGTCCGGACGTGGTAATCAACCAACTCGATCTCAGTCCGTGTGTTATTGACGTGCTCATGAAGAAACTTCACAACCCCAACGTTCGGTGCAAGCCAGACGAACTTCGTGCCGATCATCCTCAGGTCATTATGTAGATCATGCACACCACGCTCCTCGACGAACTGCGAGTCTCCAAGCGCGTGTATAGCTATCTTCAGCTTAAGACAACCGTCAAATCTCCCCGCTTGCGTGGTCACTGAGTCATCAAAGCTCTCCACAGTCGATACTGCCCTCACCTGCTCCTGCTCTTCATCTATCACTTCCCCCGCTTTCCACTCCAATTGGAGGAATCCCGGAACTGTGAATATCTGCATCAGCACTGGCTCTCCCCAGGTAGGGGGTTGCCCCAGCTCCCCGTTCATCAACCGGGCCATCAGAAAACCCCAACCTCTTTGGCGGATACCGCTGCCTTCATCTGTCAGTGCAAAAGCACCCGATACGAATGCACCAGGATCACCTCGTTTCGGCCTCACCCAGAATCCGGATATCCGGCTAAGATCCAGCGCGGAGACTTCATACGGAATGGCTTCCATAGCTTCCAGCGTAGCTTCCCTCAACGCAGAAACAATCTCTCGATTAACGAGAGTTATGGCTTTGGCAAACTTGTGTTCGAAGAGCGACCAGGCTAGCTCACGCTCCCTCTGTCCTTCGGACTCCCAGGGAGGAAGATCCCGAAGAGCCTCGAATTCTACACCTGTTTCATGGGAGCTAATGCCTTCGAGATGGCATAAAGCCTCAAATAATGCGACCCCCTCCGATGAGGTGATTACTCCATCGGATACCATATTTATTACGGCTGTCTTTTCGTCATTCATCCAGGGAAAGACTCCCTCTGATGGCTTTGGGCCTTTCGTTTTCTCATCCATGCAGTGATTCCTGGCACAGACAGGAAATTGGCTACTGCCGACATTTTCCCCTCAGATAACTGCTCCTGCCATCAATAGTACCTCCTTTTGCCATCTCTGGCAAGCACTTTTCCGCATACTGAAAGAGATATAGTCTGTCGTATATATCATATCGCTCTAACCCCCAGAGCACGCAGATCCAGCTGACACCTCGATCACCTATCCTTCTGTACCTCAGTTGCCTAGCACCAGATTCTGCCAAATACTATAGAGGAAAGTAAACGTGGATTTTCCTTACACAGAGTTTCTCACATGGAGTAGCGGATTCACATAGATTTTCCTTGGTATTTCACTGGCTCTGTCAGAAACAGCTCTTTGAGAATACCAGCCTTCCATTTACACAATCCATATGGATTGTGTATAAACCATGCACGCTGATTGAACGAACCACCGGTCATAAGAACCTCTCCAGATAGATTGCATCATGAAGCTTACCATCAAGCTTAACTTGCTCTCTTGCTATGCCAATCCTCTCAAAACCAAGATGACTATAAAACCGAATTGCCTGCTCATTGTTTGCTAACACCTGGATAACCACTTTCTCGTATCTCTTGCGCTGTGCGAACCTAAATGATTCTTCAGCTAGACGACGCCCTATTCCATGTCCTCGGAAATCAGAAAGTATCCAGGTTCCCATCGTTGCAACATGTTGCATCGAGTCGGTATAATCTGCGAATAGATCGATCACCTGTATGCCGACTATCTTACCATGAACCTCGGCAACAAATATGGCACTTCTTTCTCTCAATGATGAGATAAAGAGCCGCTCCTCCTCCACGCCGAAAGGTCTGGTAAAAGCGGTGTATTTGCCTTCATGAATAACCGAATTTAGAACATATGCAACTTCTTTTGCATCATCAGGAATTGCTTTTCTAATGTGCGCTTCCATATTTCTCACCATTCGATCAACTCATTTGTCGAAGTACCCAATCCGCTAGTTGTGGTCCAGTTCCGTTACCTTCCCCGTGAGGTAGCATGCTCCTCTGAGATATGACAAAGCTTGGTTGTTGGTGATCCACTTGCTGAGGACTACGCCCAGTGCCAACAAACTGTTTTGTGGTTCCTCCCGAGCTATAATCTCCTTTCCACTCATCTGTCCAGGGATGTCGAACGGAGAATAACGCTCTTGCACCCGGTTCCCCTACTTGGCATACCCCAAACTTCGGTACTTATCACCTTATGAAAAAAGTGCGTTTCTCTGACATCTGTAATTGACTTGCAATGACATCCGAGGCCTGAAAATCTACCATCACACGAATTGGGTCAGTATGCCGATCCAATCGAGTATCTGCTTTGCTGTTACTGCTCTACCCCTTTCGTGCGCGAATTACGTAGTGTCTATGAAGGAAGAAATCATCCTTGGACACTCTCCTACTTTTGTATTCTGAAACAACCTCTTCCAGTTTCTCCAGTAATCCGTCCCGAAGCTTCGAAGTACACGTCCTCATTATCATTTGGCGGGTAAATGCGGCCCGCTGTGCAAACTTCTTATCTACATAAACCTTGATGTCAAAGGAGCATTCCTCTAATTCTGTGAATCCTGCATTGGTCAGCCAACTACATATCCACCTGGATGGATAGTGACCTCCTGTTGAGGGGTTCAGCAGCATTAACGCTATTGGGGTCATAACGAGAAAATGAAGCGCATCAATCAGGTCTCTATTGCTTCTCTTCCTCAACTGCGCATCTCCATGAATCTCGTATGTTGATGTGAGTTCATACTCAGGCCGGAAGGGAGCATATGCTTCTGATTCTACTATGACAAGCTCTCCCCCTTGTCGTAGGTACTGATATAAACTGCATAGCATTTCATACACACCTAATGATGCAAACCCATCCACTGATTGAATAAGGTAGTGTGCCAATATGAAGTCAAATGAGTTTGCGGGGAAAAGATACTGGGAAACCAGATTTTCCAGGACTACCCGGTAGTTCCTATAACCCATGGATTCCAGGCGTTCCCTGGTTTCCTCTTCCTTTCTCGTATCTCCTGGAGCAGCAACACAAACAAGCTTCCCGGGTTGTCTTTGAGCCAGGAAACGCGCGCTCCGATCTCCAGTGCCTGCATCCAAAACAACCTTATTCTCAAGATTGATGTCCGAAAGCACTCTATCCAGGAATTCGAACTCCGAATCAACTATGACGCTTTCCACTGGATACCATTCTCCTTACATCTAAACCGGGCGACGAAGAAACAGGAAATACCCAGCCATGAAGCAGAACACGCCAAACACCATCAATAACCCCATACCTGGGAGACTTTCTCGCACGCGTTCCCCCAGATTGGGAACCGTCAGACCAAATAATGGCGGGTCACTCACAGGACCGAATCGGTCGATAAGCTGTCCCTTTCCATACTGTTCGTTGAAGTAAGTGTCTTCATATTGCCGCGCCATCCTCAGAAAAGTCACCTGTGATTCGCCCCCAGTATTGGTCAAAGCCATGGCAACATCAGTCAATACAGCATACGGCGAACAGGATGAGAGAATCCTGGTCAGGCGCATCTGCCTCTGCAGCCGGTTGTCATATGTATTGGCAATCTGGCGAAGGGCATCCCTCTGTCTGGTCAGATGAGAATGCTCGATCTCTCTGATCTTGTTTCGGATACGCGTCAGAATGCGTATATATTCATCCCTTTCTACGGGTTCTGTATTGCCCAGGCGTTCAGCGGCTGCAGCATGATCCCTGTATCGACTCTCAGCTGTATCTGCCACGATTCTGTCGTATTTCCGCTCCATCTCCTGTGCTGAAGGAGTGGGAGCAAAACGTCGCGCAATATGAGGAGCCGCATTTGGGATAATGATCACGAAGAGGAGCCAGATAAACAGACAGCGTATTGCTGCGCTGCCAGTGGTTGAGCTGATGGCAGAGATAAAAACACCCAATGAGAAGAATATAGCAATATATACCCAGGCTGCTAACAGTAGAAAGGCAAGCACCCACCAGTCTATCCGTACCAACTCCACAGCGGGATGCAGCGCAAATACAAGTATCCCAAGTAACAATGCTGTCGTGCACGGGAAAAGCGCGCTCAAGTACCCGCCGAGCCACTTGCTGAAGAGCACAACGTCCCGGGGCACAGCGTTAGCCAATACCAGCCGAAGCGTTCCACTTTCGCGTTCCCCGGAGATAGCGTCATATGAAAACAGCAGGGCAAGCAGACTCATCACAATGCCAACGACAAAGACGTAGTCAGTGCGGGGAAAGATATAAAAGATAGGTGTATGGTCGAAACCGCCTTTGACACGAGGAGCATCGTAGTATGATAGATGCACTGTGTTTCCCGTTGTTACAGTGGCTCCACCCACGAGAGCCATCAGTTGCGAGGGCGGTCTATCGACCCTGATCCTATCAGTAGCAGCGGCTTGCTTGTGCAGAGACACCTTTGCATCGTAATCCATCTTCCGCTGCTCATAGTCATCGCAGAGCATGTAAACGCTGATGACCACTAATGGAACAAGCACAAGAAAAGCAAAGCTCAGCCTCGAGCTGAGTAGATTTGCCAGTATCTCTTTGACCATCAACCGACGTATCATCAATTCCACTCCTATGTGATCTGCTGACGTGCGAACACCAGATAGGCGCAAAGGAAGAGGACAACGTTTAACAGCGCCAGAATGAGCAGATCAACCAGCGCACGATTGACCCCATCCCGCCATGGAGTCGGCGTGTAATGGAAATCCCATTTCTGGTGCGTCAACAGTATATAGCGGACGTATTCATTTCCTCTTCGAGGTTGATCGTGGATATAGCGGCGAAGCTGATCATAGTAAGCGAGTTCATCTCCGATATTGGTTCCCGCTATGTCCATCATAGCATAGGCGTATGCAGCAGCAGGCGATAGGCGCGTTAGCGTCCGGGTGTAGTCTGCCAGCTCCTGTGTCCGCCGGTGATGTTCTGACTCTAATCTCCATACCGCATCTCGTATGTCATCCCAGATTTCCATGTGAATTTGCCCGTAGGTAACGATCCAGTATGAGCTGTGCTGCACTTTCTGACGTTCATCCTCCATCCGTCGCTTCGTTAGGTCTTTCTGCACCTGCAACTGCTGGGCAGACTCGATAGGTTTGAGCTGACGTGCTATCAGCGCGCCTGCATTGGGTAGCACCAGCACGAGAATTACCCACACAAAGAGAGCGGCAAGAAACGCTGTCATCGTCCGTCTCGTTAGCGTGGAGATCAGGATGCCAAGAGTAACGAATACTGATATATACAATAAAGACGCAAACAGAAGCCATGCCAGGCGAACCCAGTGTTCTGCGTCCAGAGGGACGGATGGAGCCAGACTAATCGCAACTAAGCCGATGCCTATCGCAAGTAGGAAGGGGAGCACCAGGGCAAGGTATCCGCCAACCCACTTCCCCAGCAGGATGGTATAGCGCGGCACAGCGTTGGCCAGCATGAGCTTCATGGTACCGCTTTCCCTCTCACCACAGATGCTCTGGAAAACGAATAGCAATGCCAGCAAACTCATGGCAGTCTGGACGATGTGCATTAGATCCGCTTTGGCGTATATATCCAGCAGAAAGTTAGAGTATGAC
>SDBT01021187.1_pt1 | contig 10163 bp, 19 predicted proteins | sample 2277101 | NCBI WGS metagenome assembly SDBT01 (sample SAMN10404973, study PRJNA504765) | marine sediment metagenome | isolation source: marine sediment core GS10_PC15, 103 cmbsf | place: Arctic Ocean: Southern Knipovich Ridge | collected 2010
CAAGAACGCTGCAACACCCAGTTCCCCGGCGAAGGCTGGCGTTGGGCGGTTTTCATCCCAGTATTCCCGACCGGGGAGTGGTCCGTGTGCATGCACGCCTGTAAGGACGGGAAGACTTACCGAAGGAAACCGACGACGGAGACACCATGACAGAGAAAACGATTAGCGAAATGCTCGGTCTCGACGGCGGTGAGTTCATGGACACAGTACTCACGCTCGAAGAGTGGATGTCTGCTCTAAACCTAGAGCGCATCGGCCATTGCTTTGTAACGCAGAAGCGACACGAACAGAAACGACGGCTGCACTACGTGATTGCGCTTGCGGTCGAAGGCTTTCGCGTACGGGAGATCGACAACTTCGGCTCCGCACATCTCGAATGGGGCGTCGAGTGGGTCATGGAGGGACAGTGGGACAAAGTCAAAGACCTCATCGAGTGGAGCGACTTCCGCAATGTTTTCTACGTCAAAGGATTCTCTGAGGGTGAAGAAAGTGAGGAGCACCGACGCCTTCGTGAGCACTATGCCGAACTGTGGTCGCCATTCAAAGAACTGCTACAGCAAGCCTACCTGACGCGTGAAGAGACGCCTGAGAACGCGACGAGACACTGATGCCTAACGTACCCAACGTCAACTGCTGCGTGTGCAAAGACCCACTGAGCCGGAGCTACGCCGAAGAGGCCATGATGCCAGAAGGCGAGATCAACGAACTGTTCATGACCCGAGGGTGGGTCTGCCTAACGGGCGAACACAAAACGACGCTCGGACAGACACGCTACGTGTGCCAAAACTGCACGCGAGCCATCATCGAACACGCGCCAGCCCAGATGAAACCGAAGCCTATCCGCATCGCGGACGACTTCTCGAGCAACGTCATGGACTTTGATTACTTTCTCTATTCCTACATATACGACGAATTTGGGGATATGAGCGAATCCTTCGAAATCGTTGCTCGAAATCCGAAAGGACAACTCACCATGTCTGGACATGACTGTAAGGAAGTCTGGGAAAAGTTCCTCGAAGAATTGAACGGCCCGCGCGACCTCGAAGCCAACGTCGTCGCAAACGTGCCCGTCGTATCGGAGCCAAATGACTGAAAACGAATACAAAGAATCCATGGAGCGAATCATTGAACTGAACGAAGAACACAAACGTGAGTCTCTCGTCGTATCGAGAGAGTGGCCTCCGTCAGATTCCTCGTTTATCGAAGACGACGTTCACCAAGGCTTGCGGTATATCGTTCTTCAGGGTCCTTTTGCTGTCTGTGGATACGTTCGCGTACCACCCGGTCATCCTGATGCAGCAAAAGAATACGACGACATAGGCGTCGACGTACACGGAGGCCTGACGTTTCGCTGTCTCGATAACGAAGGCTTTCACTGGTATGGATGGGACAACGGACATTATGGTGAAGCCTGCGAAGATCCCGTCTTCGAAACCAAGCTCCTAGCCGCACAGTTCGCCCAGAGGTCTCTGCAGTAGATGAACCTCCCCGCCAAACGCGAGCAGATAACGGTCTACGACCAAGGTCGGCTGCTCGAACTCGCCTTCTCGAATCTCGCGGAGTCGTCGAAAGCGTCGTACGAGATAGCCTGGCGTTTGTTCGGGCGGTGGTGGGATGGCAAAACGACCGACGAAGCCATCAACGCGCTCATCAAACTCCCAGTCGGAGAGGCTCGGACCATCGTCACGCGCTATCGCGTGTACCTCGAGAAGCACTACGCACCCGCGTCCGTACGCACGTACCTCAAGGGGATGAACGGGACTATCTTCCGACTGCAGTTTGTCGGCGCCGTCCCCTGGCTACTGAGCATGCCCGTGCCCAAAAGTGAAGCTGTCCGAGACGTCAGCGGACCCTCTCGCGAAGAATGGACGACCATACTGACGGCGCTAGGAGACAAGAGCGCCGACATCCGAGATCGCGCTATCCTGCTGCTCTTACACGACTCCGCGCTACGTCGAGCCGAACTGTGTGCGTTGGAACGCAGCGACCTCGATTTTCGCCGCAAGTCCGTCAACGTGCTCGGGAAGGGACAGAAGACAAAGTCGTGGCATCCCATCTCCAAGCGAACGATCGAAGCACTCAAAGTGTGGCTCGAGCTGCGCGGAGATTGGGCCGGACCCCTGTTCGTGGGCATCGCCAAGAACGGTGTCGTCTTCTCGTCTCGAAATCACCTCGTAGGGCGGTCGATAAATAACATCGTCCAAAAGCACGGAAAAGCAGCCGGCCTGACGAAACTTCGTCCTCACGGATTACGTCATTCGGGCATCACGCGTGCAGCTCAGGAGTGGACGGGGTCAATGCCTTCGCTCGCCCGGTATTCGAGACACGCACACGTGAACATGGTCATGACGTACGTCGATGACGTCGGGGACGACCCTCGCAAGATAGTGGCTCTCGTCGCAGGAGAAGGGGAGGAATGAAAGACGAATACGAAGCGCTCCACATCATCGCGGCCAAGAACGGAGAACTACACCAACATCTCACGCAAGCCGACGAGACTATCGCCATCCTCCGCGGCCAAGTCTCCGCGTTCACAGCCGAACGAGACGCGGCTGAAAATGCACGCCGACGTGCTGTAATTCTCCAAAAGCAGGCCGAAACGCAGACGACGCGAGTACTGAAGCTCAATCACCAGACCGGTCTCGAAATCGCCTACCTTCAAGCGAAGCTACAGCAGTGCAAGGAGATGCGATGAACCTTTTTGAAATAATCGCCACGCTCACGAAGGAAGAGAAGCTCGTCCTGACGAATACACTCACTTTTTCCATTCAAAAATCGGCCCATACAGGAACCCGAGAAATCTGGGAGAGCCTCGTCAACAAAGGCCTCGCATCGAGAATGGACAAAGGATCGTGGTGGTATTTTATTTCCTCGGATTTGGGCAACAGAGTCGTCATGCAGATGCCACCGTGATGCAAAGAATCTACGACACCTGGATGAGGCTGCTCTACGTGTTTTTCGTGGTGATGGTCGTCACTATCCTCGTAGCAGCGTTGGCACTCAGCCTGTACCTGATTTCTCGGAATCCGTAGCCTCTTTCTTCTTCCATTTGAGCAAGAGGCCGCCGTCGACCAGCAACGCGCCGGCGCCGAACATTCCAAACATCAGTCGGATGCGCCAGTCCATGTATTTGCGCGTGGCAAGCCAGATCGACAGCGGCGCAATGAAGAGCAGAGAAACGAACTCCGTCGTCTTGTGAACCGCGAGCTGCTTCTCGCTGATGCAGACCTCTTTCATCGACTGAACTCGTCTTGCAAGTCGCGCATCATACTTCCGAGCTTCTCGAGGTCGATACCACCGGCAGCTTCGATGGCTTTCATCTGCCACTCGAGAGCGCACGAGAGATACATCTCGGCACCATGCGTGTTTTGTCGGGCGAGTTCTCGACGGGCCGCACTCATACAGAAACTAATCACCGCAAGCTGACATCCAGCGTCGTGCCAGTTGGGCATGAAAATCTTCGAACCCTTACACGTCGGGCACGGTGTGTCGCTGTCTACCCATTGGAACTCCGTCCCGTCGAGCTTGGCTATCCCGCGATCGTCGAGAAGCATCTCCCTCTCAAAACCCGACCCCTTGCAGTGATAACAGTCTTGGGTCGAAGCCTTGAGGCAGACCTTGACAAACTTCACGATCTCGTTCTCGATGTCGACCTTCATAGTTCTCGTGTAGGATACTATAGGCGTAGGATGGGAACAGAACCGCTAAGAGGCCCTCTTGGGTATATCCCGACGGGTGCAGACAACGAAGTCATCGTATGTCGTCTCAGCCAGCTGCCCGAACCGGTAGCCGGCGTGATTACGTTGTTGCCGGCCACGGAGTATCGCATTTGCGGGATCATCGACCTCGGGACGTCGCGACTCGTAGCCGGTTTGAACACGATCATCGATGGCGCAGGCCCGACGATCAGCGGGTTCCGTACAAATAGTGTTGCGGCACTTCTCACTTCGACCCAACAGATCCAGTGTGACGATGTTTCTTTTTGTAACACAGGCGGCCCCGTTTTCGATCTCCAAGGGCCAGCGGGTCACATCACGCTGTTTGACATCGACATTTCCAACAGCGTCTCGTGTGGAACCATAAGCAACTGCGAACGCGCTTTTCTCGACTTCATCACGATCGAAGGTTGCGCAGACGGGTTTACGTTCGACGGGACTATTCGAGATATTTATATCGAACAACTCTTTTGTGAAGAGAACACGGGGACTTTCACCGCGGTCACGCTTCCCGCTACGCTCACGTCCATTATTTTTGACGTAGAGATTGGGTTCATTGAAACCGACGCAGGCCAAACGGCTTTCGTGATCGACAACAACGCCACGATCCAAAGCATAGACATCTCTAACGTCGACGTCCTCACGCCTGCCGACGCCTTGGGTACTTTTTCGTCACCTATATACGCGACGTTGAAAGGCCAGCCACGCGCGCGGTTATTGAACAACCCAGGGCGTCCAGACTCCGTCGTGCGCGGTGGGATCGCCTTCACGGGAAACACGAATGAAGAAACCGTCATCTCTGTTCAAAGCACGTTCGTGGCGATCGGCGAAGGCAATGCTACGCACCCGTTGTTTGTTGCCGATGCGAGTTCCGAACGGACGTCTCTTCAGAACGCAGCAGCAGAAGACCAAACAATCAGATACGACGGGTTGGAGATCTATAACGCTATCGTGTCGGTCTCCCTCTCCGTCGAGCCTGCAGCGGGAGGGGCCATCGAGTTTGCCGCCCGTCTCACGCTCGACGGCACTCCAATAGCGAACAGCGACTTCACGAGCACCTCCAACACAGGTGGACAGCCCGGCAGCCTCTCGTTCAATATCCCCTTAGAGGTCGTGAACTTGGAAGAGCTGCAGATCGAAGTGGCTAATGACAGCAGCACCGCAGACCTCATCGTGCGTTCTGCGCGACTCACGTTACACTAGTTAGACGTCATCCCCGGAGCTGCACGACGAGCTCCTCGAGCCCCTGCCGCATCAACGCCATGTCTCGACCACCGGCGGGATTGGCCGTGTGCACGTGGATGACCGGCATCTCCTGAAGTACGCCATCCTCGTAAGCCCGGCCTATCCAGTACATGACCTCGATGCCCTTTCGTTCGCCGTCCGTTTGATCGAGGTCGTAGTCGAGCGAGACCTCCGAATAACTCCCGGTTTTGAGCTCCGCGATGGCGTCGTCGACCGTCTTGACCCACAGCCAATCTTCGGGCGCGGGGCGGACGTCGTCGAGCCAAAGCAGGTCACCAGCCATCGAAGATGATGATACAGACGTGGCCGCACGAGCACGAGAAAGACGGCGTCACCAGCCCCGTGCTCGTCACGCGGTGATGGTCGTAGAGCTTCCTCCACTCCTTGCAGAGCGGACAGCGGAGCATCGTGGGACCCTTGCGCCAGTCGCGCTCAGCTATCTTCGTCGCCACGGGCGAGCCACCCCTGCCAGCGCCACAGGAGCCTTTGTGAGGCCCCGCCGTCGTACCCACCCGAGGTTGCGAGCTGGTAGTCCCGCGGCCACAGGACCCAGGCCAGCCGGCAGAAGACCCCGTCAGCCCGCCATGGGCTAATGCGCCTCGAACTCGCCGCGGAGGACGTCACCGTCATGAGCGCTATTCCCGCCCGCCTCTGTCAGCCATTGGAGGCCTCCATCTCAGCCATCACAGCGCGGCCAATGAACTCCGTGTATGCCGGCGGGATCGCTTCGGCCAGGCCTTTCGCATTCATCCAATCGATCCCCATGGACTCACTCCACTGCTCTAGCGTGCTCGGGAGCATCCCCGGCCACGCGCCTGCCTTACCGTGGGGGTGTCCGTAGACTCCAGCAATAGGGTCGCTGTGATCGCAGGATGGAGGGTCTGGCATGGGCACGCTGGACTCGAAAATGCGGTGGCGTCGAAGCTTCAGGCCAAAGTGCGAGCCACAGAGCACAATGTCTTTGCGCAGCGGCGACTCAGGCACGTTCTCGATCACCCAAGGCTTGCCGGTCTCTAGCAAGAGTTCGCGTACAGGGCCTATGAGGTCTGGGCGCTTGGACCGCTTCGTCACCCGTCCGCCGGTCGTGTATCGCTGACAGGGCGGCGAGGCGTGGATGGCATCGAATCGAGCTCCACACGTACGAAGGAAGTCCAGCGCGTCCGCTTGGATGAACTCGTGCGGATATAGAGGTTGCGCGGTTTGGTCGACACCAACGACACTAAAGCCTGCTCGAGCGTAGCCCTCACCAGCTCCGCCCTGGCCGCAGAAGAGATCGAGCAGCCTAGGCATGTTCTGTCTTCTGGTAATGCAGTTTCAGCGCCTGATAGAGTGCGACGGTGATATCGTACTGCAACTCGTGGGCCTCTTCGACACTTAGTTGAAAACGCAGGGACGTCGTGATGATTCGAATACCGATGCGACCGTCGCGTGCATCCTTTTCATGAGTTTCAACGCGAATGGGTTTAGGCATCGAGGGCAAACCTCGCGTGTTTCAGTATCGCTCGAATGATCACTCGTTCGCGTTCAGGGATCTGTTCGTAATTCCAATCGGCCAATGCCGTGTCCCCGTCTCGAAGATGCATGAGAAAAATCCTCGTTCTCGGATGGCGGACAGGAACGATACAATCGTGTCTCTCCCCGTGTAGGACTTGACGGCAGTATCTGCAGACCATCTGAAGTCGTATCCACGGTTGTTGAACTAGCGCGATAGACGTCATCGACCCCTCCGCTCTCTTAGTTCTCCAGTCTCGTCGTCGATGGGATTACACAACGAGAGACGAGGGTGTGGGGTTGGACCTAATGAGCAGAAAGATGATCTGCAGATTTTGGAGTCTAAATTGGTCCCCTCTAATACGAGATGAGCCACAGTTTCATTCTCTAATCGGGTCCACACTGTGTGGCCGATTACGCGGGGCACGTTGCCTTCACGAATACCCCCACCAGGCATTTTGACGATGTTTCCTACGTACAACTCGAGGCCTACAAACTCGTCATTGCCGATGGACCAGACCATGTGCTCATCAATGGTGACGAGCGCCTGGTATTCGTAACCTGTGTCAACAAAACTAGACATCAGCTAGAACCTTTTAGAACCTTTCGGGATACCGACAACGTGACGCGCTCCACATTTCGTACAGCACCATTCGATAGCGAACCGGCTACTCGCCGTTCCGCTATCGAAAACCTCTGTGTGGTCCGATACAGCCCACACCCGAAACCGAACGTGTACGAGAGCCCGCAACCCATAGACCGGCCCAAAAATGACAACCGGTCCCGTATCGTCAACCGATGACGTCTCGATCCAATTTTGTCGATTGAACCCAGGTAAAGCCGTTCGACGTAGCCTCCCAGAAAGGCCATTGGTATTGAGTCGTTTCATCCTCATCGTCCTCTTACAGAGAGACACCATTACTACTCAGTATTATTCTATCGCGCTAGACAAAACATCAAACCCGCTCTCTGGCGTAGGTGATACCCCACCCTCGAGCTTTCTCGATCGAGACGAAGCCTCGTTTGCGCGTCTGAAACTCCCCCGCGTACAACACCTGAACTTCGAACATGTTGCTCACGTCGGCGTACACCTTCACGACCCACGACGAGTCCTCGGGCAAAAACGTCATGTCGACCACTTCGCCGGGCCGATCGCGCTTGCCGGCGACGAGCATCGTGACACCGAGGATCGCAGTCATGCCGAGTGCGACGGCGAAGAGTGGGATGATGGCTATCACCCCACCAACCCGTCGACGTACTCGTACGCGTACTGCAACGCTACGGCTTTACTCTTGAGGGGTCTCGTGTCGTGATAAACGAGCTTTCCATTTTGGTCCAGGATGTCCCACGTGTAATGGGTGTCGTAGACCCAAAACGGTGGTGATTTGTGAATGTCGATGCAGTACCCGCGATAGGGCCGATGGCACGGCCAATTCAAAGTAGCCTTCTCGGCTTTTTTGACTGCTATCCACCGGGCTCCACGTTGAATGCAGAGATATCCTTCGCCCCACGATTCCGGGTCGAGCGGGTCACATTCGTCTAGCTCAGTCGCCCCGATTGCATTCTCGACGATCTCGACATCGTCGTTCTCATCTCGCTTTCGCGTTCCGAGAAGAGCGGCACCGACGACGCATATCCCCAATAGTGCCCACTTCCACATCACTCCCTCGTCGCTGCATAGACGTCCTCGAAATCCAATCGCAAGAGCGAGCGGATGCCACGTTCAACGTCAAATTCAGGGCGACCACCGGGAACCTCCACCCACGAGTCGTACGGCCCGATGACCGCTATGCGGTCCTCATCGCCCGGTCGCCACAAGACGACGTAGAAACCTCCCGGGATCCCGACGTAAGTCCCCGGGTCGATGTAGCCAATACAGAAATCGTAGAATGGAAGCCACGATGGGTGTCGTTCGACCGAGAGGTTGAGCCCAGGTCCTTTACCGAATGACGTGACGCCTTTCTTCGTCCCGGCGCAGAGATCCTTAGCGAGCGGGAGTTGAACGTCGGTCGGAATGCCGGTAACGATTCCTCGAGCTTGTTTGTACTGGGGTCGAGCTTTGGTGACGATGACGTCTTCAGGACTCCCCAGGTCTCGTCCAGCCGGCGCATGACTCTCGGCGAGCACGCGCAGTCGCATGATGGCCTCCTCGATCGTCATGCTCGGTTCGGTGGCTACCCAACCGACGTCTATCTCCAGCTCCCCGAGGAATCCATCCGGTGTCTCCCAGACGCGATAGGCGAACACCGTCTCTCGAACGGTCATCTCGCCTTCGTCGACGAGAAACATTTCGCCTGGGGGTGGAGGTTCTTCCTCGTCTCTGTCACCCATAGCGACGACACCGATACCGAGGACTGCGATTGCAGCTAGGATGTATTTCCACATTTCACGATCTCGCTTTCAGGGCGATGAAGAGTAGGAGTCCGATAGCCGATATGACCAAGATCCCCACACCCACGTCTTTGAGAAAATCTCCCACGTCATCAAGCGTTTCCTCAGCCGCTTCAGCTGCCTCAGACGCGAACTCCGAAACCGGCCCACTCGCTGCTTCCAAGGCGAGCGCCGTCGAAGCCGCGGGAATCAAGAGCATGGGATTCCAAACCGCGAAGAAAAACACTGGTCGCGTCCATCGTGGGAATATGAACGGGTTTTCTTTGACGTACCACTCTTTGACCTCCGCCAACTGGTTCGCCAGGTTGGCCCACTTGGCTGAGTCCCCACCGAGGAAAAAGGAATGCAATGCGTTGGCGTAGGCGGTCCCTTTCTTCAGACCCTCCTGCCAGTCCTCGTTCCCAGACTCGATGAAGTTCACTATCTTCTTCGCCTGGAGCTGTTCACCAAACACTCGAGCCTTGTACTTGACGAGGTTCGCTTGCCAGTTCTCGTGCACCTTGCGGACGTCTTCGGGCAGTTCATCCCACTCGCGCTGAAGCTCCGCTATCGAGCCGAGAACGGCTCGAGTGAGCAAGAGAAAGAACACCGGGTTTGGCGCTAGGTTGTAGGCCTTTTGCGCTCCTCTGTGGACTGCTCCGACGTCGAACTCTTCGCTCACGCTCGCTGCAACTCTCCGTGTAGATCACACATCATGCCCTTGGGCGGTTCGACTAGAAGATCGCACGCTTCCCCTGCCATGGCTTCTTTCTGAATCCACCCACCGAGCACCTCCCACACGATGCGTTGGCTTATGTTCATCCGATTGACGCTGCCCCAGTTACACTCGGGGAACAAGTCTTTGAGGATGGCTGCGGAGATCGCCTTCGCTGAAACAGTGGGATCTAAATACGCCTCAGACGGGAAAGCCCGTCGCAGTTCGGCCATCTTGGGATTGATGATAGTCCGCATCGCCATGCGGCCCATGGGCAGCAGCGTCGTGCCGGCGTCGCCGCAGGCAACTATTGCCTCTTTCCAGGCTTGGCAAGCCGGGCTCTCTTCAGAGGCCAGAAAAGCAGTTCCGATCTGCACGCCTTGGGCGCCCAGGGCCAGCGCCGCCTGGTATCCGCGGCGGTCGGCAATGCCGCCGGCGGCCACGACCGGTATGTCAACCATGTCGCAGACCAAGGGGATGAGGATCAGGTTGGTGGATTCCGGAGCGGTGGTCCGAAGCCCCCCGGATTCCGTGCCGGAAACGACCACGCCGTCCGCCCCGGCATCGACAGCCTTCAGAGTCAGGCGCGCGGCCAGGGTGACGTGAAGACCCTTCATGCCCAGTTC
>SDBT01021188.1_pt1 | contig 10163 bp, 4 predicted proteins | sample 2277101 | NCBI WGS metagenome assembly SDBT01 (sample SAMN10404973, study PRJNA504765) | marine sediment metagenome | isolation source: marine sediment core GS10_PC15, 103 cmbsf | place: Arctic Ocean: Southern Knipovich Ridge | collected 2010
CCCCAAAACAATAAGGGAATACGCCACCAGTATGATCCGCTGCTGAGGCATCATTATTACAGTACCTTTGACCTAACCGAGCAGAACATCCAGCGATACCTTCAGCACGTTGCCCAACTGGGGCCATGCTTTTTGCACGTGTATCCATCGTCTGTTGACGTTTTGGCACGGTTTGTGCAGCGAAGTAATACCAAGGCTCCGGCCAATATCCTGGGCATCATCGCCGAATCAGAGATCGTTTATCCTGATCAGCGAAAGCTGGCCCAGGAGGTCTTTTCGTGTCGATACTTCTCCTGTTACGGCCAGACCGAAAAGCTGGTCCTTGCCGCTGAATGCGAACATTCCAGCGATTATCATGTCTGGCCTACCTATGGCTACTTTGAACTGCTGGATCAGGATGATCGGCCGATCAGCAGCCCCGGAGGGCGGGGCCAGATAGTGGGAACCGGTTTTATTGACACGGTCGTGCCGTTTATCCGTTATCGCACGGGAGATTATGCAACCTATATCTCCGATCGCTGCGGGGCCTGTGGCAGAGAGCACACTGTCATTGGCGATATTCGTGGCCATCGAATCCAGGAGGTCCTGATCGCAGCCGATGGTGCGGAAATTTCCTGGACAGCGATCAATATGCATGACGACACATTTATGTCCGTTCGACAGTTCCAGTTTTATCAGGATACCCCCGGTCAGGCCATCCTCCGGATAGTTCCGGCAGGTGGTTTTGGTCAGCAAGACCAGCAGCGTATCATCAGAAACCTGGATCGCAAGCTCAGCGGACGGGTAAAACTGAGCATCGAGCTGGCCCAGGAAATTCCGCTTTCGCCTCGTGGCAAGGCAATATACGTAGACCAGCGAATCGGCTGCGGCGCGGCAAACAGCAAAGTTTCGCAAGACGCCCAGTCAGGTAATCCGCCTGAAGATGGCGGATAAGTGGCGGATTGTAGATTATTGTCTTCTTATCGACAGCCAGGCACACTACAATCTGGATCCAGCCTCGATGGCGATAAGGACCAGGCGTATGAATTCAAATCAATCCAGGATAACCAGGGAGCAACAATATCACGACGATGTTTACCGCCACGTGGCGTTTGATGATAGATATATCCGGGATATGCGTTCCTTCAGATCGCCGGTTGGATGGATCGAAACCAGCAGCCCGAAGCTGGGTTCAGATGTGCTGGAGTTTTTCGGCGATCTGACTGGCAGCAAGGTCCTTGTATATGGCTGCGGGGATAAGCCTGCCCCGCTGTGGTTCGCCAGAAACGGTGCTACGGTTGACGCCTTTGACTTATCGGCTGGGGCGGTGGAAATCCAGCGGGCCCTGGCCAAAACGCTTGATCTGAAGATCAGCGCTTTCCTGGCCGATGCACACCGTACGAAACTGGCTGATAAGTCCTATGATCTGATTTATGGCAATGCCATCCTGCATCACCTGGATAGTCCAACGGTGGCAAAAGAACTAAGTCGATTGGTCAGATGGAAAGGAAACGTGATTTTTCGTGAGGTGCTTTCCGGAAGCGTATTTTTGCGTTTGTTCCGAAAGGTTTCACCGTTCTGCCAAACAGAAGATCAGCATTCTCTGGGACAAGCGGACTTTGACGCTTTTGATGCTGAGTTTGGAGATGTGAAGGTCTTTGCTTATACATTAGCAGCCCAACCCTACCTGTTGCTGCAGCGGCTTGTAAATACCGTTTTGCGAAAGCTAGGCTTTAGCTGGCGATGGCGGAGGATGGTGTGGTTTTGTGCCCTGTGCGATAGGCTTGATGAGCTTGTTTTCAGGACTTTTCCCTTTACCAGGCAGTTCGCCTGGCTGTGCCTGATCGTAATGACCCCCTCGAGAAGTTCAGGTCCTTCGGAACACGCCCGGACAGAGACAAGTCCCCAGCGCTGCGGCCGAGAGCTTTACCGGCAATCACGAAAGGATAATACAAAATCCGATTGACAACTTTCAAGCAGCAATAAACCTGAATGATCCAGCTTGTCGATTCTATTCTTGCTACGCCCTGGATGTTTATTTCAACGGAGAAAGCCATGCCTGACAAAACTGCTGAAATTATCAAGAAAGTCTGTAATACGATTAGTCAACCATCAGGAGATCAACTCTTGAAACTCCTGCGGGCTATGTTCCAGGGCCAAAGCTCCAGGCAGTTGCTCCAAGCCTTTCCAACCAGCTTGATTGACCAGGCAGCCGATCTGGGCATGACACAGGGGACCATGGACGATTTGTCTCTTACTACCGAGGGCTTCCTGGTGGGCAATGTCGCAAAAGAGTACTGGAACTGGATCGACCATGATCGAGAAATGCCCCCGCCCTACCCTTCAGAGCAGTTCATTGCTGGAAAGGATATTCTGGACGTTGGGTGCAGCTTTGGGCGTACGTTGTGGGAATTTCAGCCCACTGCCAGGTCCGTGCTGGGCCTGGAAATGCAGCAGGAATATATCGATTTGGGCGGGGCCCTGGCGACACGAGAAAATGTCCCTGCGCCTAAGATCCTGCAGGGTTCTGCTGAGGACCTTGATCAATACATACAACCCAATTCGATGGATTTCGTTTTCTGCAGGGGAGTTTTCAACCATCTGGCCGTTAACAAAACGCTGAGCAAGGTGGTCAATATACTGCGCCCCGGCGGCATCGTGTGGCTCGATGTTGAATCATTTTCCAGGGTTCTGAACAACCTGCTGAAAATAAAGGGAAAACGAAAGCTGCGAAACCTGGTATTCCCCATGTTTAGCCTTTTTAACTCTATTGTATTTATGGCCACAGGTGCGCAGTTAAGTTTACGCATTGCCGGCCGAATGCACTCACAGCACAAGCCGGTGTATCCATCCCGTAGATGTTGGAAATCCGCAACCGCTAAAGCAGGGCTTGAAGATTTTCATTTGGTGTATGATTCTAAAGAAAAGTTCGCCTTCTGGGCCCGCAAACCCTGACATTACTTCTGATCATACAATAGTGGCCGGCCCATCATACACAGATCAGGACCGGCCACCGTAAGATCACATGGCCCAGACAGATCTTATCTTAGTTATCTACATATTCAAACGCTCCGATATCCCAGGCGCTGCCTTGCGGCCGGGAGCCGGCGTCAAATCCTACAGAAATATCGATACCGTAAAGGTCCTGGAAGGTTTGGATTGCCTCATACTCCAGACCTTTGTCGATGGCAGGGCTGCCGGGGGCTAGTTGAAAACCTCCGCTGTCATGCTCGATACCCACAGGTGAAACAAACTGTGGATCACCTTCCAGATTATTCCAGGCGTTGTCGGCATAAATCGTCTCCAGGGCTGTAATTCCGATTGTAACTGCATCCTCGCCGAACTGGACCCTGGCGGTTTCGTCAAACAGGTTGTTGTACACCTGGGAAACGGCTGCCACCTCATCTCTCTCAATTCTAATGTGTCTAGAATCATTCTCACCGTCATTTATGTTGGCAATAATATTGTTGACTATAATCACCGGTGCCGGCGGGTTATAGGTCCGGGTGATATAAATGCCACCATCGGCATCATAGATCGTGTTGCTGATGATGTGTTTTGTTGCCGTCTCGTGCCATATGGCAATACCCTTGCCGCGGCCCCACGGATCCAACGAACTGTATTCCTGCTCATATTGTCCAGTAACATCAAACTTGCTGTAATGTATGTTACTAATAAGGTTCCCAATAATATAGATATCTTCTCCCGACCCGATATTGCTTCCCGGACCGACAGCCGTTGAAAACCGGACGCCATATTCGCAATCATATATCTTGTTGAACAGAATCCATATATTCGCCGGGCCGTACGAGGCGCCGATGCCTTCCCCGGGACTGGAAGGATTGGGATATACCGGCCGACACGCATAAGAGGTATTTTGCGAAATAATAACATCGGTGGCATACTTGGTGAAAAGGCCGCTCTGTTTGTTGTGGTGGCTTGTGTTGCGACCAATATATATGTGATGCGTTGTATCTTGGAGGCTGGCAGTCCCGGAGTTAGTCTGAATGCCGTTTCCACTGTTATGATACATCTCGTTATCAACTGCCCAGAGGTTGTTTACATGCGCGGCAACTACAATTCCAATGACATCCTGGTCGTAGTCGGCAAGCCAATCGCCGTTATCGTGAATCAAGTTGTTGTACAGAACAGCGTAACTGATCTGGCCATGACTTTGTCCGGGCCTGAAGACCTGAATAGCGCCTCCGCCGGTAGCTGACGGATTGGTTACTAGCGAATTCCTCAGCACGATATGATCGTTGGGGGCACATAGGCCGAATCTTCTTAGAGAAAGATTTTCAATAATAATATAGCTGTTCTGTTCAGACTCATCGACCGGCCTGTAGACCTCCACCTGTTTTGTAAACTGGGGCATGCCAATGCCACGGACGAAAATGGGCTTGTCGGCCGTTCCCACCCCGCCTATCTTGATATTATTATTGTTGTTGTAATTGTACGGCCCGCCATGGACTTCCACCACACTGCCAGCGAGAACCGTCCAAGGGATAGTCATTCGCGGCTTACTGGGCGTACCGTAGGGGTTATTAGTATTGGTGGCATTAGGGTCTGTGTTATCGACATAATGGGTATACGGCCCGTTACCGGCGTCGCGATACGCCTCAGGACCGCTGCCGAAATCATAGGAAGCGCTATCGTACATGTTGTGCGTTTCGGTGATCCCAAACTCCGGCTGGGGAATACCAATAGGTGTGGTCCATGCTTCAACGTTGATTTTAACCGTTGCTGGTGTGTTGTTGTTGTCCTCCTGGTTGCTGTTGACCCTGAACGTGAAGTTATCCCATCCTTCATAGTCAGGCCCCGGCGTGTAGATCACAATCGGCGGGGTACCTTCCAACGTGCCATTAACCGGCTGTGTAACGATCTGGAAGCTTAGATTATCCCCAAGGGCGTTCATCGAGTTTTCGCCCTGTAAATCGTCACCGGTCAGTACGATGAACTTCGGCGTGTTTAACGGCACAAAAACCGTCTGTGGGTTTGAAACACCCGGGCCGTTAACTCGGCTAACAGAAATGTTAATCGTAGCCTGCTGGCTATCCAGTTGGCCGTTGTTTACTTTGAACGTGAACCGATCGCTGCCGTAGTAGCCGGAATCTGGGGTATATGCGACGCTAGCTGAATTGTTGTTGCTATTGTTAATCTGGCCCAAAGTTCCATGCGATGGTCCATCAACGATATTGAACGTCAGGTCTTTTCCCTGCGGGTCACTGCCTGTTAACGTAATTGTCACCGCTGTGTCCTGATCGGTGGCCACAGTCTGCAAATCAGCGACCGGAGTATTGCTCTGGACCGTAAAATCTTGATCGGTATGGTTTGCAGCCACTTGGGAGTACGTGCGAACGGATGGATCAGCAGTGTAATTAGTACTCTCTACCCTCAGGGTTCCTGTCCAGTTATCTGACACTGTCAGTCTGTAAGCACCAGTGGTCGGATCACTTTGCGTCGATCCCCCCCCATTATCGGCCGCAAGTGTAATATTCCCAACCGCATTGCCATCGCTATCCAACACACGTCCGGAAATAGTCGGATTAGTCTTTATTGATTTCTCCACCTGCCCTGTTTGTTCATTTCTGACCGGTACTGGTCCATCGCCACCTACAAGATTCAGCGTCAGGGCTACTGTAAATATCCCGGCTGTGCTGAATACTCGTTTTCGCTGCCAATGACTCGACACAGGACCGGAATCCTCCTCGCCGTTAAACGTCCAAATATACGTTCCTTCAGGAAGATCTTCACCATTGATGGTAAACGCTGTGCATGTGACTGTCAACGGGACTGCACCAGCATCGGGATTGACTCGAAATTGTACTTCTGGAAACTGTATCTTTGGGATTGTGTTATCTTTCTCAACGGCAGAAAAGTCCTGGTCCGAAGCATCGCTCTTCACATGCGAATAAGGCCTGCTGGCCGGTTCGAATGCGTATTGGTCGTCCTGGATACTGACCGCCCCGTTCCAATTGTGCGGTACATCCAGCCCATAATAACCGTCCGAATCGGTTACATAACTGCCAGCCTCGCCCGTAGAAACCACAACACCGGCCAGGCCACTGCCCGCAAGGCGAACATGGCCGGAAATCTTCAGGAAGGGTTTGCCTGTTACCTTGATCCGCTTGGTTGCGCTGGTGACAACTTGCCCGTTCTTCTTGTACGTGGCAAGAATGGTAGCTTCGACATCCTCAGTGACGCTTGGTGGGGCCACATATACACCACTATTGTCGATAGATCCCGGCCCGTCAGATACCGCCCAACTGATGGCATCTTTTTCCTTGCCCACGCTGCCATTGCCATCGTCCACAGTTGCTGTATAAGTGATGATTTCCCCTGCCAGGACGGTTTCAGGTCCCAAAATGTTGACCCTGATACCGGCCAGCAGGGATGGCAGAATCTCCCCGCATCCGGACGTTAACATCGTGCCTGTTAACATAAGTAAAACCAGCCCTGCAGCGATGAGCTGCCGATCTGGGCGCGCACTATTTCCTCTGCCATTAACCTGCTTGGGAATCATTAATTTACCCCTAACGGCGTAAACTTGCGGTAAGTTTGAAATACTCAGATATGATTTTTAAGCTGGTCTCAAAGTAACTATAGGATACATAGAGGAATAAGTCAAGCTGGGGCTACTAGATAATTGTCGTCATGTCTAGCGGCTGCCTAGCAGGCAATATAGGGGGTGTGGTAAAAGGTGGCGGTTATAGTAGATAGGTAAGGGCGGGGCTGTAGGGATGATTTGAAACGTCCAAACATAGTGGCTGATAACACGCATGGAGGGCAGGCCACCGATGCAGGTATGGCCCGAACGTGCTATATGCCCGGGTGGTAAGCGGGAAAGACCAGGAATTGCGCAAAAGCACTACCAGGCGGGAATCAAGGCGTCTGAACCCTGGGGCTGGCTGACGGCCGCGCTGGAGGCCGCGGTGTGTGCGGTTCAACATTTTTGCATAATTGCCATAGAATTCTTACGGAGGCGGTGGTGCATTTGACAGGCCCTGAAGCAACCCGCCTCGCGTAAGGAACCCAAACGGATCGAACGCATCCTCAAGATTACCGCCCCCCAGGTCTCCCCTCTGCAGCGATTTGCGGTTGATGAACTCGATTGCCGAGGCGTTATATGTTACCGCAGCGCTTACACCGGCCCGAATGTAGATGTTCTTGTTGATCCAGTCCTGCACGCGCGTCTCAGTAGTCCACGGAACCCAGAAGATATCTCCCGCCGCCAGGGTGATATTCTGGTCCTTGCCGTTGGTAAGTCGATCCAGATCGAGCTTTACATGTACGTCCTGCCCGTCAGGCATTCGGCGTATAAGTGTGGCCTCTTTGGGTGTAACGTCGGTACGCAGGCCGCCGGAAGCCGCAATGGCCTGCAAGACTGTTATTTGCGTACCGGCGGGGTATACTTGCGGGCGCGGCACATTGACCAGCCCGCCTATAAAGATCATATTAGGCGTGGCTGCATGGACATTGACAATATCGCCGTCCTGCAGAGGATTCAGCGCCAGGGCCTGGGTTAGTTGGACCGGATCGGTAAGATTCAGCGTGGCTTTCTCATGCGGTTGACGAATCCGCTGGAGCGTAACGGCTCCGGAGGCTGCATCGGATACTCCTCCGGCACGAACTATCGCATAGAGAAGATTTCGTTGGTTGCTGGGCAGTTCCACCAATCCGGGGCTAATAACCGTACCGATCACCAGTACGTTGGTGGTATGAGCTTGAAGCAAACTGACATGAACGATCGCCTGGCGGTAAACATTGGGCACATAAGCGTTCTGAATGGTATCCTCGACATCCTCCAGCTCACTGCCGGCCACTTGAACCTGGCCCACCAGCGGCAGGTCTACATTCCCTTGCCGATCGACCCTCACTTGCAGTATGGGGAAAAGCTGCGTCTCCCCTGCTACGGTCAGCGTTACGACCAGTACATCCTCCGGTCCGACCTTAAAGGGCCCCAGGGATTGATTAATTGCCTGCTCCAGAGCTTTTTGTGTCGCGGTAGGCTCATTGCTGGGTTCTGCCTGTTTGGCCTGCTGCTGTCTTTCCAGAAACTGCTCCAGAGTTATCCGATGATCGCTGCAGCCGGCACAAGCAATCAGCCAGCCAATTGCCAACAGTTCTACCAGGCCGATTTTTACTGCTCCTCTGGCGTATTGTCTCATTTGTCTGTCCTCTTTTTGAGCATATTGATCATATGCTTGCCTAAAACGCCCGACAAACTAATACCCACAATTGCGTTCCCTATTTTATCGGAAATTATAAGCCAAAGAATGTAGAATTTGGAGAAAAACTGGCACCTGTGCGCTAAAATGGTCGGAAATTAGGATTTTCTGCGATTATATCGGCCATTTTGCCGCTGCTGCCAGGATCTACCACCCGGGCCTGTCATGGCGGAAATCAAGGCCGGCCTTTGATGATCTTATCTATTTCGGCCTGCTGTTCGGGTGAAAAAAGCCCCTTCTGGCTGTCTATCTGCTTTGCCTTGAGGGCGTAATCGGCTGCCCAGGTCCAATCCTCGAGCCTGGCACAGACGCCAGCCAGCTTAAGCAGCGCATTTGCCGCTGCAATGCTGCCGGGGGCGGCCAGTTCTGCTGCTTGTTCGAAATCCTTGCGAGCCTCGTTGAGCTTATCAGGCATATTGGTCAATATCACACCCCGCGTGTCGCGCAGGTGGATGTTTCGCGGCGCCAGCTTTATTCCCTTGTTAGCCAGATCTAAAGCGGCCTGGTAGTGGCCATGCTCGTGGGCCAATATCCACGCCAGATCGTTAAGTGCCTGAACATTTGCAGGACGCAATTTGAGTATTTGACTATACGCCTCCTGGGCCTGCTGTGTTTGTCCTATCCGGTATGCCAGCGATGCTGCCGACAGGCGTGCCTGGATATCGTTTGGCCTTGCCTCAACGATCTGTTCAAAAAGCAGCTTGGCCTGCTGAAGGTGTCCCTGTTGATCCGAGGCAGATAGAAGTGACGCTGCAGCAGACATAACGTCTGTCCAGTCAGGATGCTGGGGTTCGTAGCTGGCTATCAATTGGCTTATTTGCTCCAGTTCGCCCTTGGCTCCCAGCAGAAGGATTTGCTCGCGGACTACAGCGGCGTTGTCAGCCTGGAGTTCCGCAGCCCGGTCTATGTACTGTCGGCACAAATCCAACTGGCCCCTGGTTCGATGCAGCATGGCCAGTCCCAGCCATGCCCCGGCGCTTTTACTGCCGGCTTTGGTTTGCGTGTACTTGGTCAGTCTTTCGGTCGCAAGATCGGTCTGACCCATGGCATTAAGGACCATTGCCTTTGACCAGTGGACCTGTGCGTCGGTCGGACGTCTGTCCAGCTGCTGATCAAGCAGCGAGTTTACCTCGGCCAATAACCCAGCATCCTTGGTCGATATTGCTGTCTGCACGACAATGTCGCGGGCCAGGTCATTATCTGGTTCGTGAGCAAGAACCATTCGTGCCAGTTCGGCTGCCAGGGTTAAGTTATTCAGTGCCTGCTCAGCAGTCGCCCGGGCCAGCAGCAATTTGGTATTGTTGGGGTTGGCACCCAGGGCCTGTATTGCCAGATCCCCAGCCGTCCGATAATCTCCATCCTTCACAGCCAGGCTTATTAGCCCAAGATAGGCGTCCACGGCGCTGGGCTGGAGTTGAACAATCTTTTCAAGTAGTCCCCTGGCAGCTTGGACGGACTGCTGGCCGTCCTGGCCCAGCAGTAGCAGCGCCCGAACCCACATCAAGTCCGGATCGCCCGGCAGCAGCGCCTCGATTTCGGTCAGCAGCTCAACTGCACGCTGCTGATCGTCCGCCTGGCCCCGAAGCAGAAGAGCCTTGAGAAGCCGGCGTTTTAGCGAAAGGTTTTCAGGGTAGGCGCCCATACCCTCCCGCCAGGTAGCGATTGCATCGCTCAGCCTGTTATTCTCAGCATAAAAGTTTCCCAGCAACTCATGGCCCGCTCCGTTGCCGGCAAATGTTGTAAGCTTGAGAAAATCCTTTTCCGCAAGCTCCTGCATGCCCACCCCGGCCAGGAATGCTCCACGCAGCATGTATGGCTTAAACGTCCTGTCACGCTCGACCTGGGCATCAAGAATCTGCCGGGCCTGTTCTATGCGGCCTTCTGATTTTAAGATAGACACGCGCACAGCCAGAACCGCAATCAGGTCCTGGGAGATGGCCTGGGCCTGGTCGAGAT
>SDBT01021189.1_pt1 | contig 10163 bp, 7 predicted proteins | sample 2277101 | NCBI WGS metagenome assembly SDBT01 (sample SAMN10404973, study PRJNA504765) | marine sediment metagenome | isolation source: marine sediment core GS10_PC15, 103 cmbsf | place: Arctic Ocean: Southern Knipovich Ridge | collected 2010
TTCTTTTTTAATCCGTTCTTTCATTTGATAGCCCGCATGATCGGAGCCAATAATTATTTTCTTCATAACTTTATGGGATTAATTAGGAGTTGTAAGAGTTGTACGAGTTGTGAGAAAAATTTTGGGTTCATTCCCACAAATCTCACAACTCCCACACATCCCGCAACTCTTAAAACTGATTTATAAAACGCAGATCATTTTCAAAAAACAAACGCATATGGTTAATACGGTATTTAATCATCACCATACGTTCCAGCCCCATGCCAAACGCAAAGCCAGTGTACTTTTCGCTGTCGTAACCGACGTTTTCCAAAACTTGCGGATGCACCATACCAGCCCCGGCGATTTCCAGCCACCCGCATTGCTTACATAGCCTACAAGGAACGTTGTCTGGCAGTTTCCCGCTACCATGGCAGATAGGACATGTGCAGTCGACTTCCATTCCTGGTTCTACAAATGGGAAATAGCTGATGCGAAAGCGAGTTTTAATGGTTGGATCTTCGAAAATCTGCTGGAAAAAGTGGGTCATTACGGATTTTAGATTCGCCATGGAGATGTTCTCATCCACCATCAATCCTTCCAGCTGATGAAACATAGGCGAGTGTGTGGCATCGCTGTCTTTTCGGAAGGTTTTGCCCAAAGAAATCACACGTACCGGTGGCTCTGTCTTTTCCATGTGATGTATTTGAACTGGAGAGGTGTGGGTGCGAAGTACGTATTTTTCAAGATTTTTAATCCAGAATGTATCGTGCATATCGCGGGCAGGATGGTCTTCCGGAATATTTAGCTGATCAAAGTTATAAAATTCCTTTTCAACTTCCGGACCTTCTCCTAAAACAAATCCCATCTTTGCAAAAAGAGCTTCTACATCATCTATGAATTTAGAGAGGAGATGGCGATGACCTACGGTTGGCTTTTTACCAGGAACCGTAACATCAATCCACTCATCATCTGCAATGGAACCTAATTTTTCATGTTCCAGTTCCTGGTAACGCTTTTGTGATGCGGATTCCAGCTCCTTTTTGGTTTCATTGGCTAATTTGCCAACTGTTCGCTTTTCTTCATCGGATAAATCTTTTAAAGTCTTCATAATTTCATTAAACAAGCCCTGACGGCCAAAGTATTTCACTTCGACCTCTTTGATAGTCTGTTCAGACAATGCCACCTTCAGGTCGGCCAGCATACCTACTTTGAGTTTCTGGATTTTTTCCTGCATATTTTCAGATTAAGTTCGACATTAATTGTAATGGATTATAAGGGATTTCGTAAGGTTTATTTTAAATATTGACAAAATAAAAGAAATATATTAAAATAGTATTCCTATATTAACTTAATATCACCTACCTTGCCCAAATTGCCTGAGTACATCAAAGAAATGATCGATATCAACCAAATAGAGATCATTGAAGAAGATGATGGCTATTACCTTGTTAAATACAACAACAAAGAAGTAGCTATTGAAAAAGATACAGAAAGCTACTTTATCAGTGGTGGATCTGACAGGACTCCGACAATGAGCCTTAGATTAGAATTAAGGCAAGAGGTCAAACAAGTCCTTGCTCCAGGAATCTTTCAGGATGAAGAAAGTCCTGCAGATTTTAGGGAAGTAATGATATTTCATGAAATAAGAGAAAAAGAATATGAAGAAGCAGGCTTGGAAAATGCCCACAACCACGCCGTCCATGACGAAATATTATATGTTTTTAAATTCCTGCCACCCAAAAAACAAAGGGAATATTTTAAATTCGCACAAGCTTACAGAGAAAAAACAATGAAAGTTTTAGAAGACAAAATAATCAAAGAGGTTATATCGAATCCGGCAAAATTTAAAGAGATGTCTGACGAATTACGTAACAATAAAACAATAGTATTGCGAATGATAAGCCAGAATGCATGTGTATTTAAATACGCTTCCGAGGAGCTAAAAAATGATAGAGAGGTAGCATTGGAAGCAATCACAAAATATGGCGAGATGCTTCAGTATGCCTCGAAAGAATTGCAGGGAGATAAGGAGGTGGTAATGGAAGCGGTGAAAAAATATGGTGATGCTCTTCAGTATGCCTCGAAAGAATTGCGGGGAGATAAGGAAGTGGTAATAGAAGCAATAAAAAAAGATGAACATGCACTTAAGTATGCCTCGAAAAAACTTCAGGGAGATAAAGAAGTAGTATTGGGAGCAGTCACAAAGCATGGCAGTGCACTTAGGTATGCCTCGAAAGAATTGCAGGGAGATAAGGAAGTGGTATTGGAGGCAGTGAAAAAAGATGAAGATGCAATTAAGTATGCTTCAAAAAAGCTTCAGGGAAATAAGGAAGTGGTATTGGAGGCAGTGAAAAAACATGGTAGAGCACTTAGGTATGCTTCAAAAAAGCTTCAGGGAAATAAGGAAGTGGTATTGGAGGCAGTGAAGAGATATAACTCCGCACTTAGTTATGCTTCAAAAAAATTGCAAGGGGATAAAGAGGTGGTATTGGAAGCGGTTGGACATCATAATCGACTGGTACTTGCATCGGAAGAATTGCGGGGAGATAGGGAGGTAGTGCTGAAGGCAGTGAAGAAAGGAGGCTATCAACTTCGGCATGCTTCGGAAGAATTGCGGGGAGATAGGGAGGTAGTACTAGAGGCAGTAAAAGATCATCCTAGAGCACTTGAATATGCCTCAGAAGAATTGCGAGGAGATAAGGAGTTCGTGATGAAATTAGTTAAGATTAAGGGTTGGGCAATTGAATATGCTTCGGAAGAATTGCGGGGAGATAGGGAGGTAGTATTAGAGGCAGTAAAAAAATATGACGGCCCACTTAAGTTTGCGTCAGAAGATCTCCAAAACGATCCCGAAATCCGTAAAGCCGCCGGACGGGAGGACTAATTATTTCACCCTTTCTATCTTCGCACCCAAACTATTCAATTTCTCATCTAACCGTTCATAACCGCGATCGATGTAATAAATATTGGATACTTCAGTTTGCCCTTCGGCAGCTAAAGCAGCCAATACAACGCCAGCACCAGCGCGGATGTCACAACTATTTACCGACGCGCCTCTTAATACAACAGGTCCTTCAATTTCTGCCTGATACGGATTGAGGATGTTTGGCTTAAGGCCCATCTTTTCCAGTTCATACAAGTATTGAAGACGACCGTCGAATAAAGTTTCGAAAATAAAGCTTTTTCCCTTTGCCTGAGTAAGAAGAGTTGCGAATGGTGCCTGCAGATCTGTTGGGAAACTTGGGAAAATGGCGGTTTGCAAGCGGATGGCTTTCAGGTTTTTAGAGGGTTGGACACGTACCATGTCTTCACCTAGTTCAAAATGCACGCCGACTTCACGGAGTTTCTGCCAAAAGATGTCTAAATGACGCGGAACGACATCCAAAACATCCACCGACCCCTGCGTAATTGCAGCCGCCAGAACCAACGTGCCGGCCTCTAAGTAGTCGGATGTAACACGATATTCGGTTCCATGTAGCTTTTTGACCCCGTGGATTTTGAGTTTATGAGTGCCGATTCCTTCAATGTCTGCCCCCATTTTAACCAAAAAATTGCATAAATCCTGCACATGCGGTTCGCAGGCGGCTAATCGGATGACTGTTTTGCCTTTGGCCATAACAGCAGCAATAATGGCGTTCTCCGTAGCGGTAACACTGGCTTCTGTCATGGTAAAGGCTGCACCGGTAAGGTTATCGCATTGCAGATGGAGCACATCGTCTTGGGATTCAAGTATTTTAGCACCCAATTCTCCCAGTGCGTGCAGATGAGCGTTCATCGGTCGTTTTCCTACATTTAAAACACATCCACCTGGGTAAGCCAGGCGAACATCGCCGTTTCGGGACAAAAGCGCACCCAAAAGCAAGCTGGAACCGCGCAGTTTACTTACCAATTCATGCTCAATTTCGACATTAGCGACTCCTTTAGCATGAATTTTAAGCGTGTTATTCTCAAATTCTGTTTCCACGCCAATAAAATGCAGAATGTGCTGCATAGTATAAATATCCGCAATATCAGGCACGTTGCGTAAGGTAACAGGCTCATCAGTAAGCAATGAAGCGGCGATGATAGGCAAGGCAGCGTTTTTAGAACCGCTTACGCGCACTTCCCCCTTCAACTGCTCTCCACCTGTGATGAGGAAACGATGTGTATGCATATTTTATTTGGTTGTCGTTGTGGTTGTAGCAGCTGGTCCCAAAAGAGACTACACCTTTTAGCCAAACCCATACTAGCAGCCACAACTACACCTTTAAACAAATTTACAAGAACATACTATTGTTAAATTAACAACTTTATGCTATAATATAGTATTGAATAACTGAATTTGACGTATAGACAAAATATTTTTAAAAACTAAAAATTAAAAACTAAAAACTTGGTAGGACTATTTTATGTCACATTACTGATTATTACAACCTTAGTCTGGGGATACATATTTTATAAAAAAGACTATCACCCCCAGCCGTTTAAGGTAATCGCGCAAAGTTTTGGAGTAGGACTTTTTGCCATGGCACCGGTTTTTGGATACAGATACCTGTACCAGAATTTTCTGCCAATGCTGTCAGAATATGAGATTTTTCAACCCTTACTAGGGTCAGCGTTACTTAGCGGTATTCTCATATTTATAGCCAACTTAGCCCTACTTTCCTTAATCCTGTTCATATTAAGCGGGGTTGTTTCACTGGTGCTGAATTTTTTCAATCATGCGATTCTCACGAACCTCAAAAACGCACTAAAAGATGAGCCCTTAGGTTTTACAGCTGTCAGCCTTTTAATTGGCTTGATTATCTATTTGCAGACATTATTCCAGAATTGGTTTGATCATCCGATTATCGGCACGGTACTGGGAACCATTTTATTCCTAGCGATTGTCGAAGAATACATCAAACATCTGATTGTCAGGATTACTGATGACAAGAAATTACGGGATATTGATGATGCTATCACTTTGAGTATTGTGGTGGGACTGGCATTTGCATTTATCGAAAATATTATTTACAGCTTGGCAGCTGGCGACATGGGCATTATTTTTTACCGTAGTATGGTGACAATTCCTATTCACCTGGTCGCTTCAGGTATTTTTGGGTATTACTACGGTCTCGCCCATTTTGCAAAACCAATAGTTAAGCTGGAAGGAGATAAAAACACACATCATGAAAAATGGCTGGCAAAACTACTTACCTTAAAACGAACAACTGTTTACAGGGAGGAAAAAATTATTGAAGGAATATTCTTTGCAACCATGTTTCATGCAGTTATGAATTTGTTTTTCGAATTCAGTTTAGGCTACTTGGCTGTTCCGTTTATTGTATTGGGTATTGTTATTATTTTTCACCTCTATAAAGTAGGTCAAGCGGAATATAGACTTATAGCCAGGTTAAAACAAAAATTGCTCAGAAAAAAACAGTCAACAAAAAACTAGCTTAATGCTGGCTTACTGACTATTAAGATAATTGGGTCACATCCAAATATCCTTCTTCATCTGATCGTTCAATGGTCAAGCGGAGTTTTTCACGTAAGTGCTGAATAGGAATCATGCCAGCCTCAATTGCCTCATGCACATCTTCACCGATGTGTCCCTCTTCCCAGGCTTGCTGAAGAAGGTTTCCGAACTGCTCAAAGGTAAGTTTGTGGGTCTTTTTAGGGGGCATGGGCAATTAAAGTAATCTTATTATTATACACTCTTTTTAGCCGAAAATCAATGCTTTAAGTCTAAAAAACTTTACATAAATTGATTAAAACTGGTAATATGTATCCACAATGTCATAAGTGTACGATTAGTTATTAACAATCACCTCACCATGAATAAAAACGAAAAAGGATTATTAACTTTGCTTTTAATAATAGTGGCAGTAGTCTTAATCTGGTTTTTTGTATTAAATAAATATCAAGATGTAGATGATCTCCCAGATGTTAATCTGGCCACACCTGTTGTAGAACAACCGATTAAAATCAACAATGTTCTTGAGACTACAGTTTCTGTTGTAAATCCGGACGAAGACTAATAATAAAAGTTAAATAAAGGCCTGGCCAGAAATGGCCGGGTTTTTTATTTATATTGACAAACCGAAATTTACGTGCTAAATTAACACCCTTCCCAAAGGATACTAAGCCTGAGTTGCCGCCCTAACGACACAAATTATACGTTACGCGCCTTGGGCTTTTATTAAATCAGATTAAGGATTAAAGATTTAAGATTAAGTTGGCTCCCCGATCATTATTCCTTAACGCTCATCCCGATAAATTATTATGAAACATTATTTATGCGGGTTTTTAATTATTACCCTTTTGCTATGTCAGCCAATTCATATGGTTGCAGTTGAAGGCACGGATACGAATCCGCGCCCAGAAGAAAGTAAAGATATTGAAACAACCGACGAACCAATTAACCCCCCTGCCGATGAACAGCCAGTAGACGAACCGCCAACAAATGAGTCCGATGATACAGAAGAAACGTCAGATGACAACACCGTAGGACCGCAGGACCCTGCGTTCCCGGATGATGAAACGGATGATGGCACAACCGATGAACTGACCGACCCACCAACCGACGAACCCATTGAAAATCCAACCGACCCACCTGCCGACGAACCACTAGATGAACCGGTCGATCCGCCTACCGATGAACCACCGCCAGACAGCCCACCACCCGATGAGCCCATCGACGACACCGTAGAAACGCAGGACCCTGCGTTCCCAGATGATGAAACGGATACCGATGACCCAATCGACCCACCAACCGACGAACCGGATGAAGGCGAGGATATAAATCCTCGCCCAGAAGAACCACCCCATCTCACAATCAATGAATTGATGATCGGCTCGGAAGTAAATCCGGAAAAAGATTCATGGATTGAATTTTATAATCCAACGGATAGTCCAATCGACCTTGCCGACTGGCAGATACGTGGCGTAACAGCAGGCGGCAGGTGGATTGATATAGTAAGCGAACCACAAACAATTGAACCGGACGGATATTTTTTGTTTTCCTATTATTCCAACAGCAGTTACTCGGCACTTTCCGTAAAACCTGAGATGACAAAATCATCCATTTTTTTTGAAGCCGGCCCAATTGAGATTGAAATAAAAGATCCATCGGAACAAATAATGGATAAAGCGGTGATGGACCACAGTTTATCCGATGAATTCAGATCGTATGAACGTATTTATCCAATTGCGGATGGAGATTTAGCTGAAAATTGGGAAAGATCCAATAAGCAAATCAATTTAAAAGAAGATTTACTAATTACATTCGCAACACCAAATAGCAAAAACAGCTGTCATCCGGAATTTGAGGAAGATGAACCTCCAAATGACGAAACGGATGATGAAACAACCGAAGAAACTGAAGGCCAGGAAGACGAAACAAATGATGATCCGCCACCTCAGCCACCTGCCCCACCACAAATAACTTATCCTTCCTATCAATTGATAAATGAATTTATGGTAAATCCGGAAGGCAATGACACTGAAGGCGAATGGATTGAACTTTACAACAATACGAACAGTCCGATAGACATCAGCAATTGGTATTTGGATGATGCGGAAGGCAACAGCAGTCCTTACAAAATAAATTATCTTGTATTACTGCCAAATGAATATCGGACAATAAATGCACCCACCTTAAACCTTTCCTTAAAAAACAGTGATGATGAAGTTAGACTTTTGGATCCAAACAAAGAGGCAAAAGAAACAATCCGCTATTTTGATGCACAGGAAGACTTAAGTTATGCAAAAAAAGAAAATGGTGATTTTGACTGGACTCCGCTGGCAACTCCGAAAATGCCTAATCAATTTCCTGCTCCGCCCAAAGCTTATCGGCTGGATGATGTGGTTTTTAAAAGCGTGCTTCCTAATCCCGATGGAAAAGACGGTGGCAATGAAGCAATCACACTTAAAAATAATTTAAACGAAATTGTTGAATTGGCAGGCTGGACTTTAGTTAATCAGAAAAACAAAACTTATGAGCTAATCGGTATACTTAATCCATATCAAAAATGGACTATTAATCCGGCTGATATTGGCTTGAATCTCGTTAACAAGGCAGATCAGCTGAGCTTGATTGATCCTGCAGGAAATCTGATTGATCGGATTAACTGGATGGATGCACCAAGCGACCAAATCATCTTTAAGCCTAATTATTTCCAGGATGGCCTGAAGGCCAGAGTCATTGAAGTGATTGATGGCGATACGATTGTTGCGGAAATAGATGATGAGCTGTTTAAAGTCCGGTTAATCGGAGTGGATACACCTGAAACTGTTCATCCATTTCAACCGGTTGAAGAATTTGGAAAACAGGCAAGTGATTATTTAAAAGGCCTGTTAAACAATCAGACGATTACATTGGGTTTTGATGAAAGTAAAATGGATAAATACAACCGTTTGCTGGCCTATGTATATTTTGGAAACATATTTATTAATGCAGATCTGATTAAAAATGGATATGGCTATGTTTACACATATTTTCCATTCAAATATTTGGATGAATTTATCCAATATGAGCAGTATGCCAAGGAAAATGGTTTAGGTTTATGGCAAAACGAGGATGTAAGCCAGATTATTGAAGATGAACATCTGGAAGACGAATTAAATCTAGAAAATATAGAAGAACTGGTAATTGATGAAAATATAGAAAATAATGAAGAAATTGCAGATACGGCGCTTGAGCCAGCCATCGCATGCCCAACAGATGGTTTAAAAATTGATGCCATCTTGCCAAATCCGCAAAAAGGCGAAACAGTGGAATGGATACGTATTATTAACCCAACTGCCGAAAAAATCTGCCTAAATGGCTGGCAATTGGATGATATTCAGGAAAAAGGCTCCAAACCCTTTAAAATCAAGGGTGGCGCTATTGCATCTGGGGGCGTACGGACGTTTAGGAAGCAGGAAACGAAGATTATCCTCAATAACAGCGATGATTGCGCCAACCTCATTAATCCCATTGGTGATGTGGTAGATCGGATTTGCTACGGAAAAACTCACAAGAACGAGGTTTTTACGCACGAAGGCGGTAACTGGGTTTCGAAAAAAACAAACAGTAAAAAAGCCCCACTGGCAAAGGGGATTGGGGGGTTGTCTCCTCCTCAAACAAAGCAAGAAGATGGAGCCTGGGAACTCAAAAACGAAACTCTGAATGGCAAAATCACTTTTATTTATGATGAGGGGGAAACTTTATATTTGGAATTAGATAATCAAAAAACAGTTCCTGTATCTTATGCAGGCAGCCAAATGGATATGGGCATGACTAAACAATTGGTGGATTTAAGCCAACCAGTCATTTTACATGTACGGGCTTTTGGTGATAATCGTGAATTGATTGGAATTGATCAGGAAGTGCAACAAATAGTTGAAAATGCTGACAAGATGCCCATTGAATTTAAATATCTACTTGGCTTAATTGTCATTGGATGTGGATTATACGGATTTAAAAGAAAATTCTTTTACAATCCCTTCAAAAAAAGACTGATTAAAATCAGATAAGGGGGAGTCTTTGGCGGCCTATCTCCCCACATATACTACGTGCTACTACCTTCGCACTCACCGTCCGGATTGCAGATATCGAATCCTTCCGAACGGCATTGCCCATGGTTGTTGCACGACCTCGTACAGCGTCGGGGATCCAACTGCTCACTGCAGTACCCGTCTTTGATGTCGGAACAGTCAGCATCCTCGTCACATAGACGATTAGCATCAGGTGGATCTGATGAAGAAGTATCACATGCCCCGTTCTGGCATACCTGATCAAGAGGACACTGTTCATCGGCCGTACAGGCCGTGCAGTGATCGCTCACACAGATATGTCCATCGGAACAGTCTTCCGGGAGATTACAAAGCCCGGCCAAAAAGCATTCTGGCGCGGTGTCTAAGCAATCCCAACCCATCTCTGTACACGGTGTACAATCATCAACAGGTGTTGTTTGCAGACAACTCCCGTCAGACAAGCACCTGAACTCGGTGCATTCTTCTTCGGTACCGCAGGCGCTACAATCTCGGTCAGCAGGACAGCAGTCCCGCCCAGCTTCGCACTTCGACAAGCATTGGTCGTCTGTGCAATGGAAACCAGCTTCGCAGTCATCCCAAGTATCACACGTGGGGATGTTGGGAGCCTGCAGGCACATTCCATCCACGCAGTAAGGGGTGGTGTTTTGCGGGCAATCCGCGGATTTCTCGCACTTGAGCTT
>SDBT01021191.1_pt1 | contig 10162 bp, 13 predicted proteins | sample 2277101 | NCBI WGS metagenome assembly SDBT01 (sample SAMN10404973, study PRJNA504765) | marine sediment metagenome | isolation source: marine sediment core GS10_PC15, 103 cmbsf | place: Arctic Ocean: Southern Knipovich Ridge | collected 2010
ATATTACTGAGTCGATAAGGGGTGATCACTGACTCTTTTTAGACCATGTTTTGAGAAAATCTGTGAGAGGTTTGAGGCCTTCCCTGCTCATGGCTGATACGATTACATGTGGCTGGTACTGTTCAAGTTGTGGCTTTATTGTATCGAGATCGTCAACTTTATCAGCTTGGTTAAACACATAGAGCATCTCTTTTTGAAGATCGAGATCATCGAGAATGCTTTGTACGACGTTGATCTGAGATTCCCAGTTGGTATCTGAAATATCAACGACTTGAATGAGTAAATCTGCATATTGCAGTTCAGAAAGAGTTGATTTAAATGCCTCAATTAAACGATGTGGTAACTGTTGGATGAAGCCAACGGTGTCTGAAAGGACGCCAATTTGCTTGCCATCAACAAAAAGTGCACGGGTTGTGGTGTCCAAAGTGGCAAAGAGCCTATCCTCTGCAAGAACGTCACTTTTGGTGAGTGCGTTTAAGATGGTTGATTTTCCTGCATTGGTGTATCCAATAAGGCATAATTGCGGCACCTTGCGTTCAAGCCGTTGCTTGCGTTGTATACTTCGTGTTTTTTGAATTTTTTCGAGTTGTCGTTTTAATTTCAAAATTTGCTGATCAATATATCGCCGTTCTCGTTCTTTGGCTTTTTCTCCTGGCCCACCACGTAATCCGGTAATACCAGCTTGTTGCTCAAGGTGTATACCCTTTCCGGCAAGGCGTGTTTTTTTATGCTGTAAAAGAGCAATGCCGACCTGTGTTTTTCCTTCTGCCGATAGAGCTGCTTTTTCAAAAATATCCAGAATAAGATCTGTACGATCAGTGATATCGCAGTCAAGATAATCTTCTAAATTCCGTGCTTGTTGTGGGGTGAGCTGTTCGGAAATAATAACGTGCTCAATATGGTGAGTCTCACATACTTGTTTGATATCTTCGAGCTTTCCTTTGGTGAAAAAGTAAGCGGTATCAAGATCTCTTAACTTAATCGAAAGAGCTTCTCGATACGTAACTCCATCCGCTTTGACGAGGTTCAGAAATTCATCAAAATATGCCTGGAGATGGCGTGTTTTATTGTATGGTGCATGCACCATAACTAAAAGTGTTTCTGGGTGTAGGGTGGTGGAAAGATTGGTTCGCTTACTCATGCCGATATGCCGATCCATTCAATAGATTCAAGAGATAAGATCATAAAAGCATTCTATATGTAATGCTGAAATTGTCAAGGGAATAGGGGTATTTACAGGTTTATTCATGAAATTTTCCTGCAAAAGTGCAAAAACCCTTGAAAATAAAGAGCTTTTTTTGTTATGGTGGGGTTGTATAGGAGTTTAACCTTATGAGGAAAAGGAGTTCGTATGAAGAAGGTATTGCTTTCTATTGCTCTCTTGGGTAGTTTTTCATTGTCTGCTGCAGATATCTCAAAGCTTACAAGTGCAGTGCTTGATAACAATGTTCGGAAAGTCAAGTCGGATTTGCGTGGCGATATTTCTGTGCAAGAATTGAGAAGCTTGCACGCGATGGCAATGCAAAAAAACGAATTTTATACCATGAAACTTCGCAATTGGAAGCGGGCGGCAGACTTAGCTATAGGTGGTGCTGGGCTTGCGACGGTTTTAGGTGCTGCTGTCGGTGCAATGAGCGGAGCTATTGTTGGTGAGAGTCGACGACCAATAGTAGACGTGGGAATAGGTTTTGTAGTAGGTGCTATAGCGGGTGCTGGAGCAGGTGGTGCTACTGGTGGAGCTTTGATTGCTTGGACAAATAGAAAGGTTCAAACATGGCAAAAATTGGCCAGCGAATCTGACCGAATTGTCGAATTGATCAATGATAAGCTCGATGACGCTATGAGCTAGTGTTTTGGTCAATGATAGGAAAAAACTATACGAATCAGCCCCGGGTTATCCGGGGCTGATTCCGTTTTTATCTACTCTTTTGCTGAAATAGTGTGGCATGCATTGGCAGGATTTTATTGTTCCTGCCTAAGAAAAATAGGGATATTGCGGTTGCATAAACTATCCATTTTGGTATGGTAATGGAATATTCAAGGTTGTTTAATCTATTACTCTTTAAATGGAGATATTATGAAAAAGTTAGTCATTGTTTCAGCTATTGCAGTAGGGTTGAGTGGTTCTATGAGTGCAAGTATGCCTGATGTAACCGGTTGGCAAAGTGTAGCCAATGCATCCGCCACATTGGTCAAGGATAAACAAGTTCAGCAACGAGCTCAGCAATCCGTTAGAAAGATTGTTATGTCACTTCAAGAATTTGTCTCATATGGTATGAATAAAATTGCTGAGAACTCAGACAAGCAAGGTAAGGCAAATCTTAAAGAAGTATTGAATCGGGTCGAAAAGCTACTCGGAAAATATACGGTAGCTTTTGAGGCTGGAGATTTTGATGCTTTGAGTGAAAAAACCCAGCAAGAAATTACTCAATCTGTGCAAGAATTAGTAATGATTTGCATGCCATTAATGGCTATGATCAGTCAAGCAGATGTTTCATTTTCAAAAGATGATGCGTTTGTAAAAAGCCTTCGCATGGAGTTCTTTAACGGTATCCGTACGATGGTTGCTCAAGTTAATAAAGACCTCAAATAAGTATAATGTTATTGATCAAGGCCTCGAGCAATCGGGGCCTATTTTTTTAATCAACTGACTTGAATTATCTGCAAGCTTGTGAAACTCTTAATATTTGCAAGATATTTTATTGATAGGATGTAGTTTTATGTTTGATTTTCTGTCTCAAAAATTTTCCTCTATTTTCTCTGGTTTGAATGGTAAAAAATCGCTCGATGAAAAAACGGTAGACGTGGCACTTGAGCAGGTGAAAGAGGCGTTGCTATCGGCAGATGTTCCCTATGATTTAGTACAAACATTTGCGCAACAGATAAAAGATGAGGTGATAGGGCAGAAGGTATCGAGCTCATTAAAACCATCTGAACAACTTATGAAAGTGGTGAATGATCGAATGGTCGATTTTTTGGGTGGTGAGAAAACGATATTTTCAGTTCAAATTCCTTCTGTGGTCATGGTTATGGGCTTGCAGGGTTCTGGAAAAACTACCACGATAGGTAAGCTTGCGCACTATATTGCAAAAGAGGCAAAGAAGCGTGGAAAAGAACGCCGTATTCTTGCTGCATCAGTGGACTATTATCGTCCTGCTGCAATCGATCAGCTTGAAATTCTTGCAAAGCAGGCGCAAATTGCATTCTTTAGAGCACAATCAAATAATCCAATTGCGGCGGCAAAAGAGATTCATGATCATTGGCGAGCCAATAATTATGAAATATTGTTACTTGATACAGCGGGGCGTTTGCATGTAGATAATGTGATGCTTGAAGAGCTTCGTACCTTAGATATCAATCTGAGACCAAAGCATAAATTTCTTGTGTTGGATGCTATGACAGGGCAGGAATCGTTAGCGGTCGCGAAAGCCTTTGATCAAGGAGTAGGTTTTCAGGGTGCCATTTTGACTAAAATTGATAGTGACACGCGTGGTGGGGCAGCATTTTCATTTCGCTATGCTTTGAAAAAACCGATTGTTTTTATGGGTTCCGGTGAGAAATTAGATGATTTAGAACTTTTTTATCCTGAGCGAGCAGCCAGCAGGATGCTGGGTATGGGTGATATAAAGAGCTTGATTGAGAAAGCCGAGCAAAAAATTAAGGCTGTTGATCAACAAGCAGTATATCGTTCGTTTCAGGATGGCAAGATGAATTTGCAGGATTTTGCCCAGCAGATGGATATGGTGAACAAACTCGGTTCATTATCTTCAATTATGAAGTATATGCCTGGTATGGGCAATATATCGATCTCTTCAGATCATATGGAACAGGGGCAGCAAGAAATGAAACGATTCCGGGCAATTATAAGCTCCATGACGCAAAAAGAGCGTGTGTACCCTCGTATTTTGAGTGATTCTCGCAAGGGCAGAATAGCCAAAGGGGCAGGAGTGGTGGTTGCTGAGGTGAATAAGCTTCTTTCGAGATTTGAACATATGCAACAATATGCTAAACTAATAAAGAAATCTGGTGGTCTTGGCCGCTTTTTTAAATAGATAGTACTAACTCAATGTGCGACATAAGGAAATAATATATGTCAGTTTCTATTCGTCTTTCTCTTATTGGTACCAAACATGTACCATTTTTTCGGATTGTAGTTGTTGATTCTCGCAAGAAGCGGGATGGTGCGGTATTGGAAAATATTGGTACCTATGATGGGTTGAAAACAAAGCTCGTTACGTTCAGACCAGAACGATATGATGCATGGGTAAAGCTTGGTGCGCAGCCAAGTGATACTGCAAAAAAAATATATCGTTTATTTAAACAACAGGGTGATGCAGCGAAATTAGAAACAGCCCCAAAGAAAACAGTTGCTGCAAAGAAGGTTGAAACAAAAACAACCAAACAAGTAGAAAAAACTAAACCGGCTGAACAAATAAAAGCTGCAAAAACGAGCGATTCTTCAGATAAAGATGCTGCTCAGGAGTAACAGTATATGACCAAAGAACTTGTTGAGTATGTAGTTAAACAGCTAGTGAATTATCCTGATGAGGTTCGAGTTTCCGTTGTTAAAGTAAATAATGGTACGTCGCTACTCGAGATTGCTGCTCATGAGCAAGATCGTGGGAAAATTATTGGCAGGGCTGGGCAAACTATCAAGGCACTCCGTATGCTCGTGAATGCTATTACTGATGACAAAAAAATTTCGGTTGATATTGCAAAACAAAAATGAACATATCAGTTGTTACTGTTTTTAAAGAATTATATGAGCCGTTTTTACATACAAGTCTTATTAAGCGTGCCCAAGAAAAAAAATTACTTTCCATTCAAACGACCAGTTTTTTTGATTATGTGAATCCGAAAGAACGAATCGATGCGTCAACGTTTGGTCCGGGCGCTGGCATGCTTATCAAGCCGGTTGTTGTTGAAAAGGCAATTGATAGTTTGGAGCAGCGTCATGGACGTGCGTTCAAAATTTTCTTTTCTCCTCAAGGCAAACAACTAAATCAACCATTACTGAAAAAGATTGCAACCAAGGCGCAAGAAGTTGGTCATCTGATGCTGATTTCCGCTCGGTATGAGGGGATGGATGCGCGGGTAGAACAACGGTATGCCGACATGACGGTTTCGGTGGGAGATTTTGTTTTGATGGGTGGAGATATTCCGGCCATGATGCTTATGGAAGGAATGCTACGCCTTATTCCGGGCGTGGTTGGTAAGCAAGAATCGGTTGAGCACGAATCTTTTTCGGGGCCATTCTTTGATTATCCGGAATATACTGAGCCGGTTGAATGGCAGGGAATGAAGGTTCCCGATATTGTCCGTTCTGGAAATCATGCTGAAATTGAAAAGTGGCGTATGAATAAAGCGGCGCAAAAAACGGTGCTGAATAATTTTGATTGGTTACGCAGTTCTGCGCTTACCGATACACAAAAAAACTGTGCGGCATCCTATATTCCGCCCCATTATGTTGTGTTGATGCATAATGACGTGTTGGTTGGATCGCAAAATCAGATGGGTGCAACGTCGGTGATGTCGATTGATATTCATGATATTGCACGTTCTGCACGAACCTATGGATTGAAGCAGTTTTTTATGGTCACATCACTTGTTGACCAACAAACCATTATCAAAAAATTTCTTTCATTTTGGAAAGAGGGGGGTGGTGTTACGTATAATAAAAAGCGTCATGAAGCGATGAGTGATGTAACGGTTGTCGATACGCTTGATCAGGTAGTTGCTGCTATCCAAAAGAAAGAGGGCAAAAAACCTCTTTTGGTGGCAACCTCAGCACGCACGGCTCCGGGTGAACCTATTACGTTTTACGATCAGCAGAAGGTATGGGCGCATGATCGCCCGGTGGTATTGGTATTGGGAACAGGACAAGGACTTTCGACTCAGTTGATAGATCGCTGTGATTATACGCTGAATCCAATCCATGGATTCTCTGAATTTAATCATTTGTCGGTGCGCTCAGCGGCAGCGATTATTATGGATCGGTGGTTGGGTATCAATGAACAATATGAGAAAAAATTGCCAGAATAACCGTTTTTGACTATATTGAGCTATATCATAAATGATTCTACTATAGTAACGATAGATTGAGGAATAAGAGCTATGAAGGCGCAAGGCTACACAAAAGAAACAATTTCCCAAATAGGCATTTCAAAAATAGATTTTCCTGAGTTTAGAGAAGGTGATACGATTGCTGTTCACCAACGCATCAAAGAGGGTGATAAGGAACGTATCCAGATCTTTCAAGGTGATGTAATTGCTATGCACAAAGAGGGAGCCTCAACTACCTTTACCATTCGAAAAATTGGTGCACACGGAATTGCAGTAGAACGCAAATATCCGATTTATTCACCGATTATAAAAAGTATCAAGGTGATTAAAAGAGGTGATGTGCGTCGTGCAAAATTATATTATGTGCGTGATCGTATAGGCAAAAAAGCTCGCTTGAAAGAAAAAGTTTTAACGCGTGAGCAAAAAGAAAAACAAGCAGCAAGCAAAGTTTCGGTTAATACATCAACTAAGACGCAAGACTAGTAGACGTGATATGCGATTTGGTATAGACGAGTAATCTCATTGAGGATTTAATGAACTATTCATTACTTTGTCTTTCTTTAGCAATGCTTTTATCATCTTGTGCAAACTCTTCGCAATTGTCTGAAAGCAAAGCAGACAGAAAAAAAACGCATTATCATATTGCAAAGAAATTACATGCTTCCGCTGATCCAGAAATTGATATTCTTCGGCAACAGGAAGCAAAACTTTCTGATATTCCGTTGCCCGGATTTTCTCAGCCTATACCAGAATATTATTCAGGGGATGATGGCTTAGTGCTTGGCTATCGAACCACACTTTCGGCAGATGATTTGTGTTCTTTCTATCAAACAGAGATGGAACGAGAAGGGTGGCTGGCGAGTGCAAAACAGTTTTGTGGTCAGATTTCTTCTTTAAGTTTTGAAAAGCCTGATCGTGTGTGCAGGGTGTCGATAGTATCACAACAAAAACAAACAGAAATTATTATTTTTACAGGTCAAAAAGATCTTGAGAGTGCTTGACGGATTTTTGGTGCATTCTTTTTTTCTTACTAACATCTTTATGCATGGTTTCGCGTAGTTGTTCGCGGAATCTTTTTTTTGGTCGTTTGTCTTGCGTTGTGTGTTGTTGCGTGTTTGCAAAATACAGCGGCGTATTATATTGAATACTATCTGATCCAAAACGTCTTTGAAAATCTATTTGTGTGGCGCATGCGATATGGGTCAGAAGGATGATACTGCAGAGTGCAATTATTTTTTTCATAGCAGGTCTCCTATACGGTTTTATGATATTTGTTCAGAATACCATGAAAATGTGTGACAAAAACAAAAGGCAGTTCCCAAAAGAGAAGAATTAATGGGGAACCGCCTTTTTGAGTGTGGGATAAAAATATGTATTATAGATTGCCACCGCCCATGCCACTGCTCATACCATAACTTACTTGATAGCTGCGAATGTCAGCGTTTACTCGATCAATGCTTTTTTGGATGCGAGCACGTTTTCTTTCTGATTTTGCGTTGCTTTGTCGACGCGTTAAACTATCTCGTTTGCTATGCAGTCTGTCGAGTTTATATTGTGGGTCTCGTGGTGAAGTTGATGCACCAAATATGCTACCTCCTGCCAGACCAATACCACCACCGACTATAGCTCCGGTTCCGCCACCAGCAATTCCACCAATTGCAGCACCCGTTACTCCGCCAAGCAGTCCGCCCCTAATGGTTCGTTCAGCTCTATCATCGTTGTTATAATAGGCAACTGATTCATTGCTGACAGCCAGTGCCATACCAAGAACAAATAATCCTGATACAATATAGTTCTTCTTCATCTACTCTCCTTTGGTTTTTATTAATACGAATTCTCTTTTTTTACATCTACTGGATTTGATTCATGATTTTGTTGATAGGTTTGTCTGACGTGTCGTTGTTCAGTTGTTTGTGTGGGATTGGTTCGTGCGGATCTGTTGTTATAATTACTCCGTAATGCCTTTATGAGAAAATAACCACCGATTGCACCACCCACTATTCCGAGCGGTACCCATTTTGCACTTCCGGCCACACCAGCAATCACACCACCGGTACCAGCGCCAGCAAGTATACCAACAGCAGTATTGCGATCAGTGTGATTATTGTTGCGTCTGTGATTGTTTCTTCTTGCATCAAGCGAATGCGCAGCGCCTGCAAGTAGGCCAAGAATAGTAATAGTAAGAATTGCTTGCTTCTTCATTCTTCATCTCCCTTTTTTGTTTTTCTTCTTCCCCCTCATATTACTTGATTAAAGGCCGTAAAATCAATGGTTTTGGGTAAAAGGGGGTGTTGGAAATCGGCGATTGGGCTATTGAAGCTTCTGGACGATCTTATAGAGTTTTCCTGCCCCCAAAAGAAGTATCAAATCATTAGGTGTAATAGTAGGGATAAGGCTGGATTTGATAGCATGAAAGTCGGGGTCAAAGGGGGCATATGAAACGGAAAATCGAGGATTGTAGGCTTGCACAGTTTGCTCCAGTTGAGTTCCGATGATGCCTGCTATAGGTGTTTCGCTTGCAGGATGAATATCGGTAATAATCAAATGATCGATATCGCTTTGCAGAAATGTTTCAATAAATAAATCCCACAGTTTATGTGTTCTGGTATAGCGATGAGGCTGAAAGACCACGATCAGTTTATTGTGTGCTCGCTTTTTTGCTACCTGTAGTGCGCAGGAAATTTCTTTTGGGTGATGGCCATAATCATCGAAAAGTTCTGCGCCTTTATAGGTGCCACGATACGAAAATCGGCGTTCAATACCTTTGAATGATTGCAATGCATTTGCAATAACGGGCAGAGAAATTTCTAGTTGGCGCGCAAGTGCAATTGCAGCAAGCGCGTTCAACACATTATGTTTGCCTGGCATATTAATGTTTATTGTTCCGAGTGGTTCTTCCTGGTTTTTGTGGCATAAGGTGAACGTTGAATGGGCTGCATGCAAGTGAATAGCAGTTGCATAAAAATCTGCACGTGGACTCAGGCCATATAAAATTGTTTTTACGGTTAAAATAGGAAGAATTGATTGGATGTTTTCATCATCAATACATAAAATTGCGGTTCCATAAAAGGGGAGGTGGCTCAAAAATTGTTTAAACGTTTGTTTGATGTCGTCCAGATCTTTATATGTTTCAAGATGTTCTAGATCGATGTTGGTTACTATTGCGAGCGTTGCATGAAGATTCAAAAGTGATCGATCACTTTCATCTGCTTCTGCAACTAAAAAATCTCCTTTGCCAATACGAGCATTGTGAGAAATTGTTTTGAGGTGTCCACCAATAATAACCGTTGGGTCTAATTTTGCTTCTAGTAAAATATGAGAGATTAAAGAAGTTGTTGTTGTTTTTCCATGTGAGCCGGCGATCGCGATACTGTATTTCATGCGCATCAGTTCTGCAAGCATGAGGCCACGGGTAATGGTTGGAATGGTGCGTTGTTGTGCGGCGATAATTTCGGGATTATTGCTTTGAATTGCTGATGAATATACAACGGTATCAATAGAAGAATCATGGCATGCAGGAGTGTTGTTCCCTTGATAGATGGTGCAGCCGATTTTTTGCAATGTTTTAATGCTTGATTGATCGAGATCAACATCGCATCCAGAAATTGTATACCCCTGATATTGCAAAATAGTGGCGATGCCACTCATGCCAATACCACCGATACCAATAAAATGAATATGTGCCTTTTTTTTATACATTCAGGATCCGTTTTATTGTTCTTGTAGTGTTTCCAAATCCTTCCGCAGCTGAAGCTCTTTTTCACGTTTGCAATTAGGTGTCCAGAAGTTGCCTTCCTCGCATCTTTTCAAAGTTACTCGTTGTCCTACATTATTAAAGGCTTCTTGCTTTGATGCAATTTCTTCTATTAATTCCGTGTCTGATATATCGTTATTGTCTATTTTTCTTGCGATAGCGAACAATATCATCATGAAGTTTATTTGTTCATTTTCAAATCGTTGATAGCCGCCTATCCGTTGTTGTGTTTTCTCATCTACAAGTTCTGTTTTCCCATCTACAAGGCGAAGCAAAGGAGGACGTTTTGATTTGCCCGCCAATAGTGCCCATGGCGTTAGAATGGCTAGTGTAATAACGGACAAA
>SDBT01021192.1_pt1 | contig 10162 bp, 9 predicted proteins | sample 2277101 | NCBI WGS metagenome assembly SDBT01 (sample SAMN10404973, study PRJNA504765) | marine sediment metagenome | isolation source: marine sediment core GS10_PC15, 103 cmbsf | place: Arctic Ocean: Southern Knipovich Ridge | collected 2010
AACAATCAACAATGCAAAACAAACCCAAAACAAACCCAACCTGTCACGGCGTAGCCTCTCAGGCTCGGCGTAGGCCTTCGCCGAAGCAGGCTGGCGAAGCCGGATCAAACCCAAAAACCTCTCACGCAGCGAACTTCTCGCCAACGCTGGCAGGGCCGCCCTGGTTTTTGTAGTTGTTTTTGTGCTTACCAGCTGCGCCCCTAAGATGCTCAGGTTCGAGCGGGTTAGAATCGGCAGCACCACCTGCGAGGCGGCCTCTGCATTTGACGTCGATAACGACGGCGACATCGACATCGTTTCGGGCCAATACTGGTTCGCCGGGCCGGATTTCAAAAAGCAGTACAAAATTTGCGATGTTCTACAGGAAAACGAGTACTACGATGACTTCGCAGATTACCCGCTCGATGTGGACGGCGACGGCAAGCTGGACATCGTTACCGGCGGATGGTGGGGCAAGACGCTCCGCTGGCGCCAAAATCCCGGCGGCCGTACCATCAACTGGAACGTCCACGACATCGCCGAAACCGGCCCTGTCGAGACAATCCGCTTCTGGGACGTGGACGGCGATGGATTCCTTGAGGCAGTTCCAAACGCCGGCGGCAGTGTTACCGTCTATAAACTCATCCGCGATTCAGCCGGCAGGGGTACGGGTAAGTTCACCAAACATGTGATTAAAGACAGCGGCTGTGGCCACGGCCTTGGTTTCGGTGACATTAACGGCGACGGCAGGGGCGACTTCATCGTCCCGGACGGATGGCTCGAAGCACCCGAAGACCCCTTGCACGCTAAGTGGACCTGGCACCCGGAATTCAAACTCGGAAGCGCCAGCATTCCGATACTCGTTGACGACATTAACGGAGACGGCCTGGCCGACCTGATAGTGGGACAGGCACACAATTACGGACTCTACTGGATGCAGCAAAAGCAAGACCACGCCGGCAGGCGCACCTGGACCAAACACGTCATCGATTCAGCTCGCTCGCAATACCACGATATGATGCTGGCCGACATTGACAACGACGGCAAGGTCGAATTGATTACAGGCAAGCGCTACCGCGCGCACAACGGCAACGACCCGGGCTCTGCCGACCCGGTCGGTGTGTACTACTTTGAAATCGACACCGGCAAATTCAGTCGCATAACGCTTGATTACGGCCCGCCGTCAAAGGCCAGCGGTGTCGGGATATACTTCTGGGTAGCTGACATCACCGGCAACGGCTTCAAAGACATCCTCGCGCCCGGCAAAGAAGGGCTTTATCTGTTCAAGAACCTCGGCCCATAATCCAAATAATCAATTCTACAGGTGCCAGGGGCTGCGCTTAGGCCGGGATAACAGGCGATTAGCCGCAGCATCGTTGACAAATAACTCCCGGACCGGGTCCCATTTCAAAGGCCTCTTAAGTTGTGATGCGATATTGCCTAAAAGGCAGACCGTCGCCGAACGACAGCCTGTTTCCACATCACACGCTGGTTTACTACGGTCACGAACCGCCTCCAGCCAATCGACATGATGATTACTGCTTTTGTACAGGCGTATATCATTGGGCCTTAATTGTTCTCTTGCCAGACTTTCCGGCCACGTGCGTATATATCTGCGATTGACCTCAACGGTACCCTCGGTGCCGGTAAAGAGAATCCCGTTATTCATTTGGCCGAAATCATCGCGTTTGACAACAACGCCATTGTGATATTTGTATGTAAGCGGCCGGTGCCTGTCAAGGTCCTCCGGTATGATTTCAACCGGGCCGCTTTCGTCCATACCCAGTGCCCACTGTACGATATCAAAGTGATGAGCGCCCCAGTCGGTCATAAGCCCGCCGGAATAATCGTAATAATCCCGCCAGTGTGGAAAAATATTATTGCTTATGTGGGGAGAAAGCACTGCGTTATAAGGCCTGGCCGGTGCCGGCCCAAGCCACATGTTCCAGTGAAGATACTGCGGCACCAGCTCAGCAGGCAGGTCACATCCCACCGGCGTCATCGGGTAATTGCCGCTTTTTATGTTCACAAGCACCGTTTTCAATTCGCCTATATAACCATTGCGAACCAGCTCGCACGCCTGGTGGAACTGGCCGGCCGCCCGCTGCATACTGCCGGTCTGGAAGACCCTCTGGTATCGCCGGACAACCCTGACCATTGCCCTTGCCTCGGAAATTGTCAGAGAAAGCGGTTTTTCGCAGTAAATGTCCTTTCCTGCTTTGGCGGCACAGTCAACCATAACCGCGTGCCAGTGGTCGGGTGTGGCGATAACAACCGCATCTATATCGTCTCTGGCAAGCAGGTCACGGAAATCACCGCAGCCGGTACAGCCTTTGAAGGTGCCTTTAGCGCTTTTACCGGCGTAATATTGCTCCACCGTCTGCTGAGCACGCTTAAGTTTCAGACCATCAACATCGCAGACGGCAACAACCTGGGTTCCCGAAGCATTCAGGAAACCTTTCAGCAAAGTGCCGTCGCTTTGTTTGCCTACCCCGATAAAGCCCAGCGTAATCCTGTTGCCTGCTGCAGTATCGCCGCCCCTGCCCAGTGCTGACGAGGACACCGCGTATGGCAGCACTAATGCCGCCGCTGCTGCACCGCTGGCTTTCTTCAGGAATTGCCGCCGACTGATGTTTTTCTTTTTTAGCATCGACAAACCTCCCTAAACAAGACTCAAGACTTTGGTCTGTTCAATAATCAATAGTTCAATAATCAATTACAAGCTCCATCCCTGGCGATACTGTCGGCGGACGTACTCATTGGCCTCAGGCACATTGGTAACCTTCATATTCGGTCCATCCCAGTACAATTTTTTGCCCGTTCGAATGGCGATATTGCCCATCAGGACCGCTTCGGTCAACGGGCCGGCGAAGTCAAAATTGGAGCCAGCCGGTTTTCTGCCCTTGCAGGCCTGGAGCCATTCTTTGTGATGGCCGATCGATCTTTGGATAGTTTTCGCCGGCCGCTTGTACGCTTTCATTTTTGACTCTGGTATCAGTCTTGGACTCTCACCGTGATGGTCGCACATCAATAAACCCTTGTCACCTATAAACATCGCACCGCCGCTCTCATCGCCCCAGGCCATACTCCGACGCTCTTCCAGCTCCTGGGGCCTGGGCGGCATCAATCCGCCGTCATACCAGGTCATCTCCACCGGCGGCATATCACCACGGGCGGCGAACTTGTAGTGAACCATAGCTGCTAACGGCCCTGTTTCAGAATTGACCTTGGTGGAACTGGCCTCGACGCTGACAGGGCTGCCCAGTTTAAGGGCCCAGAAGGCCGAATCCATTATGTGGCAGCCCATATCACCCAGCGCACCTGTTCCGAAATCCCACCATCCTCGCCATCTGAACGGCACATAGAGCGGGTGATAAGCCCGATATGCTGCCGGTCCCAGCCACAAATCCCAGTTCAGATTCGGCGGCACTTCCGGCGTATCACTGGGTCGGTCCACGCCTGCGGGAAACCCATACTGTCCCATCGGCCTGTTTGTCCATGTGTGCACCTCTCGCACCGGCCCGATAGCCCCGTCCCAGAGCCATTCACATATCAGGCGCACACCTTCACCCGAATGGTACTGGTTGCCCATCTGCGTGGCCACTTTGTACTTCCTGGCCGCCTCGGTTAACCGGCGGACCTCATAAACATCGTGCGCCATCGGCTTCTGGACGAATACATGTTTGCCCATCTTGATGGCCATCATAGCCGCCACAGCGTGTACATTATCCGGCGTCGAGACCGTAACTGCGTCGATGTTTTTATCTTCTTTTTCCAGCATTACCCGAAAGTCGTGATATTTCCTGGCTTTCGGGTGTCTGTCGAAAGTTGGCGCCGCCCGGCGGTGGTCCACATCGCACAGCGCCACAATATTTTCCGAACTGACATTCCTGATATCGGAGCTTCCCATTCCGCCTGCGCCGATGCCGGCTATATTGAGCTTTTCGCTCGGCGGTGTATGGCCGGGACCACCCAGCACATGCCGGGGAACAATCGTAAACGCCGTGACAGTCGCAGTGGCACTGCCCAGAAACTGTCGCCGACTGATATTTTTCTTTTTTACCCTCAACAAATCTCCTCGAAACTCCGCCGGTTCGACTTTTTCACACTTTCATCTTCACCCACTTTTGCCTGCTCTTGCCGCTGGCCAGGACGGTATTGATGAACAACATACCGCGAATACCGTCGTCAACATCAGGAAAGTCCAGCACCAGTTTGTCCGGCTTTTGTCGGCTCATTCTTGCGCGTATCGCATCAGTGAAGTTGCGGTATACATTGGCAAATGCCTCGATAAAGGCCTCCGGGTGTCCGCTGGGGATACGGTTACCTCGTCCGGCAGCGGGGCTTTTGGCGGCGATATAAGGATTTCCCCGGCTCCAGACCTGCACCGGACCGTTCTGTTCTTTTACACGCACGTAGTTGGGATGCTCCTGGTACCATTCCAGGCCCTTCTTTTCGCCGTAAACCCAGATGGCAAAGTTATTCTCATCGCCGACTGAAATCTGACTGGCGTATAAAAGTCCCTTGGCGCCGTTATTGAATCGCACCAGGCAGCTGACATCGTCATCGACCCTTCTGCCCCTGACAAACGTCGACAGGTCGGTACAGATGTGCATGATTTTCAGGCCCGTAATATATTCAGCGAGGTTCTCTGCGTGCGTACCGATGTCACCCACGCATCCTGCGCCGCTTTGTTTGGGGTCGGTGCGCCACGTGGCCTGCATCTGGCCTGTCTTTTCCAGCGCCGTTGCCAGCCATCCCTGCGAATACCGCACCACAATCTTGCGAATTTTGCCGAGGTCACCGTCACTGACCATATCACGTGCCAGCTTTACCATCGGGTAGCCGGTGTAGTTGTGCATCAGACCAAACACCCTTCGCGACTTTTTTACAACTGCCCTAAGGGCCTTTGCCTCTTTGACCGTAAGGGTCATTGGTTTTTCACACATAACGTGAAAACCCGCCTGTAAAAGGTCCCTGGCGATTGGAAAATGCCAGTTGTTCGGCGTAGTTACCGCCACAAAATCCATCCTTTTGCCCTCGGGCAATTTCAGTTCCCGCTCAATCATTTCCTCATAAGTTCCATACACCCGCTTACGGTCCAGGCACAACTGGTTTCCCATCTGTCTGGATTTTCGAGGGTCGATGTCGAACGCACCGCCGACAAGTTCAACTCCACCATCCATACGGGCGGCCTTGCGATGTATCTCGCCTATAAATGCACCGGGACCTCCTCCGACCATCCCCATCAGCAAATTCCTTTTTATTCTCATAGCCGCGGCCCTTTCAAAAAACAATCTCTCCAGTATTTAGCGTACCTGAATATTGTCAAATCTCAAAAAAGACAACCTCCCTTAAAGCTGCCTGTTCCGCATGAAAAACCCTGATTATAAGTAATCGGCTTCACAGCACAAGCGCAAATGACCGTGCTTTGCACCGTTTCGGAAAACCCGGACGGCTAAAATCATCATAACACCTTTAATGACAAGACATTGCCAAACTGCCGTCAAAAATACTCTGTTTTATGCTGTACAAGCTGCCAAATCAAAAAGGACCGACAGTCCGCACACGCTGCATACTTTGGGTTGTGAACAGGTCTGTAAAAGATTTGGTCCGAACAATTGATTGTTGAGTTTCACCCCGACCACAGATATAATCAACCGCCGTTTATACGAAACCTGAAACAATTAGGACCTGGAAATGGCTCTTACAAAATCATTAATTTGGGTCGTCTGTGCCTGGCAGCTGCTTTTTGCCGGCTGCGCCGAACAGCAGCAGGTCGTTGAGTTTTGTGTCCCGCCCGGCAGCACCGCCCAGCTGATGCACACAGCAGAAGATGTTCTGGCCGAACTGCATTTTACCATTGACAAAGTTGACGTGGAAAAGGGCTTGCTGCGGACCAGGCCGTTGGCCGGCGCCCAGTTATTCGAATTCTGGCGCAAAGACAATGTCGGGGCATTTAATGCTATGGAAGCGAACCTGCACAGTATCCGCAGAACCGTGGAATTGACTGTCAATCAGCCCGCCGACAAACAGTTGCCGCAATTGTGCGTGGTCTGCAATGTCATAACCGAAAGACTCAGCATCCCCCAACGGCAGGCCAGCGACACCTTGCCGATAACCGAAATGTTCTCTCAAAATCGCTTAACCGCACATAAGCTTGAATTTGAAAGAAACCGCAAAAGAGCTATCACCTGGCTGCCTTTGGGAAATGACCCTCTATTGGAATCCAGGATATTGGAAACCCTTAAACACAGGTTCACACAGGCCCAAAAGGATAAGAAGCTATGAGCGTACTGGTTGCAGGCGGAGCCGGCTATATAGGCAGCAATATGGTGGCCGTATTGGCCAACGAGGGTCTTGAGCCGGTTGTTTTCGACAATTTAAGTAAAGGCCACAGGTCAGCCATTGGCGACACCGTCTTTGTCGAAGGTGATTTGGCGGACTATGACCTCCTGCTGAAAACACTCAAAGAATACAAGGTCGAAGCCGTAATGCATTTTGCAGCGCTGATTGAGGTCAGTGAATCCGTGCGCGAACCCCTGAAATACTTTCACAATAATGTCTCAAACACCCAAAACCTCCTCTCAGCCATGGAATCGGCAGGCGTGGATAAATTCGTCTTCAGCAGCAGTGCCGCCGTGTACGGCATACCCCAACAACCTGCTGTAACCGAAGATTCGCCCAAGGAACCAATAACGCCCTACGGAGAAACCAAGTGGGCCATCGAGAAAATGTGCCACTACCAAAGTCTTGTACAAAAGCTGCGTTATGCCGCTTTAAGGTATTTTAACGCCTGTGGAGCGGGAAACAACTGCCAACTTGGCGAAGACCACAGGCCGGAATCACATCTTATCCCCCTGGCAATCCGAACGGCTATGGGCAAGCGCGACGAAATCAAAATCTACGGAACCGATTACCCTACACCGGACGGAACCTGTGTGCGAGACTACATACATATCGAGGATTTGTGCAGGGCACACCTGCTGGCACTGAAAAAATTAGATACCTGCAGAGAAGCCATCTACAATCTGGGCAACGGCAAAGGCTGTTCGGTTACGCAGGTAATTGAAGCGGTCAAAAAAGTCGCAGGCAAAGACTTTAAGGTCACCGCCGCCGAACGCAGGGCTGGTGACGCCCCGACTCTGGTTGCAGATGCCGCAAAAGCCGTTAAAGAGCTGAACTGGCAGCCGCAGTTTCTCGAACTGGAGAAAATAATTTCTACCGCCTGGCAGTGGCATAACCAGTACCCCGACGGCTACGGCGACTAACGCCAACAAACCTTTCGCTCAACAGGTACGCTGGAAAAACTGGAGCAAGAGACAATGAGAGACATTTTTGTGGGCGTAGACTTAGGAGCAACCAATATTAAAATCGCCTGCTTCGATTCGGATTTGAAAATACTCGGCAAAACATCCGTACCGGCAAATGAAAATATCAAGCCCGCAGACGCTGTTGATAAAATTGGTACAGCAACCGAAGAACTCTTGACCGAAAAGGGTATGTCTCTGGGCACGCTCAAAGCCGTGGGTGTTGGCTCGACCGGCCAGTTCGACCTTTCCAGAGGTTTTATGCTCAGCAACCCGAACCTGAAGTTATTTCAGAATGTCCCTCTCGGCGATATGTTGAGCGGGCGTTTCGCCAGGCCGGTTGTGCTGGAAAATGACGGTAACGCAGCCTGTTACGGTGAGTATGCGCTGGGAGCCGGCAAAGGCGTTGACAACATGGTCTTTTTCACGCTCGGAACCGGCATAGGCGGCGGAATCATACTCGACGGAAAACTTGTTCATGGCGCAGCCGATAACGCCGCTGAGCTTGGACATATAATAATATATCCTGACGGTCGAAAGTGCGGCTGCGGCCAGAAAGGCTGCGTAGAAGCCTACGCATCCGCCAGCTCGACCGCAAGAAGGGCAGCAGAGGCTGTAAAGTCAGCCCCGCAATCAAGCCTCGAAAAAGTCTTAGATGAAAAGGGCTCTATCACCTGCAAAGACGTCTTCGACCACGCCAAAGCAGGAGATGAGCTTGCCAAAGAAATAACCGACGGCACAGCTAAGGCCCTGGCAATTGTATGCATAAACATCCTGCACACCACCGAGCCGCAGCGAATAATTTTTGCCGGCGGAATGATTGCAGCAGGCAAAATGCTGCTTGACAGAATAAAACACTTCTTCGATGAGCAGATTTGGACGTTGAAAAAGGAGGCTGTGGAAATCTGTTTTGCCACGCTCGGCGAAGACGCCGGTATTATCGGTGCCGCGGCACTGGCCGAAAAGCAATTGAAAATATAATTTGCAAGAGAAAAAAGCATGGGCAATATGTTTTTAGGTATTGATTTGGGCGGCACAAACATCAAGGTCGGCTGCCTCGACAGCAATCTCAAGCTCATTTGCAAAACAACCGCACCTACCGAAGCAAACCTGGGCCCGGACGCGATCATTGACAGAATCACCGATACTGCCAAAAAACTGCTTACCGGCAACGGCCTGTCGATGGAATCTGTTGAAGCGGCCGGAATAGGCACACCCGGAACATTAAACATTGCAGAAGGCACAGTAATATCGGCGCCTAATTTCCCGAAATTCAGGAACATTCCATTGCGGGACATGGTCAGCCGGCGCCTTTCAAAGCCTGTTGTTTTTGAAAACGATGCCAATGCCGCCTGCTGGGCCGAATACCGCGCCGGCGCCGGCAAAGGCGTCAACGATATGCTCTTTTTAACTTTAGGCACGGGAATAGGCGGCGGCATTATAAGCAACGGCCAGCTCGTTCACGGCTATTTTGACAACGCCGCAGAGTTCGGACACATAATCATACAAAAGGACGGCAGAAGCTGTGTCTGCGGCCAGCAGGGCTGTGTCGAAGCTTATGCATCTGCTGCCGCAACGGCCAAAAGGGCCGGTGAGGCACTGCGGTCAGGTGCAAAATCGAGCCTGCGAAAAATCTTTGAAACAAACGGCGAAGTTACCTGCAGGGATGTCTTCGAGCACTGTGCACAGGGTGACCGGCTGGCGACTAATATTGTCGAGGGTACCTGCAGCGCGCTGGGCTTTTTATGCGTAAATCTACTGCACATTACCGGCCCGCAGCGAATAGTATTTGCCGGCGGCATGATTGCCGCAGGCCGGATACTGCCGGACAAAATAAAGTATTTCTTTAATCAATACATCTGGCACTTGAAACCTGAACCGGTGGAAATCTGTTTGGCAAGTCTTGGTGAAGACGCCGGCATCATCGGCACAGCGGCCCTTGCCCTGCACGCCAAACAGCAGGGAAAGCTCTAAATTTTACCCGCTGTCCAGTTGACCATATTAGCCAAAAGCCGGGCATACCAGTTACCGACCTCAATTGGATTCGCCCCCGGGGCCTGTGCATTTACTCTGCTGCATCCCCAGTCAACCAGCCCCCCTACCCAGTGCGGCGCCACATCCGTTGCAAACGCCATGACCCGCCCTTTACCATAAGAGCCGATAACAAGCAAAGGCTGCGCTTCACTTGCCGGCACAAAACCGAATGTCTCTGACTGCCTGCAGGCTTTGAACATACGTGCGCACAGTATCACCGCCGCATCGCTCTTTGCCGTAACTCGATTAAAGCCCCCAATCCCCGGCACTGCCTTATCAAAAGGCAGAGAATTGACTATCGGATGGTTGTTTGTTTTTTCAATCAGGCAGGGCCCGAAACAGTTTACCCTGTCGTCTTCCCGCGCCATAACCACCGGCAGAATATCTTTTAGAGCTGTGTCGGTGTATTCGCGATTTGCGCCGGTGAATGATTCCCACCCGCCAATCATCAAAAGCCCCATCCCCTCTCGGACTCGTTGGGCAAGCGACTCAAGCTGCCCACCGGAGAAATTGTTGGCTGGATAATCACTGATTATGACCGCCGCCCAATTTTTGTTTAAAAGTGACTCGCTGAATTTCTCATTGGATGCCAGGTATTTGAAGTCAATTTCATAGAAACTCATCACCCCAGCCAGATATGCCCCAGCCCCTTTCAGGGCTGTATCACCTAAATATAGTACACTTTCACCCATAGCCGAATTATAGCCGCTTTTATTGCCGACTCAAGCATGTTATAGACCCGCCTGCTTACAAAAAAAATTGGACATGCCTTTTTTAAGGTGATAGAATCCGCCGCGACAAAGAAGGCTTTTAGCTGGAGGTTCGAGTCAAAAATGCCC